>WNFA01000797.1_pt1 | contig 29292 bp, 25 predicted proteins | sample 5400481 | NCBI WGS metagenome assembly WNFA01 (sample SAMN13153340, study PRJNA577476) | soil metagenome | isolation source: 120 cm saprolite under Douglas fir tree site 2 hole 1 replicate 2 | place: USA:California | collected 2015-04-18 | reverse complement strand
GAAACCGCATGAAATCACGGACGCGCTCTCGTTACAACTTTAGCCCCGGCAGCATTGTAGTGGACCTGCGCGCCCTGAGGGCAGAGGAACCGTTATCGTGACTCCCTTACGTTACTGAGTCAAGTATATTAATGCCCTTCCAAAAGTGTATCAAAACAAAGGACTTTACCTCCCTTTAGAATGAACACTTAATGAAAAACAGGGGGGAGAGTGGGGAGGTTAATGCTCAGCAAGCATCCGATGAGGATGGCACCCAGCGCTGGCCTATCGCAGATTGAATCTCGGCTCTCGCCGCATCGTCAGTTGACGTTCGGGGGAAAGAAGATATTCCAGAACTGTGGCGCGGGAGACAGGAATTCGACCGGAACCAGCGAGCCTTCCTGATTCATTTGCGGCGGACGTACCACGTTTACCTCGACGCGCTGCTGCGTTTTGGGGTTCTCAAGGATGAACTTAGTGCCCTGCCCAAGTCCTTCCTTAAGAATGATCATCGCCCCGGAAGCGCTCACAGTGTGCGTGTGGCCCTCCATAGGCTCGGACTTATTGGCCAAGTGGATGAGCACGCGCATCTTCAGCAGAACACGTTGCGCACGGCGCCGCTCTTCCGCGGTAGGCTGCCGCGTCACCGCGGGGCGCGCCGCGCCACTGATTGCACCTGGTTTCGCGTACGGCGAGGGCTTCACAGATCAAGCCCCCAGAAATCCATTTCCGGCGCGACCAGTTCGACGCCGTATTCCCAGCCGTCCGGCCGCTGGTTGCCCTTCCACACGATCAGCGCAGCGTTGCTGCTATTCGAGATCAGATTCGTCAGCGCCACCCGGTGCTCCAGGTTGAGCTCCTGCGCCAGCACCACCATACACCCGTACGGATTAATCACGCGCGTGTGCGCTTCAACGCCAATGCGCTTGCCGGATTCGTCGTCCCACTCCAGGCGTACGGGCACCCGCGAATTCATCCGGCGCCCACGGCGTTTCTCGTGGTGCCTTGAGCCAAGACGCTTGTTTTCACGCAGCTTTACGGGCATTTTCGCCTCTATCTCGTCATGCTAGAGTTGAGGTCGAAAACGGTCAATGGTACGAATCTGGGTGGTCGCGCAAATGAGTAGCTGTCCCAACGGACAGGTAGAATCGCGGAAGCGGGATGGGTTGTGAAGAACTTGATCGTCAACGCGGATGACCTGGGGTGGACCGACGGCGTAAACCGCGGCATCCTCGAAGCCTTCCATCACGGGATTGTGACTAGCACTTCACTACTCGCCAACGGTACCGCTTTCTCGGGTGGTGTCGAGGCCGCTCGTTCCGCACCCGGGCTAGGTGTGGGGGTGCATTTGAATTTAAGCGACGGCCCCCCCGTCGCCGATCGCGAAACGGTTACCGGTCTTCTAAATGACGAAGGCGAATTTGCGGGCGGACCCGAGAGTTTGCTCTTGCGTCGCGCGCGGCGCGGGCTCCCGTTGGAAGAAGTCGAGAGTGAGTGGGACGCGCAAATTCAGAAAGTCCGCGATGCGGGTATTGCGCCGACGCACCTCGACGGGCACAAACATGTGCACATGCTGCCGGGGCTGTTTGAGATTGCACTGAAACTTGCGAAGCGGCATGGCATCGGCGCGATTCGCGTTTCGTTGGAATCCTCCAGTTTGCGCACGGCTCTATCTTCGGGCGCGAAGAAGAAAACCAGAGTGGTGATAAAACAGGGCGTGCAGGCGCGCGGATTGAAACTGCTGGCGCGAGATACGCGCAAGCAAGCCGCGCATGCGGGCATTTCTACCGCCGATTATTTTTGCGGGATCGAACAAACCGGAGAGCTGACCCGCGAAGGCGTAGAACATTTCGTCAAAAGTCTTCCCGATGGGACGACCGAATTGATTTGCCACCCCGGCTACGCCGATGCGGCGCTGCAGAAAACGTCCACACGGCTGCAGGATTCGCGGCAGACCGAGCTCCAGATCCTGACGGACACGGGGATTAGAAATCTTGTCGCATCTCTGGGGATTCGCCTGATAGACTATGGCTTCGTAACCCAGGAAGCTTAAAGAAGGCTTGAAGAAAAGAATGGCAAGCGATTCGCCCATCCAGTATTCCATCGTCGTTCCGTTCTACAACGAACAGGAAAACATCCCACCTCTCTACATGAAGCTCACCGAAGTGATGGACGGAATCGGTGAGCCTTACGAATTGGTTTTTGTGGATGACGGCAGCAAGGACGAGTCGTTCAAAGTCCTCTCAGAAATTTATGAGCACGATCGGCGCGTGAACCTGGTGCGGCTGCGGCGGAATTTCGGGCAGACCCCCGCGTTGAAAGCTGGTTTTGATTTTGCGCGCGGCGAAATCATCATTTCCATGGACGGCGATTTACAGCACGATCCTGAAGAGATTCCGCGCTTTCTGGAAAAAATAGAAGAAGGCTTCGACCTGGTGAACGGCTGGCGCCATAACAGCCGCGACCACTGGCTGATGCGCCAGCTTCCCAGCCGCATCGCCAACTGGATGATGGCCAAGCTTTCGGGAATCGATCTGCACGATTTCGGAACCACGTTCAAGGCTTACCGCCGCGAGATCATTCAGGAGATTCAACTGTACGGCGAGTTGCACCGCTTCATTCCGGCGCTAGCGAGTTCGACGGGCGCGCGCATCGCGGAAGTCCCGATCGAAAATCTCCAGCGGAAAAGCGGAAAGTCCAATTACGGCATCGGGCGCACCATCCGCGTATTTCTGGATCTGATTATCGTCAAGTTTTTACTGGATTACTCGACGCGGCCGCTGCAGTTTTTCGGCTTGCTGGGCGTGGCTGGGGCGGGGATCGGTTCCCTGCTCGCGTGCTTCCTGGCTTACGAAAAGTTTTATTTGCACAAAGCCATCATGGCCGAGCACGGGCCGCTGATGCTGCTGGCAGTGGCCTTGTTCATCAGTGGCGTGCAATTCTTCTCGATGGGCTTGCTCGGCGAAATTAATGCGCGCACCTACTACGAATCGCAGAACAAACCGATCTACGCTTTGCGAGAAGTAAAAAGCCACCGTAAAGAACTCGGCGATTCAACCGAGTCCACGCGCCCTTCCGGCAATCCCGAACGCTAGAACCTTTTCCACGTAAACTTTTCTTCCGACAGCACGAGAGAGTATTTCCGCGTTCGCAACACGGAAGGGGATCTCAGGAGTGCCGCGCGATTTTGCGGTACTCGCCGCGAAAATAAAGCAGCGGCTCTCCTTCATTCATTTGCGCGTCCTCCACTTCCCCGATAAAAATGGTGTGGTCGCCCGCCAAGTGCGAGGAATGCATTTTGCAACTCATTTGAAGAAGGGTGTCTTCGATGACGGATGCGCCGCTGGGCGTGGGCCGAAAATGAATGCCCAGCCGCTGCTCCACTTCCGCGCTGTGCCGGCCTTTTGCGAAGTATTCGGAGATGGCTTGCTGATTTTGTTTCAGGACGCTGATACCGAAATGTTTTTTCTTTTCGAGCAAGGGAAACATTTTTGCGTGATGGTCAACGCAAACTAAAATGAGCATGGGATGGAGCGAAACGGAGGTGAAAGAGTTGGCGGTCATGCCGTGAATTTTGCCGGGCTCATGTTCGACGGTGACGACAGTGACGCCTGTGGTGAAATGGCCGAGGGCTTTGCGGAATTCGGATGGCGAGAGTGTCAGGGTTGGCATCTTGGAAGTTTTTGAAGATACCATACTGGGTGCGGGAAAAGCGAAGCGGCGCGTCCGAAGCGTACGTGCAGTGGCGACGATTCGAATGAGCAGCGGTATTGGAGCGAGGTGAGGATTCATGGCGCGAAAGATCGCGATTCTGGGTGGGACAGGAGCGGAAGGCTCCGGACTCGCCTATCGGCTGGCAAAGGCTGGGGAGCACATCCTGATCGGGTCACGTGATGCGGCGCGCGCACAGGAAACCGCGAGATTGTTGCGCGAGCGCATTGGCGGCAGCGCGCAAATCGAAGGATTGGATAACCCTTCTGCGACGGCCGCGTGCGATGTCGCTGTGCTGACGGTTCCCTTCTCGGGCGTTGTGGCGCTGCTCAAACAACTGAAGAGTGTGTGGAAACCGGGAATGGTTGTGATTGATACGACTGTGCCGCTGGCAGCGACGGTTGGGGGCGCGGCGACGCGAATGCTCGGCGTATGGCAAGGATCGGCGGCGGAGCAGACGCGGGAGCTTTTGCCGGCGGGAGTCAGCTTGGCGGCGGCGTTTCAAAATCTTGGGGCAGAGGCGCTTGCTGGAGAGGCACCAGTCGATTGCGACGTATTGGGGTGTAGCGACGATGAGAAGGCAAAACAGGTGGCGTTCGAATTGGTGGGAAAGATTCCGGGAGCACGGGCGTTAAATGGCGGAAAACTGGAGAACGCGCGGATTGTGGAGTCGCTGACGGCGTTGCTGATTGGTTTGAATATGCGTTACAAGGTGCATGGCGCGGGGATTCGATTCACGGGGCTTCCTTTGAATTGAGTTTTCTCCATTCGATGGCACGTCGCGGGTCATTTTTCAACAAGCAGTCTTCCCAGTTGCGCAAGCGGCCGAATTGCGAGTTCACTTGTGATATGGATTTGTTGAGACGTCTAAGGAAGGCCTGTCACAAATCGGGTCCGACAGTAATTTCCGAGTCGGCGACAATCCGAGAGTTGTCGCGTGGTGGCTCGAATCGAAATGCCGAGTACCGCCACTTCTGCGGTAGCGAAAGCTCGCTGCAAAAGCCCAGTTGAGGACAAGTGATATTAGAAACATGACATAATGGGGGACGAAAGAATCTCGACCATGGCCGTCCGTTCGGGGAAATTTCAGTGGACAGAGAAGTGTATGCGTTCGCCACGCTCTCTCAAGATGCTTGCCTTTGGTATAGCCCTCTCTTGTTGCAGCATTACGCGGTTATCCGCACAGAACAGCACAGCTGGCGTTGAACATATAAACAGTCTTCGCGGCACGGTTGTGAACGGCGTAACGCATGAACCAATTAGCCGCGCCCTAGTATTCTCACCGGACAACCGCTTTGCCATAATGACAGATGATCAAGGCCATTTTGAATTCACATTCCCAGCGGCGGAAGGGGAAAAGACTGCTGGGTTTGCCGGTACCTCTCGCGCTCTGGAAACACCTCAGCTTCAACACGCGGGGAACAATCGTCCCACCATGCTGATGGCCCGCAAACTTGGATTCCTTTCCGGTAAAAACGGACAAGAGGGAGTCCAAATAGGCCCAGTGCAGCAGGAACTCACAATCTTCCTCGTGCCGGAAGCTCGTGTTGTTGGCCAGGTTATTCTGCCTGGGTCCGATGGGTCCGACAGAATCCAAGTCGAGCTTTATCGACGCCAGGTGCGAGACGGTCGCGAGCACTGGGATCCGGCAGGAACGGTGATGTCAAGATCTGACGGGGAGTTCCGGTTTGCCGAGCTTTCTGCAGGTTCGTACAAACTACTTACTCACGAACTCCTCGATCGTGATCCCCTGACCTTCAACCCTCGCGGACAATTATTTGGTTATCCCCCGGTCTACTATCCTGCGGCGCCGGACTTTGCAACGGCGGCCGTCATTCGGTTATCGCCGGGCGAAACCTTCCTGGCAAAAGTTTCGCCTGCAAAGCGAGAATATTATCCGGTGAAGCTGGGAATGAAGAATGCCCCAGCCGGCCTGCAGGCTGGAATTCAGGTATGGCCGCAAGGACGCGCAGGCCCCGGGTACTCTCTCGGCTACAACGTCGAAGAAGAGCTAATCGAAGGTATGCTGCCAGATGGTCCCTACACCGTCCAGGTCACGACTTACGGGCCGAATGCGATGGCAGGAATGTTGAATTTCACAGTGAGCGGCGCCGCCTTTGCCGGGCCAGGCGTCACGTTGCTACCGAACGGTTCGATTACCGTGAGCGTGAAGGAAGAATTTCAGCACACAGAAACCGTAACTCAGGGGACGATGACATTTGGCGGCCTTCGTCCCTCTCCTGAAAGCGGAAGGCGCCCCAATTATCTGCAAGTGACGTTGGTGTCAGCCGAAGAGTTCGGCTTTGCGCCAGGCGCTTCTCTGCGGCCACCTACGGGTCCGGAAGACGATTCGCTGGTCATTGAGAATGTGCAACCCGGCCGCTACCGCGTGCATGTAAACACATCCATCGGATTCGTATCATCGATTACTTCCGGAGGTACGGATTTGCAGCGCCAGCCGCTCGTGGTTGGCCTGGGAGGGTCGACGCCGCCGATTGAAATCACCGTGCGCGACGACGGCGCTCGGGTCGAAGGCACGATCGAGGGCACAACTACCACGGATGTTGGTAGAGCGGGATTCAACTCACCGGGCCAATCCCCGGGTAATGTTTATTTCGTGCCCATTGCCGATAGCGGTGGCCAGTTCAGCATGGCTTGGGTTTTCCCGGATGGGAAGTTCCAGCTTCAACAGCTCCCCCCAGGTGCCTACCGCGTACTTGCCTTCGATCGCCAACAGCCAGACTTGGAGTACGCGAGCGACGAAGTCATGAGTCAATATGATGCGAAGGCACAGGTCATCCGCGTGGTCTCGGGTCAGAAAGAGCATTTGCGATTGCCGCTGATTACTGCGAGCGACTGACTATGTTCAGGTTTGCAAGATTGATGCGATTCATGGTTCCGATGGTTGGGCTTACCGTGCTGCACTCGTGTGCGCTGCTTCGCGCACAGAGCCCGCTCCCCGATCGAAGCGCAACTCCGGACGCGAAATTCAAGATCGCCGGCACGATCGTGAGCTCACTCACCGGGACGCCGCTCGGGAAAGCTCGCGTTTCGCTCTTCGATACTCGGAATCCTGCCGATGTAGTGTGGATGATCACCTCCGAGAATGGGCACTTTGAGTTTGGTTCGCTTAAGCCGGGCAAGTTCTCGTTGCAAGGAGCGAAGCGTGGATTTATCCGCGCCGCCTACGAGCAGCATGAACAGTTCTCAACGGCAATTGTAACCGGAGCCGGCTTCGACACCGGGAACCTCGTTCTGCGTCTCACGCCGCTGGCCCTCCTTGGCGGCAAAGTGATCGATGAATCAGGCGATCCCGTCCGCAATGCACGTGTCATGCTCTACATGGAGAACCACCAGGCAGGCATGAACCGGATTACCCCGGCAAACAACGGTTCGACTGACGATCAGGGTTCCTATGAGTTTGCGGCTCTGCCTCCCGGGAATTACTATCTGTCCGTTGCAGCAAGACCCTGGTATGCCGTGCACCCTGCTTCTTCTCCGGCCGAAGGAGCGGGCAATGCTCCTCCCGGTGTTGCCCGATCTTTGGACGTTGCCTATCCGACCACGTACTACAACGGGGCAACCGATACCGATGGCGCCACACCTGTCCCGATTCAGGGTGGCGATCACTTGCAGGTCGATATCCACCTCAATCCTGTCCCAGCCCTTCATTTAGTGTTTCATGTTCCCAACGACGGGCAGCAAGGCTTCAGCATGCCCGTGTTTCAGAAACGTGTTTTTGACTCCTTGGAATATGTTCAGAGTGAAGGCGCGCAATCTGTGGCTCCTGGAGTTTACGAGTTGACCGGAGTGCCCGCCGGAAGATACTCCGTGCGCCTGCAGGAACCGAAATCTGGCCAACTCCAGCAATCCAGTGAGATGAATCTGGTCAAGGATGGCCAGGAATTGGATGCTTCCCGCAGCGAGCCGGCCGCCAGGGTCAAATTGTCGGTGAAGATGCCGCAGCAGGAACCCTTCCCGAAGCAGTTGTACCTGGCGCTGCAGGATTCGCGACGGCAAACGGTGGCTTTCAAGCCTGTCGACGCGGCGGGTGAAGCGACTTTTGAGGACCTTCCTGCGGGCAAGTACGCAGTCCTCGTTTTTTCTCCCTCCAAGCGATATTCCGTTGTACGAGCTTCGTCTGAGGGAGTCGAAATCTCCGGACACGACCTAAACGTAATGCCGGGCGCGTCTCTGAACTTAGCCGTGTTCTTGGTTGGTGGCGTTGTGACCGTGGAGGGATTCGCGAAGCGAGGAGACAAACCGGTTGCTGGCGTGATGGTCGCCCTAGTGCCGAAAGACCCCGAATCGCACCTGGAAATGTTCCGTAGGGACCAGAGCGACTTTGATGGCAGCTTCGTCCTCCACGGAGTGATCCCCGGATCGTATACCATCGTCGCGGTGGAAGACGCTTGGGGCTTTCAATGGATGCAGCCCGGTGTGCTCGGGCGATACGTCCAGCATGGGCAGAACCTCACGATTGGAGAGCTAATGAAAGGTTCCGTGCACCTGCCGGACCCCGTCGAAGTGCAGGCGCGTTAGATTCGCGGGTGATCCGACGCATTCGACCGGAGTGTCGTCGAGCGGCCTGCCCCCTCTAGGAGTTTAGACCTCGAGTCAAATCCTGATTAGCGTTGCCTCTCGGGAGTGTGCCTGAAGCACGGCGCACTCGAATTGTGATATTCGCTCATGCTGATGATTTCGCTTATACTCCGCCCATGCCGCAGAGCATCCCGATCGTTTCTCGCGTATTAGTCCTCGTCCTGGCCGCTGCCGCTAGTGTTTTCGCCCAAGCCAATCCCGACTGGACCGAACCGTTCCCACCGTTTCACATCGCAGGCAATCTGTACTACGTAGGCAGTAAGGGTCTGGCGAATTATCTAGTCACGACTCCGCAAGGGAACATCCTTATCAACAGCGATCTGGAAGCTAATGTGCCGATGATTGAGGCGAGTATCGAGAAACTCGGATTCAAGTTCAAGGACACAAAGATTCTGCTAATCAGTCACGCGCACGGGGATCACGGCGCCGGGAGCGCGACGATCAAGGAATTGACCCGCGCGACGTACATGGTGATGGATGCGGACGTGCTCGTGGTCGAGTCTGGCGGCAAGACTGATTTTGAGTACGGCAACAGTCCCACTTCCCTCTATCGGCCCGCCAAGGTGGATCGCGTATTGCATGATGGCGACGAAGTGAGACTTGGTGGTGCCGTGCTCGTCGCGCACCTCACTCCAGGACACACAAAGGGCTGCACCACCTGGACAATGGAGGTGACAGAGCGAGGTAAGACATACAACGTGGTGATCCTCGGTAGCCCCAATGTGAACGCTGGCTACAAACTCGTCGACAACACGGCTTACCCGCAGATCGCCGAAGACTACGAGCGCATGTGGCGCGTTCTGAAGTCATTGCCGTGCGATATTTTCCTCGGTGCGCATGGCAACTACTTCGGACTGGAGGAAAAGTACCCTCGTATGAAAGAGGGAGGTGCGAACCCATTCGTCGATCCTAATGGCTACAAAAAGTATATTGCCCAAAAGGAACAAGATTTCCGCACCGAATTGGCAAGGCAAAAACTCGCCGCCAAATGAACCGCTGAGCGAACGAGAAAGTCGGCCCTCGCCTGAGATGGGGCAAACGCGGCGGTATTCGGAACTTATTTAGATCGGCTTCATCGAGAGTCAGGACAGTCAGGACTTGCCACTTGACAAGTCCGACCTAATGGTGCAGAGTTACGCCGGTTTCTCTCAATTTTGTTCTCGCCGTTCTTCCTCATGCTTTCTGAGCAGATATTTTCGGGACTCCGGGCCATCACTCACCGGTGGGTACACTCCACGTGTGTACGCTGCCGGTGAGGTCGTAGGGGCTGATAGTCAGCGAACACGACGTTATTCATGGAAAGAGCTTCAGCAGAAATGGCCGAGCCGACGCAATCTCATTCGTGGAGCGTCGGGCAGCGTGGGCCGCTTCAAGAAATATTCAAGGAATTATTCTCTAAAAAGGAGAACAAAAAATGAAGCCGCGGATCACCGTTTATCTCCTGTGTGGGCTGCTGTGCGCCGTCTCACTGCTTGGCTGGTTTCCGGCGGCGGCACAGAACCCGGTTCTTGTTTGGAATGGGATCGCACAGAACACCATTGTGAACGTCGCGAAGAAGAACCCAGCGGGGTCAACATCTTACTTTGCCTATGTGCAGGTTGCGGTGTACGATGCCGTCAATGCGATTGACAGGCGGTATCAGCCGCTTGCGGTGCATATCGATGCTCCCGAAGGCGCTTCGCAGGACGCGGCCGCCATCGCGGCAGCTCATCGCGTTCTGGTTACGCTGTTCCCCACTCAGCAAACGACCCTTGACGCCGCGTATGCTTCTTCGCTGGGCGGCATCCCTGACGGATACGCCAAGACGACCGGCATAGCCGTGGGAGAAAACGCGGCTACGTCGCTTCTCGCTCTCCGCGCCGGTGACGGCCTTGAAGCTTCCGTGCCCGTTGTGCTAGGGAGCGGGCCGGGGGCCTGGCAACCTACTCCACCTGCCCCACCTGCTTCACCTGCGCCTGTTTCACCTTGGATGGGGCAATTCAAACCGTTCACGTATTCCAGTCCGTCTCAGTTTTTGCCCAAAGGACCAACTCCGCTGGATAGCGAGGAATGGGTAGATGACTACAATCTGACTAGACTGTACGGCGCAAAGACGGGCAGTCTGCGTACCCCCGAGCAGACCGAAATTGGCCTCTTCTGGACCGAGCACACACCGACTCAATACAACCGGGCCTTTCGAGGATTGGCAGTCCAGCAAAAACTGAGTACTGCCGACAGCGCACGCTTGTTCGCAATGGTGGACGTCGCCAGCGTCGATGCACTTGTAGGTTGCATGAATGCCAAATATCACTACATGTTTTGGCGTCCCGTGACCGCCATTCGTGCGGGGGGCGGGAATCCGAGCACAGTAGCCGATCCCGCCTGGGAGCCGTCCGCACCCACGCCTAATCACCCTGAATATCCGTCCAACCACGCATGTAGCACGGCTGCGATCGTAAGAACGCTGCAAGGCTTTTTTGGAACCGACTCCATGAATTTCACCGTAAACAGCCTGGTCACGAACACGGTGCACAACTTCACCCGGTTCAGTGACGTGCGGCGCGAAGTCGCTGTGGCGCGTATCTACGGTGGTATGCATTATCACCATTCGATAGTGGAAGGCATTAAGCTGGGTAAGAAGGTCGCAAACCACATGCTGGCGCACTTCTTCCGTCCGTTGGATGAAGTCGAAGAAGAGGACGATGACTGAGGAACTTAGACACATATAGACAGATTGTTCCGGCTGTCGGCGCTGAACGTGTCACCGGTAATTTCGCTAGAGAATCGCAAGTGTAGCGTTTTGGTCGAAGTGATCCCTAGATGGGAAGGGGGCTCACATGGAAAGACTCCGCTGGCGGAACGTTTTCGTTTTGACAGCCGCCTTGGCCGCGATTGCAACGCTCGGCAATCTCGACATCGGCAGAGCCGAAGACGAGAACGAAAATAAATCTTTGAAGGGGCGCATTGTCGCCACAGGAATCCCCGGGGCCTCGGCTATCAGCGCCGTCGGCACCTTCCTGCCCGGCGGCCCGATCCACGACAGACCCGCATTCGCCGCCTACACGCAACCAGGACGGGTTCTCGACCCGGTGCGCATCCTCGTCGGGAGCACGTCAAACTTCGGCGCGCCCTTGGCGAAGTCCGATCAGGAGGAAGGATCGTTTATTTCGATCGATCCCCATGGCGAAACGCTGGTGATTCCCTCGGACTTCGCGGGTGTTGGTGGCCAAGCATCGGCACTCGGGGGACGCGTGCAGATGTACAGTTCGCAGAGCCCTGCGTTCCTCAACTCGATCAATAATCCCTTGGCAGTGACGGCCAACTTTACTGGAGTGAGCAATCCGCTGGGCCTTTCGATCAATAATGCCTTCGGGCGGCTGTGGCCCGCCAACGCGCCGGCCGGACTTGATGGCATTGGCACGTCTACGGTTCTGGACCCGAACGGAGTCGGCTTGGCGGGAGCGCCGAATCCGCGGGCAGGGGGCGTGTTCGCCGGCAACCTGAACCCGCGTCAGCCCCAGCTTCTGTCTGGTGCGCTCAACCCGGGTGCTGTCGGGACCGCATTTCTCGGCAAGTCGCCTGACGGCTCCATTCCACGTAGGGCTGTGTTCAGCGTGGTGCTCGCAGATGGCAGCGTCGTACAGGTCCACGTCCTCAAGGGCGTCGACGGACTCGCGCCCGGGGGCACGGTGAGTCCACTGATTGGCCGCCGCTGGGATAAGGACGACGAAGAAGATGACGACGGTCGCGGCACCTCTCCGCGGCTCGGCGTGATCCTCAACTACTCGCCTTCGAGGATCTTGTACGTCAGCGAGCCGTTTGAGAACTCGATCGTGGCGCTCGACTTGGTGGATGACGGCTTGATCTTCCGGGTGGCCGGCGTGCGTCGCTTCTACTCCAAGGCTCTGAACCATCCGATCGATTTGGCCCCAGCCACGATCGAGACGAGGGATCTCAACTGGTCCAGCAATACCACGCTCGATGTCGGGTCGGACTTCTACGTTGCGAACCGTGGGAATAACTCAATCGTCCGCATGCGCCAGGACGGCACTGTCGTGTCCGTGCGCCGCGTACGGCTCGCCGACGGCAGGCCGCTCGGGAATGCTCGGCTCAACGGGATTGCTGTTTCTCCGGATGGAAGCACAATCTGGGTCACGGTCACGGGTCATCTGCTCGGCGAAAGGAACCGGGACGGCGCTGTGCTCGAGTTGCCGGCGTTTCAAAATTAGGTGCACGAGTCCTTTGCATGCGTTCGATCTGGTGATTCTCGATTCCTATTGAACTGAAAGGCGTTGCAGTTTTCCCCTCGAAAAGAGTCTTTCAAGACTGAGATAGAGGAAGCGAAGCAGGTGGTGTGCGAATTGGTGGGAAAGATTCCGGGAGCGCGGGCGTTGGCGGAAAACTTGAGAATGCGCGGATTGTGGAGTCGCTGACGGCATTGCTGATCGGATTGAATATGCGATACAAGGTGCACGGTGCAGGGATTCGCTTCGCCGGGCTTCGCTTGCAATGACACTTTTTCTGGTGCTGCTGCGTGGCGGGCCAGTTTGCACTGGACCAACCAAGCAGCCTTGGGAACAGCAAGTTGGGAAATTGAACAATCAGGGTTGCACTTCTACCAATTTCCAGCTTGGGTCGGGGTTGTACTCGGTCATTGTCGGGGCGAGCGTGCCGGTGTTGGGTCCGAGGTCTTTTTCATAGACGCGGCCCTGCTGGCTGATGATGAAGGTCATGACGCCGGAATTGCCCCATTTATCGGGATAAGCGACCAGGGCGTAACCGGCAATCATGTTGCCGTTGATGACGTAACTGTATTTTCCGCCGGGCGCATGAGGGCCCTGGCGAGTGAGAATCTTGAAGTAATAACCGTGATAGGGCGCGCGATCAATCTGGGGAACTTCCTTGTCTGAGCCTCCTTTTCCGGAGTTCTCCTCAGTGGCGGCCTCGGGACCGTAACCTTCGGCCTGCGCCGCTCCTATCAACTTTCCAAGCGGGCTCGGTTTGTCATCCTCGCCGGTTTCCCAGTACAGACCATTATGAGTGCCGGGAGAACTAATGAGTTTCTTCGCGTATTCAGCGACGCCATCCTGGTCCCAATCACCTTCGGTGTAGTACTCCCACTGAGCGACAGCGTAGGCGCGACAGGTGGTGATGGCGGAGAATTCATTTTCGCCGATTCGGCGGTTGATGACTTCATCGAGCCCCGCTTTCGTATCGAAGAACCACTTTCCGCCGTCACGCACGATAGGAATGGGAGTGGGCCAATTGTCTTTGCCGATGATGACGGTGACCTCGGAATCGCCGGCTTTCTGGAGTTCAGCGGATTCGCCGATGGCGACGGCAAATTCGTCGAGATCCTTGGCGTCCTCGACGTCGTCGCCGGAGAGAAGCTGGTCGTAATCGGGGCCGAAAAGTCTTGCGAGGGCTGAGCGATCCTTCGCCTTGGCAGCAGAAACGAGAGCTTGCAAGGCCCCATCGGCAGAAGAGAAAGTGCTCTGCGAGGGCGATTGGGCGCGACCGGACGGCGCCATGACAAGCAGACCAGCGTTGAGGAAAACCGCCACGGTCAACACTGCGGAGAATGCGAATCTAGTCTTGACGCGGATCATTTGCCGATCCCCCTTTTTCGTCTCGCTGGAACTAGCCCGGAAGCTTTTCATGGCTTCCTCCTTTCGCCACCGCGCTGCGCTGGCGCCGGTTGATTTTGTGCTCTCGGCTGAGGGCTTTGCTGGCGGCTGGCTTGGCCGCGCTGGCTGGAGGCGCGCGGATCGAACTGGCCCTCGTTGGGGCTAAAGGTATGGGGGGTTGGCCGAGTCATCTGCGATTGAGTAGCCGGGCGACCCTGCGATTGCTGGCTCTGCTGGCGGTTCTGCGACTGCTGTGGGTATGAACGGCCATCCATGCGCTGGGCCGGCGCGGGCATGGGCCGTTGCGGCGTGGGGGCGGGGGCAGAACGGCCATAGCTGGCGTTGTTATCGCGGCCGCGGTACTGGTCGATGCGTGGATTGCTGCGGTCAATGTTGCGATCGATATTCGTGTTGGTCGGAGCAGGACGATCATTTCCGGGCGATTGCGTGTTGGGACGGCCATTATTGCCCGGTCCGTCTCCAGGTCTATTTCCACGCCCATAGCCGCCGGACGTGCTGTTGGGTCGCCCGTTGTATGCATTGTTTGCGGGCCTGTCGTTAACCCGGCCGTTATACCCAGTGTTTACCGGCCTGTCGCCGACTCTGGCGTTAATTCCGCTGTTTCCTGGCCTGTCGGTGGCCCGGCCGTTATTACCATTGTTACCCGCACCGTTGCCGAAGCGCCCGTTATTAGCATTGTTTCCCGGACCGTTGCCGGGGCGCCCGTTATTGGCGTTGGTCATCCGGTTGGCGCGATTGTTGTTCACCTGTACGTTGTTGTAGTTGACGTTTCTGTGGATGGAATTGTAGCGGTTGAGGTTATTTTCGTTCACGCTGCGATTGATGACGTTTCTGTTCACGGTGATATTGTTGTAGCGGTTGTTGACGTAGACGTTGTTTCGGAAATCTACCCGTCCGCGACTACGGCCGATCCATCCGCAATTCCAGCAACCGCCTCCCCAGCCTTCGCTTCTCCACCCGGTGTAGTAAACGCCTCCCCAGCCGCCGCCGTATCCCCAGCGAAAGTCCAGGTTCAGCCAGGCGCCGATGGGAAATCCAACGCCAAAGGTGATGGCCGACCCGTAATACGGGCGGCGATAGTAAATGATTCCGGGATCATAGACCGGCACATAGATATATTCCGGCTGATACGGACTGATGGCGATGTAGTTGTCGTGTTCCAGGACTTCCTGCTGCTCCGAGGATTGCAGATTTCCCGCGGTGCGCGCCAGGTGCCGCAAATGTTGCACCGAGGAGGCCACGTCCGTGGACTGGTTGACATACGCTTGCCCAACCGAAGTGGTCCAGTCAATCTTGTCTGCCATCATCCCGATTACCGTCGGATAGTGGGCGACGGCTCTTACGCTGACATCCCAGTCCTGATCATCCACACCGTTCGGCCCGTTTGCGCGAACATAGCGTGCGGCTTCTTCGATCTGGTCCGGAAAAGTTGCGGCGACAAAAAGCTGGGCGAGAAGCGGGTCGGGATAGAGGGCGACGGGGGATAGAAGATTGTCTAGCTGGTCGGGAGAAAAATTTTCGTATGCAGGGCCCTGATCCTGCTGCTGGTCCTGCTGTTGATATTGCGACTGATTTTGCTGCGGATACTGTTGTTGGTCTTGCTGTTGATCTTGTGGGGAGAGGCTCGCAGGAGCCGGAGCAGCTTCGAGAGGCAGGAGATGCATGAAACAGAAGGTGAATAAAACGGGTAAGGCTGTACGCATAAGTCGGGTATCTCCTAGGGTGAAGCATGCCGGAAATCGAGGAGCCTGAATGTCTCAAATGAGACAGCTCCGGCAAGAGCGACTGGAAAACGAGCTTTGAAGGCTTGGTACTGGTAAGGTCGTGTGGGCGAGGATTTCGTTCACAAGTGATCAGGAATTGCCGGCAGTCTTTTTGAGGCAGGCGCTCGGCGACGTTGTACGCTGACAATGACCGGTGTAGAGTACGGGCGGATTGAAAAAGAAACGAGGGTTACGAATTGATGCAGTCGAGCAAAGGAGATTTTTCGGCGAAATTGTTCCGTTTGTCTCTGGCAGCGTTTTTTTCCATTGTCCCGCTTGCAGCGGCCGGGCAAAACAGCACAACAAAGCCGGGTGCGTGGTCCGGCGTCCTGGTGTCCAGCGGTTGCAACGCGGACGAGGCGTTCGCGGAATCACCGGAGTGCATGAAAGAAGTGCCGGGTGCGAAGTTTGCGTTGTATGACGATACGAACAGGGTGATGTACGGGCTTGAGCCGCAGGGCGCGGTGACCACTCACATGGGAGACACGGTGACGGTGCGGGGCCGTCTCGATGAGGGTACGATTCAGATTGCTTCTCTCGAGTTGATGTCGATTGGTCTGGCGGTCGGACAAAGGGCTCCGGCTTTTTCGGTGCACGACCAGTTTGGACGGGTACAAACTCTCGAATCCTTGAAGGGACCGAACGGGACCGTGTTGCTGTTTTTTCGTTCGGCGGACTGGTGACCGTTCTGCAAAGGGCAGCTGGTCCAGCTGCAGAGCGCGGTTCCGCGATTCGAAAAGCAAGGGGTGAAGCTGGCGGCGATCAGCTATGACTCGGAAGAAATCCTGAAATTTTTTGCGGACCGGCACAAGATCACGTACTCGATGCTGGCTGACCCGGACTCGAAGACCATCACGGCTTATGGCGTGTTTAACGCGGAAGCTACCGGGATGCAGAAGGGCTTTGCCCGGCCGGGATATTTTTTCATTGATTCGAAAGGCGTGATTCAGGAAAAGTTTTTTGAGGCGAAATACCGGGAACGGCTAACAGGGAATAGCATTATTGCGAAGCTTTTTCCGGAATTGGGACAGGAAGTCACCGAGACGGTGGAAGCGCCGCATCTGCAACTGGCGCTCGAGCAATCGGATCTCACCGGCGTTCCTGGTACGCGCATTACGCTCCTTGCGGAAGTGCGGCTGCCGGCGGATGTGCATGTGTATGCGGTAGGAGCGCAGGGTTACAGGCCCATCAAGCTTGTGCTTGACGCGGTGCGGGAGATGGAATTCAAGCCGGCAGTTTACCCGGCGTCTAAGACACTCTATTTGCCGGCGATCAAGGAAAAAGTGCCGGTGTTCGAAGGGACGTTTCGCGTCAGCGAGGATGTGAAGGTGAGCTCCAGTTCGGAGTTTTGGGGCTCGCTGGGGAAAGATGGGAAAGTTTTTACGATTGCGGGGAAGCTGGAGTATCAGGCTTGCGACAAGGCAATTTGCTACCTGCCGACTTCGGTGCCGGTGAAATGGGAATTGCACGTGTTTCCGCTGGATCGGACGCGGGCTCCGGTGGAAATTCGGCACAAGTAGGCACCGCACCAGTTGCTTGCAAATGACTGGGGCGGCGTGCAGAATGGCGCGGGCTTTGGAATGGCTGAATCGCCGGATCATTCGCGGCAGTTAGCAAACTTCACGCCTACACTTGTCCTGCTGACCCTTTGCGGCCTCATCAACTACGTTGACCGCGGCAATCTCTCCGTTGCAGCGCCGCTGCTGAAAGCCGAGTTGAACCTTTCACCGTCGCAACTTGGCATCCTGTTCGCAGCCTTCTTTACCACGTACACCGGGATGCAATTTGTCGTCGGCTGGGTGGTGGACCGGTTTGACGTCAACCGCGTCCTCGCGGCCGGATTTCTGTTGTGGTCGCTGGCGACGGCGTTGACAGGGGTCGTGCGGGGATTCGCCTTGCTGCTGGTGATGCGGCTGATTCTTGGAACCGGCGAATCCGTGGCGGTACCCTCATGCTCCAAGATCATTGCGCGGCATCTGCCGGAGCACCGCCGAGGTTTCGCTAGCGGCGCCATCATGTCCGGGTTACGGCTCGGGAATGCGGTGGGCACGTTTGGCGCCGGGTTCCTGATGGCAAAATTCGGCTGGCGGCCGGTGTTTATTGGGATTGGACTCGTCAGCCTATTGTGGCTCCCAGCATGGAAGAAATGGATGCCGCGAGGCGGGCACTTGTTGACGCGCCCTATAACGGTGGGTCCGGGCTACATGAATATCTTCAAGCAACGATCATTTTGGGGCACTTGCTCCGGCCAGTTTTGCTGCAACTACTTGCTGTATTTCATGCTGACGTGGCTGCCCACCTATCTTGTGCTTGAGCGTCATTTGTCGGTAGCAATGATGGCCAGGGTGGCCGGCCTGTACTACTTGGTGGACGCGGCGTCGGCCATCTCAACCGGATGGCTTCAGGACTTTTGGATTCGGAAGGGCTACACGCCGACGCTGGTGCGCAAATCGGCGATGGCCATCGGATTCATCATCTCTGCAATCGCAATCAGTGGCTGCGCGGTTGCTGGACCGAAAACCTATGTAGCCTGGCTGATGGCCGCAGGAGTGGGCTGTGGGATGACTTCACCGGGGATCTTTGCGTTTTGCCAGACGCTGGCGGGGCCGCAAGCCACCGGAAAGTGGTACGGCGCGCAAAACGGCTTCTCGAACCTCGCCGGCGTCGTGGGACCGGCGCTCACTGGATTTGTTCTGGAACGAACTGGAAATTTTGTAGCGCCATTCGCCATCACAGCCGCGTTATGCATCGCAGGCGGGCTCGCCTGGGTGTTCCTAGTTGGGCGCGTTGAACAAATAGACTGGGGGCCGGAACGCGAAGCTTCCATCGCGACGGCCGACGCTCGAGCCTAGAAGTTGAGGAACGTTGGCGGACTGCGTCCGAGTCACGGCGCAATCCACTCATTCACTGGCCTTAAATCCACGCATTGAAGCTGATTGCAGAAGCAATTCGTCGCCGTGAAGATTCAGCACGGGTACCGCTCAGAGGGGTCAATCCAACTGCGTGTGCCAAGTTAGGGGCAGCGGTGCTGCGCCCCTACAAAGACGAGGACGAAGACAAGGATAAAGACAAGAGGGAGCGGGCGAGTTTGCGCTTCTGTGTGATCGTCTTCATCACAGTGGGAAGCACAGCAACTTGCATGCCGAGGGCGGCAATGGCGGCCGATTGGGATTTGTCGGCGGGGTCAATAACGAATGTGGCGGTGAAATCGGCGTAGAGCTTGGCGACGCCGAGGGCGTTGGGGTCGTGGCCAAGTTGGGCCAGCATTTTGTCGGAGGGGCCTTTCAGGGACTTGCCGCCGACGATGGGGCAGACAGCGAAGACCCTTGCTCTGTTGGCACGAAGTTCGTCGCGGATCTGGGGGACGGCGAGAATTGGGCCAACGCTGATCAGCGGATTGCTGGGGCAGATTAGGATGCGATCGGCGTCGCGGATGGCCTCGAGGACTCCGGGAGAGGGCCGCGCGGATTCCACATTGGCGAAGCGGATGCCCTTCACGATGGGTTCGGTGTGCCGCTTGACGAGATATTCCTGGAAATGGAGCGGACCTTCGTTCGAATCGATGATGGTGGGGACAGGACTGTCTGACATGGGCAGGATGCGGGATTTGACGCCGAGGGCGGTACGGATGGAGTCGGCAGCTTGCGAGAGAGTTTTTCCTTCGGCGAAGAGGGCGGTGCGATGGATATGCGTGGCGAGGTCGCGGTCACCGAGGTTGAACCAGTTGGGGCGGCCGTAGGCGGCGAGATGTTTTAAAGCATGAAAGGATTCGTTGCGAAGGCCCCAGCCTTTCGCGGGATCGACTACTCCCGCCAAAGTGTAGGTGACGATGTCCAGGTCCGGCGAAATCTTCAAGCCATGGAGGACGATATCGTCTCCAGTGTTGACGATGATGGTCAGCAAGTTTGGATCCATCACGTCATATAGACCGAGGAGAAGTTTTGAAGCGCCAACGCCACCCGCGAGCGCAGTGATTTTCATTTTTCTTTTCGTGGGCATAGAGAGGTCAGATGCGAGCGGTGTGGGCGGCGTCACGAGCGAATCCATCGGCGTCGGCTACGGCTTTGATTCGATTGCTGACGCGAGAACAGAGGAATTCGTCGCGAGAAACGAATTCGGGGTAGAGCGCGAGGCGTTCACGCAACGTGAAACCGCGGGACTCAGTCTCGGATTGCAAATGAGAGATTTGCGGCCAGGCGGCTTCGGGATTGATGAAATCTTTTGTGACGGGGGAAATGCCGCCCCAATCGTTGATGCCGGCTTCAAGCAAGCGAGGGAAATCGTCGTAGCTGAGATTGGGCGGGGCTTGAACATTCATGTGGGGACCTAGAATCAGGCGGGCCAAAGCAATTGTGCGGAGCATGTCTTCGAGTGAAGGCTCGGGGTGCGCGGCCATCGGGATTCCAGGTTTGGCGCGAAAATTCTGGATGATGACTTCCTGGATGTGGCCGTACTTTTCGTGGAGCGCACGAATGGCGAGAAGAGAGTCCATACGCTCTTCTATGGTTTCGCCGATGCCGATGAGGATGCCGGTGGTGAAGGCAATGTGTAGTTTGCCGGCTTCCTCGATGGTGCGGAGGCGGAGCGCGGGGACTTTGTCCGGAGCTTTGGCATGGGGCAAACCGTCGCGCATAAGGCGAGGGCTGACATTCTCAAGCATCAGGCCGACGCTGGCGTTCGAATCTTTCAGGCGTTCGAGAGAGGGACGATCCATGATGCCGGGATTCGCGTGAGGCAGCAGACCGGTCTTTTCGAGGACCAGTTCGCACATGGCGGCGAGATAGTCGAGTGTGCGGGAGTAGCCCTGGGAGCGAAGGAATTCGCGGGCTTCGGGGAAAATCTTTTCTGGTTGGTCGCCGAGGCTGAAGAGGGCTTCCTTGCATCCGGCGGTGCGGGCGCGTTCGGCTAACGCGAGTACTTCGCTCGGGGTCATGAAGTGGGCGCCAGGCTCTCCGGGATCTTTGCGGAAGGTGCAGTAGCTACAGTAGTCGCGGCAAAGGGTGGTCAGTGGAATGAAGACTTTTTTGGAAAAGGTGATGACATTCCCTTTGCCTTCGGCGCGGAGTTCGGTGGCGACGCTGAGGAGGTCGGATAGGGAAGCTTGCGCGGCCAGCTGAAGGGCGTCTTCGCGAGTGAGGGGATGGAGGGTAGTGCGCATGTGAGAGCTGTTGGGCGTACAAAAAGAATTTAGCACAGAGGGCGCCCCGACAGGGCCGAGGTTAACTCCGGGCACAGAGTACGTTTGAGAAGAGGAGATTAGCGGAAGAGGTCCTCGGCGGCAGGGCGGATAATACGGGCGGCGGGTTCGGAGGAGGGCTGGTAACGATAGCCGCGAATGAGGACGACGGGGAAGCCTTCGGATTTGCCCATTAGGAGCCCGGCCGCGGCGGCGAGTTCATCGGCAATGGCGAGAACCGTGGCGGTGAGAGGCTTGCCGTCGCGATCGCGGGTGCCGCGCAAATCGAGCAGAACAGGCAAGCCCGCGGCGCCGATGGCGACGTCGGTTAGCCCGAGGCGCCAGGGACGGCCGAAGGTGTCGCTGATGATGACAGCGATGCGCTTGCCGGTGCGCTTGCGCAGCGCGGAGGCGAGATTGGTTGCGGACAGGTCGGGATCGCGCGGGAGTAAGGTCACGACATCGTCGCCGGGGACGTTCGAATGATCCACGCCTGCATTCGCGCAGACATAGCCATGGTGCGTTTCGGCAATCAGCACGGGGTCGGTGCGAACGAAGCGGCGCGACTCTCTCAGGATTACTTCGACGAGCCGGGGGTCTTTCTTTTGCCGCTGGGCGATGGCCTCGGCCTGAGGCGAGGGCGAGACGGTTGTCAGTGAGACGAGCGCGCCTTCGGCTTTCGAAACAATCTTTTGCGCGATGACGAGAATATCGCCACTTTCGAAATGCAGTTGTGCTTCGCGGGCGGCATTGGAGATCTGCTCGGAGAGATCGTCGCCGTGCCGAATTTCGGGTAAGCCGGGCAGGGGGAACAGGCGCAAGCCGGGACCGGTTGCAAGAGCCTTCTTCGAGGAAGAGCGAAATGTGGAACGCTTGGCCATGAGCGCGGAATGGAAATCTTACGCGAGCCGCGAAGACGTTTCACCTGTGAAAAACGGGACGCTAAAAGTGAAACGGGCGCTAGCTTCTCAGCGAACGCCCGTTCAAGACGGTCCTCGACCGAAAGTGATGCCTAGCTGCTGTGGGGAGGCTTGTCCTTGTCCTTGTCCTTGTCCTTCGGCGGCTTGTTGGAGGGCTTGTCTTTCGGAGGCTCCTGCTGTTTCTGGCGTTCCTGCTGCTGTTTTTGCTCCAGCTTCTGCTGCTCCTGCCCGTGTTTCTGCTCGAGTTGCTGGAGCTGCTGCTGCTGTCTCTGGTCGACTTGCTGCCTTCTAGCGTCACCAGCATTTGTTTGCGGAGTCTTTTGCTGCTGCTGAACCTGTCTCTGGTCGACTTGCTGGGGCTGCTGCTGTCTCTGGTCGGCTTGGGACCTTCTGGCGTCCTCAGCATTTGTCTGCGGAGTCCGTTGCTGCTGCTGAACCTGTCTCTGGTCGACTTGCTGGGGCTGCTGCTGTCTCTGGTCGACTTGCGGCCTTCTAGCGTCCTCAGCATTTGTCTGCGGAGTCCGTTGCTGCTGCTGAACCTGTCTCTGGTCGACTTGCTGGGGCTGCTGGGACTGCTGCTGTTGTCTCTGGTCGGTTTGCTGCCTTCTAGCGTCATCAGGATATTTCTGCTGAATCCGTTGCTGTTCCTGGACTTGCTTCTGCTCGACCTTCTGGCGCTCCTGGTCTTGTTTCAGGCGGAGCTGGTCCGCCTGCTGCTGATGCCTCTGATCGAGCTGCGAGTTCTCAGCGGGATTTGGATTCGGGTTCCCGCCGTTGGGCCGAGCGGTGGCCGGACGATCGTTATAGGACCTTTCCCGGCCGTTGTTGGCGCGTGAACTTCCCGGCTGATTGCCTTGTGGCTGCTGGCCGGAATTATTGGAAGCCGGTGCCCTGTTCGGATTATTTTGCACATTTGCCGATGGTTGTCCGGCGTTGTTGGAGGCCGGAGGCCTGCTCGAATTATTCTGCTCATTGGACTGCCGCTGGCCGTCGCTGTTGGGACTAGGCGGCCTGCTCGAATTATTCTGCACGTTCGTCTGTGGCTGACCCGTACGATTGCCGTTGTCCTGTGGCCGACCGGGCCCGTTGGCACGGACGTTTCGGGGAGTATCGAGTTGGGCGGGCGGCGCCATCTTGATATTCGGACGATCCTGTTGCGTGTTCTCGGGCTGCACTCGACGCATCTGAGAGACGGCCGGCGGCACGCCGCCATTGGCTCTGATCTCTTGCTGTTGCTTTACGAAGGAAACAGGAGCGGGGGGCGGGGGCGTCTTGGCCACGACGGGGCGTTCCTGAAGCCTCTCTGGAGGCCTTGCCGCACCTGTAGCGCCGGCGCCAAGCACGCTTCTTTGTTGCGGAGCAACCGTTGGCGTGGTCGGATTGACCTGCGCAGACTCTACTTCCCGGCGATCGACCCTTAGCATGTTTCGCCCAACAGGCTGCGCGGACGAAAAATTCTGCTGCGATGTGGCGGTTACGCCATTCGGCGCGCTCCGGTTGACGTAGGTGATGTTGGTCACGTTCTTGTTGACGATGACGTTGTTGTAGTAATTGTTCACAACGGTGTTGTTCACCGTGGTGTTGGATACGTTTACGTTTGTCACGTACGTGCGGCTTACGTGATAAGAAGGCTGGTAGACCTCACGCGGCCCAAGCGGGAACCAAGCCACGCCACCGCCACCGCCTCCTCCGATTCCAATGCCGACGCTGAAGTGCGGCCCGCCGACCCAAGCAACAAGAGCGGGGGCATAAACCGGGCGCACGTACTCGACATCTATCTCCCGCCGGGGCGGGCACGGCACCCAACCCCAAACGCCGCCGACCGTAACCCAGCGGCCGTAATGGAATGGCGCAAAGCCCCAAGGAGCATCATCTACCCAGGTCCAGCCCCAAGGCGAAATCCATACCCAGTGGCCATAGCGATAAGGCGCCCAACCGACGATAGTGGTGTGCGGAAACCAAACGGTGCCGTACTCGGACACCTGGCGCCAGCCTCCGTTGTCGTCGAGGTCTTCATAGCCAATCACGTCAGATGAAACGTAGCGAGAGGATTGTGAGCGATCTTCGCGGCGATCGCGGTCACGAGACCAGCGGTCGAAGTCGTCATCGTCATTGCCGAATCTCTGAATGTCGGCGTCGAGCTGGTCAATGCCGGCAAACGTGCCGGTTTCCCGTGGATGAATTGTATAGGCGGAGCCACCGCCAGTGACTTCGCCTTCGCCGTCGCGAACGGTCACGAAGGTGGTATCGCCGGCTTCATTGACGTTTATCTTGTAGTTGCCCGGACGAAGGATCGAGAAGGCAAGGTTGGGAGTATCGATTTCGAAAGTCTCGTCCTGGTCGAGACGCCGCACACGCACGTCAAGGGTGCCTTCGGTGAGGCGGATCTGGGCCATGCGGTCGTCCAGATTCAAAAATGAAAAACCGGTGTTACTGGAAAGGCGGATTGCCGCGGAGCCGATATGCAGCTCGGCGCGGGCGCCGTTGTCGGTCCAAAGCTTATCGCCGGTAGTAATCGGACGATTGACGACCGCGGAAACCCAATCGTCGGTGCCCCCCGGATTAAACGAAACGGTGCCCTGAGCGTAGCTGAGGCGAGCGACGCGGCTTGGCGGATCGTCTTCATCGGCTGCGGCACGCTGCGGCGCAAAGAAAGCCACCGCCAGCATAACGCTGACGAGGCTTGCCAATTTGAGTAAGTGTTTTCTCATCTCGAAATCTCTCCTGAATCACAAGCGGCGTCGTACACTCCGCCGCATACTCTCATGCCCTTGTACCCGGACTCTGCTCCTTTTGGCACATTAGCACTCCAATGGGGTGGTGCACCTATCCGGCCCTCGCCGCATGTCGAAACAGGAAATGCCTGATAGGAACTGCGTCACTTCATCTAACACGTGGAAGGCGAAACAGTTTCGAGGGACAAACTTCTGAGTGGCGTGGCGACTCTTCGGATCTGCAGCAAGGACCGCAACTAGAACGAAAGAGCGGAACGGAGAAATTTTCACAGTCTAAGTTGGCAAGGAAGAAAAACGGTCAAAACATCATCTCCCAATAGAAGAGCCCGTCCGAGAAATCTGGACGGGCCCGTGTGCGCTGGCTAATTAAGATTAGTGCCGGCCGTGGGAGCTGGAGCCTCCGCCGCCGCGCGGGCTTCCGCCGCCACCTCCATGGCTGCCTCCACCACTGGCGCCACGGCTGCTGCCTCCACCACTGGCGCCACGGCTGCCGCCCCCGCCCCCGCCGCTATAGCTGTGGCTGGGTGCGGAGTAGGAGCGCGAGGGAGCCTGGTAGCTGCCGCTAGGCGCGGAGTAAGAACGCGAGGGAGCGGGGTAGCTGCGGCTCGGCGCGGAATACGTCCGCGGAGACGAGTATGAGGGTGAAGGAGATGAATTGTACGCGCGCGGCTGCGGCTGCGAAGAGCCGCGATTGCTGTAGCTCGGTGTGTTTCCGTAGGAGCGCTGCGGCGGACTGTAAGAACGGTCGTTGTTGGAATAGCTTGGGGTTCGCGGGGCGATTCGAGCTTCCCAAACCCGCCGGCGCCCGACCGCGATCTGTTGAATTCCCTTGCGCTGCCCAGGTGCGCGAGCTATTTCCTCGCTGAGTTGGGGCGTTACCCGAAACAGAAGCAGACGTCCGGTTCGAGTTTGTAATCGACGAAGGCGGCCGATTCTGCGAAAGATCTCGCTGGTGAGGAGTCATGCCGGACGTGCTGGGCATGTTACTCGGGCGGCTATTCATCGTGGATGCGCTGCCCGGACGGTTGTTCATCGTAGGAGCACCGTGCGATGGCATGTTCTGCGTGGCCGCGCGCTGATTCATTGTGCTGTTCGCTGGCGCGTTGCCTGAGCGGCCGGGAGTCAGGCCAGCGCTGTTAACCGTGCGGACGCGCATCTGGGATGCGCCTTGCGCCGGCGCAGTTCGCGCGATCACGGAACGGTTCTGAACCGAAGCCGGCGGTCGGGCGACGCTTGATCTCACATTCACGGAGCCGAGCGCGCTGTGCTGAGTTGGCCTGAGGCCGACCGAGTTGGTTACCTGCGCGCCTCTCAGCGCCGCTGGCGAGATGCGAACCCCGCTGCGGTTAATGGCTTGACCGCCAACGAAGGCATTACGATTAGCCACGGTCACCGCATTCACGTTGTGCGAATTCACGTAATTGAAATTGCGAGCGTTCGTGTTAAAGACATTCGTGTTCCGTATGTACGTATTGTGGATATTGATGTTTCGGATGTATCCGTCACGGCAGTGGTACCAGGGGTAAAACGGTTCGCCAAAGCCCAATGGGAACCAGCCTACTCCGACACCAAACCCGGCGCCGAAAAAGCCGACGAAAGCCGGTCCGTAAATTGCAGGACCATAATACGGACCAGGGCACCAGCCCCACCCACCCGCGAAATAGTTCCAGCGGCCGTAGTGGTACGGAGCAAAGCCCCAGGGAGAATAGTCAACCCAGGTCCAGCCCCAAGGGCCAACCCAGTTCCAATAACCATAGCTGTAAGGAGCCCAGTCGGGGGTAACTTCACGGGGATACCAAACGTGGCCGTATTCGGGCTCATCGCGCCAGGTGCCGTAATCGTCGAGGTCGCTGTATCCATCCATATCGCGCGAGACATACTTCCCCGAAACGGCGTTGTCTTCTTTCAGGTCGCGCTCGGCAGCCCAACGGTCGAGGCCGTCAGGACCTGGGGCCCTTTCAAAATGGGATTCAATGTTGTCCGTCCCAGTGAATTCGGCGCGCTCCTCAGCGCGTACTGGAAAAGTCTTGCCGCCGGCAGTCACTTCGCCCTCGCCACGGATCACAGTCACCCGGGCGGAGTCGCCGGTTTCATTCACGTCAATGCGAAATGCTCCGGCCTGTTTTACGACGAAGGCCACGTTCGGAGCGTCGACTTCGTAGGTGTCACCCTGGCGTAATTCGCTGACGCGGAAATTGATACTGCCTTCCGCAAGGCGCATCTGGGTAATGCCCTCGTCCAAGTTTAAGAAAGACAGTGCCGTCATGCTGCCAAGATGGATGGACACGGCGCCGGCTTGCAGTTCAACGCGGGAATCTTTGTCTGCCCAGATCTTGTCTCCGATGGTCATCGGGCGATTCCGGGCGGCTTCTCCCCAATCGCCTTGTCCACCGGGCTCCAGCGAGACGGAACCATCCACGTAGCTGATGCGCGCAACGCGCGTGGGCGGATCTTTTTCTTGGTCCGCTCGCGCCTGCGGCGCGACAAAACTCAAAAGACCAGCGAAACATAGCAGCAGGCCTAAGCTGGTCCTGCCGGTAAATGTCATCGTCTTCATGTTCATGACGAACCCTCGGTTCTCGGTCGGGACGCGGGCCGCTGCGGCCCTCTAATGAGACGTTCTAGCCGGTGGGAGCGTAACATCTCATTCATGCTCCCGTAGGGTAGAACACCGCAATGGGAAAGAAGTTGCCCTCGCGGACGACCCTTGCTCAAGTTGCTTGGTCAAGCAGAGCTTAGCCCTTTGTTTTGAATAACTTGCGTTATATCTGGACGTAAGGACAGGCGCTCCTCCCAGGTTTAGCGCAGTGCCGAATAGAGGGCCTGCTTCCAGCGCTTATTATCGATGGTCCAGTAGACTTTGGCGCGCTTGCCTCGCTCCAAAATAGGCGCCCAAACCGCCCGATTACGATCGTTAGCTGCCACGTTGAGGCGATCCACCACCGTCATCCCTACAGTCAGTTCACTGGAGGTTTCTACATCCACATAGTTCTCGGTTTGCTGCGTGACGATCGTGGGATCCAGAGCAATGGCCATCGCCACCGGGTCCGGCAGCGAAATTCCATGTTCTCCAGTCTGCTCGAAATGCGCTTCCTGAGCGCGGCTGTTGCATTCAATGGCAAAGCGCGCCTGCGGCGTGCCTAAGCTCAGCACATGCTTGATGTCGTCTGGATTCAAAGCGGCATCGCCTCGGCAGAGGTGCCAGCCGACGAGTTCAACCGGAAGTCCGCTGCGCAGCACGATTTGCGCGGCCTCGGGATCGCACCAGATGTTGTACTCCGCGGCGGGAGTAACGTTTCCCTCGCAACAAGGAGCGCCGCCCATGATTACGCAGCGGCCGACTTTTGCGGCAATGCCCGGATTTAACTGCAGAGCCAGCGCAACATTTGTCAAGGGTCCGAGAGTCACCAGTACAAGGCCCGGATTGGACTCGATCACGGAGATGATCGCCTCGAGAGCGGGCAATTTTTCGGGCGACTTGGCGGGAGGCGGGTAGCCGTGATCGCCCAGGCCATCGCGTCCATGAAACCAGTGCGCGCTCTGGTGCGGGCGGTTCAGTGGTTCTTCCGCGCCCATGAAAACGGGAACGTCCGCGCTGCAGAGTTGCGCCGTGTACAGGGCATTCCGCGTGGCTTGCTGAACGGCAACGTTACCGGCAACGGTGGTAATCGCCAGCACGCGTACTTGGGGAGAGCGAAGTGCCATGATCAACGCTACGGCGTCGTCGGAAGCGGTGTCGGTATCAATCAGGAAGAGGGGTTTCACGCGGCGTAGGATAGCAAACCCGGTGCGAGGCCGTGGTCAAAAATATTTTTGCCTTGCCCAAACTTGAGATCCCTTCGGCGAGGCCGGAACCTGCGGTCGTTTCGCTCAGGATGAAGATGCCAGCGGACTCGACTTGAGAGCAAAAGCTTTCAGAGTGACTGGTTTGGCCTAATGGCGCTGGCCGTTCCCGCCAATCTGGTAGCCGACGCCGCGAATCGTTCGAATCAGGGCGCTGTCGTATCCGGAATCTACCTTGCGGCGCAGATAGTTTATGTAGACGTCCACGACATTCGTCATGGTGTCAAAATTGAGTTTCCAGACTTGGGCAACAATGGCGGCGCGGGAAACGGGCTGGCCCTCGTGGCGCATCAGGAATTCAAGCAACGCGAATTCCTTTGGGCTGAGGTCGATGTTATGACTTCCACGGCGCACCGTGTGACTGACGCGGTCGACTTCGAGGTCTTCTATTTGGAGAATCGAGCGCGCCGGCCGGCTCCCTCTGCGCAGTACCGCGCGAATGCGCGCGGCAAGTTCCGCAAAGGCGAAGGGTTTTGCGACGTAATCGTCGGCGCCGGCGTCGAGCCCGCGGACGCGCTCCTCAACCATGCTGGCGCCGGTCACGATGACCACCGGCAAATCCGGCTTCCTGGAGCGAATTCCGCGCAGGACCTCCAGCCCGCCCGCGGTCTTCTGGATGAATCTGCTCGAAACCGGATGACTCCTGAAGTTCTTCAGGCGAATATCCAACTATTTTCTGATAAGAGAGACTGTTGAAAATCCTGCGGCCTTCCAAATCCACGACTGCAATCATGTCCGCAGCATTCTCACTGATCAAATGAAAGAGCTCTTCTCGTTCGATCAGTTCTCGGCGAATCCTGTGAACTTGCAGATGCTGATAGATCGTGTAGAGATCGAACAAAAAAACGAGAGCCACGAGACCACGCACGGCTTGCGGAAGGACATATAAGGTATGGAAGTCCTGGGCCGATGACAAATTCGGGAGCAGAAATGAAG
>WNFA01000753.1_pt1 | contig 29356 bp, 20 predicted proteins | sample 5400481 | NCBI WGS metagenome assembly WNFA01 (sample SAMN13153340, study PRJNA577476) | soil metagenome | isolation source: 120 cm saprolite under Douglas fir tree site 2 hole 1 replicate 2 | place: USA:California | collected 2015-04-18 | reverse complement strand
CCTCTTCCATCCGCACATGCTTGCCGCGTGCCGGGCTGTAGGCAAGCTTGGCGCCCGATGCCTCGTACACGCGGCGAGTCGTACCGGGAACAACCGTGCTGTGGATAATCGTCAGTTCGGGTTTGTATTTGCGAAGATACGCGACAGTCGTACCGACGAAATCGGGGATCTGGTACGGGTAGCAGATGTGCATCGTCGAGCAAGGCCCGGCAACTTCGACGGGCTCAATATCAACCCCGACGCATTGATGAGCGCGACTAAGAATTTTCTGAAGCGGTTTTCCAATTTCCCCTTGGCCCACGACAATAACAACTGAGTCAGTCACGAGAGTTTCTCCTGATTTGTAGCTGGTATCGTTTGGTTTGGATTGGATTATTTCGGCGGAATCAACACTGGCCGCTGCTCAAAGCTTGTTTCCAATCGAACGCCGGGGTGAACTCCAGCGCCTCCAACACTGTCTGGTAAGCGCGGCCATAATTCGGATCGAGTAGGCTGCGGTTGTGCCAAAGCAAAGCAAATACGCCTCCCACACACTTGCAGCGCTGCGCACATTGCAATAGCAGCTCCACCGATTCCTCCGGAGCTAGACGCATGTAATAAGCCAAGGTGACATCCATGGCCAACAGCGGAATCTCCAATAGATCGAGCTCGCGATTCAGTTCCAGCGACCATGGACGATACGGCACACAGGTGCCTGCCCGGAATCCGATGTGATCGGAGAAACCCACGGTGCTGTCATACGCTAACCCACACTTTTCCCAGTCGTGCCAGGTACGCGGGTGCCAGCGTAGGAAGTGCTGACGGCCTCCGACCATGCTCTCATCGATCACTTCACAAATGTGTTCCACCTCATCGTCGAGACGGTGCAGATCATTAAAGGTGTAATAGCTGGGATGAACGCCCATTTCCACCCCATCATTCTTCATGCGGGAGACAATCTCACGTACACGTTTCCTGGATAAGTCATAACCGCTGTCCCATTCGCTCTTGGGGGAATTCTTCCAGTACAACGCCGAGGCCAACCCGTGGCCCTTTGACAGTTCCGTAATCTGGCATACTGCTTCCAGCAAGCTGGGGCTAAGTCCGAAAGCGGGACCAAGCAAGTCACGCAGCGTGGCAAATGGCTTGTGCCGTTTTACCGTGTGTCCTAGTGAATTGGTGAGATCAAGAGGAATACCTACCTCATCCACGTCATGGGAGAGCTTGACGCGCAACTTGCGCTCGGGTGGCCGCCAACCCGGGAGCAGCAACTCGATCACTTGCTGGAGGGCCAGACCGTATTCATCCACGATGGGACGATGCAGGAAGTTATGTCTGAGCGCCACACTCTGCGCGGCGAGGAAGCGTCCGTGCTTATCTCTTTCGTCCGATTGTAATTCCTCGAAGCGGCTCAGAGTCAGAAGCATGGACGCAAGCAGATCAATCGGACATTCCCAGGTGTCCCCGCTGGTCCTCACAAAAAGTGGTCCAGCGTATGGCCGATCCACAAACGGAACGATAAAATTTGGAACAAGAACGGAGAGCGGGCTCACCTGTGGATATGGCCACGCGGTGCGCATCACGTGATAATCCCCAAGAACAAGGTCGCGCCAAAACGTTGCAGGCGCATGTCGGAAACGAATTCTCGCATCGCGACCGAGCGTCAAAACTGTGGCATTATCGTTGACTTCTACCTTCCACGAATTGAGCAATTCATGAGGAATTGCGGCTCGATGCGCCAACTGCCGGAGCGCATACAGTCTGGCCGCAGGGCTGACGCGGCGATCAAGTTGGATTTTGGAAGACGGCCAGTTTGCCTCTGCAGGTTCGCCAAACGACACATTGGTCCCCGCATTCGAAGCATGCAACGCCACCTCAGGCATCGCTGAACACTCAAGCCCGGAGATTTGTTTTGCGAGACTCATCGCGTTGCAAAAACATTCCGCGGACCAGTCGTGGACTGATAGGCTCCGATGTCAATTCCGGAGCCAGATCGGGATCGGTCCTCAATGTCGTCCGCTGGCGCTCCTTCTGTACTTCCTGAACGAAGTGCGGGGCTACCTGGCTTCAGGCGGTAGTCGCCGTGGGAATCGCCCGTGTAGTTTACGAATTGGGGGTCAGCGTTGATCGTGTCGGCAGCCACGTTGCCGTTTTGCAACTGGAAAGGCCCGAGTTTGTTCTCGTAGGTCAAGTTTTTGAGATAGCGGTTATGGGTACCGGTATTCCCGGATTCCACAAAACCGTACCGGCTGTTGTACGCCAGGATGTTGTTGGAGACGAGGCAACTGTCGGCTCGGTTCCCCTTAGGTTTGTCTCCGGCACCGACGACCAAACCAGAAGAGCCGTTGTTGAAGACCGTATTGCCGGAAATCACAACGTCGGATGCGGCATGCCACAGGTGAATGCCATAGGCACGGTTGTGGTACACGAGGTTGTTGAGAATATGGCCGCCCAGGTTGGCATGGTAGATACCATGCACCTGGCTGCCCGAGGTGGCACATTGAGAAGCGTTGGTCCAACCGATATCGTGAACTCGATTGCCAATCGTGTCATTGTCGGAACCGGAGTAGTTGCCGTGAAAGATCCCCGCGCCACCGTTGTCGCAGAGGGCGGAAGTCGGTCCAGCGATATCGTGTACATGGTTGGCAATGAATCGGACGTGTGAGCCGTCGTTGTAGAGCCCGGTTCGGCCGATACCACTTACATCGAAACCAATAATATCCACGTAATCGCCCCGGTTGTCCCAAGCGCTGCGATCGACGACGTCCCCGATGATGTGGGCCTCCCATCTCTGCTCCGAAATGTAAGTGATGCGGGCATCCGGGACTCCTGAAGCAGCCGTGGCGATTCTTCCTCTGTAGACACCGGGCAGTACGTGCACGGTGTCACCCGGAAGCAACCACGTTGTAGCGAACTCAATCGTCGCCCAGGGGCGCTTCGCCGAACCCGCATTGCGATCGCTTCCGTTAGGCGACACGTAGTAGTTTCGACCGCCCGCTGGCGCACGGCTGTCTGTGGATTCCAGTCCATGCGCTCCGATGCTCAACAGCAAGATGCTGGACAGAATGGCCGTCGAGATTCCGTTGAGCATCGCGTTGAGGTTTCGCGACATGTTGAGCTATGCAAACCACACTGTTCTAAGGGACATCGTGATGCGACCATTCAGCCAAGGAACCGCACGTACTCCAGCCAAGGAACTGCATGTACTTCCGATTCTTTGAATAAGCCCCCACGCAATAGATAATTGTTCAATTGCATCTGCAGACCGCGCCAGCGCCACGTCCTCTGATTGAACCAAAATCCGACACCAATCAATAAGGAAGGAATCGATAATGTCTAAAGCTTGCAAAATTACTTGTCTAATTTTCTTACTAGCGTGCGTAGGAATGATCTCCGCGCAGAGCGTGGGCGACAGCTTTCAGAGCGTCAGTGAGAGCGTTTTGGTCGCAAATAGCAACATCGGAGTCGCTCAATATTACGTGTCGCCGGCTGGCAGCGACTCCAACAATGGCTCCGCGGCTCATCCATGGGCGACCATCACGCACGCGGCGACAATGATTGGCCCTGGTGCAACTGTTCACGTGGCTCCCGGAACGTATACGGGTTATATCACCTCGTACGCCAAAGGCACATCGTCGTTGCGAATTACGTACATATCCGACGTGCAATGGGCAGCGAAGATCATCGGCAACCGGGTGGACCATAGCACCTGGCACAATTACGGAAATTACGTTGACATCGTGGGATTTGAATTGACCTCGGTTGGGCGAATAGGCCTATACAACGATGGATCGTATGTGCGCTACATCGGGAACCATGTCCACGATATCGCAGGTCCAACTTCCGCAACGTGCGACTTGGGTGGAGCTGGAATCATGCATGGTAATTACTCGGCGGGACACGACGAGATGATTGGAAATTTCGTTCATGATATCGGTTTGGTTAACTCCGGCCAGTGCCCCGACTATGTTACCGTTCATGGACTTTATCAGGCGAATCCGCACGGAACAATCGTGAATAATCTGGTCATTCACGCCAGGGACTACGGTATTCACCTTTACCACTCAGCGACCGCCATAGTCGTCGCGAATAATACATCACTGAATAACGGGGCGAGCGGGTTAGTAGTGGGCAACTCCAATGGAGGCTCGGACAATAATACGGTTGTAACCAACAACATCTTTGCCTATAACAACGATTACGGTTTCCGCGACGACAGCGGCACGACCGGGCCAAATAATAAGTATGACAACAACATAACCTTCAAGAATGGCGATGGAACTTACATTGCTACTGGCGGCACTGTCAGTAACAACATCAGCAGTGATCCGCAATTTGTCAACTACACGGGAACCGCCCTGGGCAATTACCAGCTACGGGCTACGAGTCCTGCCATCGACTCGGGGACCACACTCAACGCGCCCAACATCGATTTCGACGGCGGCAAACGGCCTGTCGGTAAGGGTTACGATATCGGATGCTATGAATATGGCGCTACCCCTGGGACTTGGCCCTGGTACTGACGTTGAGGGTCCACAGCCGGCATCAACGGCTGTGGGCTCTCTTTTCTTTCAGGAGCACCCGTCTCGAGCAACTCTGAGTAGAACTCGAGGAGTACGCGCTCTTCACTATTCCAGTTGTAAAGCTCGCAAGCCGCCTGCCGTCCACGGCGTCCCATAGCTTCGGCTTCAGCGTCGTGGCTGAGCAAGTATTCCATGGCGCGCGCAATCGCCTGCGGATCCTGCGGATCGACCAGAAGACCACATCCGGCCTCCCCGATAATTTGCCTCCACAAGGGAAAGTCCGACGCGATCACAGGGATGCCGGCAGCCATGTACTCGAACAACTTGATGGGCATTGCATCCCAGAAGTTTGGCTCGGGCTGCAGCACCAGAAGGCCCAGTCGCACGCGGGAAAGCAGGTTTGCAACTGCTGGCCGGTCGAGTACCCGGAGATATTTCACACGAGCCCAGCCTGGTAGCCTCATAAGCTCTGTGCGCAGCTCGGCGGGAGAAAACGGGCCTGCTAGCATCAGCTGTGCCGGATTATCGGAGGGAAGAAGAGCGAGTGCCTGTAATATCTCGCGTATTCCCCGTCTCTCGCTGATCGAGCCAATGTAAGCTAATGCCGGAAGGCGCTCGTTCCAGGGCAGCGCCCCGTTGGGCGCGATCTCATCAAGCATCGGAAAGTTGTGCACCACAACTGTGTTTGGGTTGATCGAACAAAAGCGTTTGGCAATTGTGGGAGTTGCCGCAATCAGCCCAGAAAAACGGCGGCAGGCAGCATCCTCCAATTTCCGCACAGTCCACGTCAGTGGCCGGCGCAGAGGTCGGGGAATATAGTCCTTGTGCAATATGTCGGCCGGGGCATCCTCATGGATGTCATAAACCACGGTCTTTCCGCGCGCCGCCAGCAACAGCCCTAGAGGTATAAGTTCGGGATCGTGGAAGTGGTACACATCTCCATTCTGTCGTAGCGCTTCTCTATATAAGGACCACGCTGTACGAGTCATGCGAACGAGGCGTCCACCGCTGATCCGGATTCCTTTGACTTCGACGGAGTCCACTACTTCATCTCGCTGGTGTGGAACGATAAGGACCACGTGCTTGCCCGATCGCGCCAAAGACTTGCACTCCTTGTGAAACACGCGTACGTCGAACGCAGTGTGTACCGAAGTGAGATGGACAATTTTAGGTTGCTGATGCATTGGATGCAGGCTGCAAAGTATCCGAGATTCATCCCGCAAAGTTTAAGACGGCATCGATCGTGTATTCAATTTGCTCGTCAGTAAGCTCCGCATACATGGGAAGGCTGAGGATTTCTTCGGCAAGCTGTTCCGCCGTTGGAAAGGCGCCCTGTCCCGGATAGCCGAGTTGTTGGTAGGCCTCCGTCAGATGCAGGGGAACGGGATAGTGAATGCCTGTCCCAATTCCATTGGCACGGAGATAGTTGCGCAGGGCGTTGCGTTGTGGCGTCCGAACTACAAACAGATGGAATACATGTTCGCCGCCAGCAGGCACTTCTGGTGGTATGACGTGTGAATCAGCCAACGCTGAAGCCATCTGTGCTGCGTGTTTGCGGCGGAGTTGGTTCCACTCATCAAGCTGGCCCAGCTTGACGGAGAGTATCGCTGCCTGGATGCTGTCCAGGCGGGCATTCGTCCCAATGACCGAATGCTGATATTTCGCCGGACTTCCATGATCGCGAAGCAGACGCAATTTACGCGCCTCGTCGAAATCGTTCGTGGTCACAGCACCCGCATCTCCGTACGCTCCCAGGTTTTTGCCGGGATAGAAACTGAAGCAGGTAAGTCGTCCTGCGGCTCCAACTTTGGCGCCGTTGTACGCACTCCCATGAGCCTGGGCAGCATCTTCGATAATCTGCAACTGGTAAGCAGCGGCGAATTCGGCGACCTTCCTGAGATCCATCGCTCGACCGTAAAGGTGCACGGGGATGATCGCCCGCGTGCGAGAGGTAATCATCCTTTCTGCCGAGTTAACGTCGAGGTGGAAGGAGGCTGCATCCACGTCAGTAAAGACCGGCGTGGCTCCCACGTTGCTGACCGCTTCCGCCGTAGCGAAGAAAGTGTTTGCAGGCACTAATACCTCATCACCTGGTCCGATACCGGCAACTTTCAAAGCGAGTTCCAGGGCTGATGTTCCTGAGGAAACTCCAATGGCGTACTTCGCCCCGACGTAGGAGGCAAATTCCTGCTCAAAGTTCTCGACGAACGGTCCACCAACGAATTGCGCGGATTCCAACACACTTGTAACTGCCCGGTTAATCTCCGGCGCGAGTGCGTGATACTGCGCCTTCAAGTCGAGGAACGGGACTTCGAGTGCTAGGGTTGGGTTCACGACTTCACCGCCTCCAAATGATGTTGTGCTTGTGTTTCGCTCATGCGTATCCGGCCGGTAAGGTCGTGAAACCAGCGGTCCACCAATAACGGCCAGGGCAGATTCTCTTCGATGAATTTGCGACCGTTCTGTCCCATGCTCTCCGCCAGTCGGGGGTCAGCGGCGAGCTGACAAATAGCTTCCGCAATAGCATTCGGGTCCGCGTGCTCAAGCACGAAGCCTGCGTTTGCGTTCTTCACTAACCGGCCACCTTCTCCCGGTCCTATGTACACGACCGGCCTGCCACAGCTCATTGCGGTCAAGCTCTTTACTGGACGGGTGTGTTGGGAAATCGAACTCTCATTCAGGCTGACAATACCGCACGAGGCAATCGAAAAAAGTCTCCGCACCTGCTCAGGGGGTACCGGATCAAGAAAACTCACATTGTCGAGCCCGAGGTCTTTAGCAAGACGGATCATCGCCGGCTTGGCGGAACCGTCGCCAACAAAGATGAAATGGCATTGCGGACGCCGCTCCTGCAATAGTTTCGCTGCCTGCAGGATCCGTTCCATGCCATGCGCATAGCCATGTGTGCCGGCGTAAAGAACGATCTCCTTGTTCTGCAAACCCGATTCGCGCCTGAGGGCATCGTCAGGCTGCATTGGAGCGAATTGGTCGAGATCCACTCCATTGGGCAAGAAGAGCAACTTGCTTTGAGGCACACCCTTACCCTGTAGTTCAGAGAGAATTCCTTCGGTAACAGCGCAGACGTAGTCGGCCTTGCGGTAAGACCACAATTCCAGCGCGCGCGCAAATTTCAAGGCGGCTCCCTCGGTGTTCAGCCCGAGGTTGTCGCGTACCGCGTCCGGCCACAGGTCTGCGACATAGAAAATGAACGGCACGTTTCGTAACCTTGAATAAAAGAAGCCAGGCACCGACAGCGAAAGTGGAGGGGATTCGACAAAGAGGCAATCCGCCTTGCCTGCCCGCATTAGGCCAAAAAACGATAGCAACGTGAAGGTAAGGTAGTTGAGATAGCGCCGCCATCCCTTGCCGACAGCGGCGTAGAGCCAGACGCGATGTACCCGCACCCCTTCCCAAATCTCGCAGGTATAAAACTTGCCTCGATAGCCGTCGAAAATGCGCCCCACCGGGTAGTTAGGCATTGCAGTCACGACCTCGACGTCATGCCCGAGGCGCCGCAATTGGCGAGTAATCGCCGCAAGCCGTATCGGTGCAGCGCTGGCCTCGGGTGCGAAGTACTGGGTTAGAAACAGAAATTTCAACGGTTAGCCTCTGTGACTCCAAAGAACCGAGAAGGCTGTTTGCAGCAGAATGCGGCAGTCGGTCAAGAAAGTCGCGCGCTCTGCATAGTCCAGATCCATTCGGACCTTTTGCGGCAGCAGGTTGCTGACATAAAACTGTTCCATTTCGTCCAGCGGGACTTTGGCTAACTCTTGCTCTTCGTTGCGGAACTTCAAACTAGCGGGACTGGTAATTCCAGGGCGAAAGTACAGAATGTTGCGATCCCGCCCAGTCAGCGTCCGCATGTATTTCAACATGTCGGGTCGATAGCCCACCAGGCTCATCTCGCCCTTAAGAACGTTGACCAACTGAGGCAGCTCATCCAGCTTCCATTTTCGTAACCATCTGCCTCCCGGTGTAACCCGGCTGTCTCCGGAACGTGTAACGAGCGGTCCTGAGTTGTTTCCGCTGTGGCAGTACATGGTTCGAAATTTCAAGAGCGGAAATTCTTCACCGGTCTTTCCAATCCGATTCTGCCGGAATAAAAAGGGCCCTCGGGAGCTGGCTTTTACCACCAGCGCGAGCATGACCATAATGGGTGCGGCTGCGGTGCAAAGCACAATGGCGCAGCAGAAATCAAATAATCGCTTGCTCCCAGAAAGCGACCAGGGCGCTGTCTTAGGAAGTGCGGAGGTGAAAACGGTTGGGGTTGTATTGTCCATGATAGCGAGCTGTGACGAACTTCTGTGGCAGTTTCGAGACGCGTCAAGAGCAAATGGTGTAATCCCTGAGGGGCAGATGGTTGATCCCGAAAGTGTTAGTTGGAAATGCCAGCCATTCTACTGTTTTTCTCCCATGTAACCGTCGCTGCACAATTCCGGCAAGGGCGAAGATCATGCCACACCACAACCACAATGGCCGGTTCACGTTGATGTCGCCGCTGGTCATGGTGGCGAGAAGAGAGAACGCGAAGACCGGAGCGATAAAGCTCAAGTCTGGAGAAGTTCGCCAGACGCGCCGCAGTGCCAAAAAAACGGTGAGAAAAAGAGTTCCGAGGGCGGCCAAGCCCATCACACCTTCTTCGGCAGCTATCTCGAGCACGAGGTTGTGGGGATAAGCGGGGATATCGCGATCGAGAGCATAATAGCTCCAGCCACCCAGTCCCCATCCGGTCAACGGCTTTTGCGCAAACATCTCGAGCGCCCAGCGGTAAAGGGTCAACCTTCGTCCCGCCGTGTAGGTTGGAGTTGAGGAACCGCGAAGCACTTCCTCGATCTCAGCTCTTTTCGTCGCAAATTTTCCCTGTGCCGCCTCCTGCTGCTGCAGCCAGTCCAGGGATCCAGCAAATGCCAGAAGACCGCCCAATAGGACAGGCAACCAGACATTAGTCGCAGTCACCGCGGCCCGTACACCGCGCAAACACAAGAAAGGAACAAGCACCGCCACGAAAAAAAGTATTGGGCCCCGTGCCACTGAAGCAATCAGCGCGGCACATAGCAGAGGGACCGATATCAACAACGAGAGCCGGCGCAAACTGTAGTGAGTGCAGAATAGCAGCCAAAGCAAAGCGAAGCCCACCGCTTGGCCCGCCCCGATCTGCGTAACCTCGCGACTCTCGGATGTAAGAGGATGACCAGCGGAGGTGAACAAGGATGCGTCGTTGATTCCGAAGAGCAGCTTAATGCTCAACAGAATTGCGCATATCAGCATTGCCAGCGTGAAGTGGCGTAAATCATCCGTTTTCCTGATAAGGACTAGAGGCGCGACAAACAACACACCCGAAATTACGAGGAATCGAGTCAGTTTATCCCAGCCATACGATGGGGCTGGGGAGTAAAGGTAGCTAACGGCTGTCACCGCAGCCAGGGCGCAGAATGAGGCAACACCTTTCCATTGGGTCAAGAATCCGCGTTGGCAATGCTGGTCATTCCTTGTCATCGCAAGGAGTAAGTCGAGCAGAATCGATCCGCAAAGCAGCAGCAAAGCGAGGATGGTTGGGTCGGTGAGGCTGAAACCGTTCGATTCCCCGGTCTTTAGGTAACCCACGAAAATAAGTGGAGGGATGAACGCAGCGCGGAATTTGCGCATGGCAACCAGGAGCAATGGCGCCAATGCCAGTGCAGCCAATGCCCAAATTAGTCCACCAGACTGCAAGGCGTTTGGCAGTTCGATACTGGCGCTTATGCCGCTGAGAGCGACTAATGTTGTAACAGCGCTGGCCATAGCTGGAAGACTAGCTTGAATAATTGTAGTAACTGTACTCAGGTGCGTTCAGGTCCGCACCATTCAGTACTACGCCGAGCACGGGAGCCTTCACGTCCGCCAGAATCTCCACGCTTCGGGTCAACGCCTCGCCGGTAGTTGTGCCACAACGGCCTACAAGAATAACGCTATCGACCAACTTCGAGAGGACTCGGCCCTCAGGATAGGAAATAATCGGAGGGCAGTCCACCACCACAAAGCGAAACTTTTGGCGAAGTGCTGCGATCGTCTTTTCCATCTCGGGCGAGTTTGCGATCTCCACCACCTTGTCGCCCGTCGCGCGTGGCGGCAAGAGGCTAAGCCCCGGTACATCCGGCACCTTGATCAGAGCCTGTTCCAGAGGAATTGTGTGTTCCAGGACATCTTTCAGTCCCTTCTCGGGAAACAACGCCAAAGTGCTTGCCGCCCGTGGTCTTCGAATGTCGGCATCAAGCAGGCAAGTTTCCGCGTGCTCAGCTAAAACTGAAGCTAAATTGACGGACAACATGGTCTTGCCCTCACCGGCAGTGGACGAGACAACGAGGATGACTAAACTCGGTTGTTTCGTTTTTGCCATCAGGATGGAGGATTTTAAGCTGCGGACCGCCTCTGCTTGCGGCGACCAGGGACTGGCTAAAGTGAAGACCATGTCGCGGTTCTGCGCCGGCAGCGCCTTAACCGGAAAAAATGGAATAGGCTTGAGCCATCCGAGGCGCCTGGGCTCGACGGAGTGAAGCAAAGGAACGATCGACATCGGAGACTGGCCGGTGAACCTCTTGACCTCTTCAGGCGTGCGGATGGTTCGGTCCAGTCCCTCGCTGACAAACGCCAGCACCACACCGCCAAAAAGTGCCGTCAATATTCCAATCGCCAGGTTTAACAATGTATTTGGACTGGTGGGATTTTCGAGAACTCTCGCCTTGCTCACAATCTGTATATTGCTTGATTTTGATGCGGCGGCAATGGACGCTTCCTTCACGCTTGTATATAACTTGTTGAAGACATCACTGTTCGTCGCCGCTTCTTTCTTGAGTACGCTGGACGCCGCTAACTTATTCAAATCCTTCCGCATCGCGTCGAGCCGCTGGCCTACCTCTAGCTGGCGCCGTTCGGCGGCGACAGCATTGGTTTTCAGCGCCCCTACAACTCTTTGCTTTTCGGCTGACAACGAAGCGCTGAGATCATCGACTTGGCTTTGTAGTTGTTTGGCCTTGATATGGTTGGGTCCATAAACGGCCAAGCCCTGCGAAAGGTCGGCCTGCGCTTGAGCCAGTTTCTGTTTGAGGGCAAGGATGACTTGGTTATCTTCGACTTGCGGCAGTGAATCTTCTTCGCCGAGACCCGCTTTACTCAGGAAACTCTGGTACTGTACCCGGTCCATCTCGGCCTGCGTCAACTGGCGATTGAGTTCCGCCACGCGCTGCGTAAATGTGTTTTGCTGTTCATCGATGTCCGTAATCCCGCTGGATCGCTGGAAGCGAACCAGGGCTTGATTCGATTCCTCCATCTTTTGCCGGATATCGTCCAGTTGATGCTCGATCCACTGATAGGACTGCATAATGGAGTCGTGGCGAGAGCGATAATACTGGTTTACAAAGTTGAGGGCTAGCCTGTTCGTGATCTGGGCCGCCAGGTGCGGATCCCGGCTGGCAAAGCTCACGCCGACAATGCGACTGTTACCTAGCCGTCTTACCTCCAATTGCCGCTTGAAGAACTCCAGTGCGCGGGATTCTTGCGGAGTCAACTGCAGCTCATCAGGGTTCTGACTCGCAGTATCATGGCGGCGATGAGGCGTCAGCCATCCTAAGAGCGGCAGATGCCGCGTAGCAACAAATTCTGGGTTCTGGTCGAGGTGTAACTCCCGGATGGTGGCTATGGCCAGCGACTCACTGAGCAGGTTCAGCACCTGCGTCTCGACATAATCGTTATCGCTAGCGGCCAGATCGTCATGGATAATCGAAAAGGCCTCGGAACCGGGAGGACCGATCTCAAGCCTGACGTCCGGCGCGTAGAGCGGTGTCGCGAACAAAGTCACAAGAACGGTCACCGCAATGATGATGGCAGCGAATCGGGCTGCGGTACGCCAGCGTCTGCGAAATACGCGAACCACCGCCAGCAGATCTGATTCGTCCTCATGGCCTTCTGCGGCAGGCGAGCGGGGCAGACGCATTGGGTCGTGCGACCACCGCGTCAGTCGATTGGAAGGCAAGCTTTCAGAGGAGTCCTTGCTTTCCTCAGCGAGGCGCAAACGATTGAATTTTCGACTCATATTTTTTACCGGAGTGTCTCAGCATGAAACTAGCTTGTGATAATTGAAAGTACGCAAGGGCGAGCTGATGAGGACAATGGAACAAGCCCTCACGCCGCCATAGACTCGGCAAATGCGTTTCGCATTGCAAATCCCACCCGCTCGATATCACTATCGGTCATACGTGGAAAGAACGGCAGGGAGACAATCTGGTTGAAAACGCTTTCGGCAACCGGGAAGTCCCCGGCCTGATAACCGAAGCGGCGCTGGTAATACGACATCAAGTGGAGTGGGATAAAGTGAACGCTGGTCCCGATATTCGCGGCGCGCAGGCTGGCGATAAGCTGCTCCCGACTAAGCCGCGGAGACTGCACCTGCACAGGATACAAATGCCAGGCAGATTCGACGTGAGGTAGCACGGTTGGGTGCTTCAATGGCAGATGCGCCAGTAAACTTTGATATTGCTCCGCTATTTCCGCGCGCCGCTTCAAAAAACGTGGCAGCTTCTCCAATTGGTGTATGCCAAGCGCGGCTGCGAGGTCGGTCATGTTGTATTTGAAGCCGGCGTCGAGAATGTCGTACCGCCACGAACCCTCCGGCCCATAGCGCTTCCAGGCATCCCGGCTGATGCCGTGAAGGCTCAGCACGCGTACACGCCGCGCCAACTCGGGATCCTGAGTGGTGAACATGCCGCCTTCCCCTGTGCTGATGTTCTTCGTGGGATAGAAGCTGAAACAAGCCATGTCGGCAAGAGTACCCACCTTGCGATCAAAGTAAGTGGCGCCAAGTGCATGCGCTGTATCTTCGATTACCGTCATGCGAAACTCGCGGGCGCAGGCGTTAATCTTGTTCATGTCGCAGGGATGGCCAGCATAATGTACAGCGATGATCGCCCGAACCCGCTTGTTGGTCTTCTTTACGTACAGATACCGATTGCGAGAATCCCACCGGCACTCTGCTTGAATGAATCTAACGAGTTTGTCAGGATCGAGGTTGTAAGTGTCCGGATCGATGTCTATGAAGATCGGCTGAGCACCTTGATGGACGATCACATTCGCCGTAGCAGCAAAGGTCAACGGACTAGTAATAACTGCGTCCCTCGGGCCCACGCCGATTGCGGCCAATGCCAAGTGCAGGGCCGCGGTACACGAACTGACCGCCACCGCCTCGCCCGAGCCGATATACTCGGCAAACTTGGCTTCAAACGCCTTGGTGCGCGGCCCGGTTGTGATCCAGTCTGAATCGAGGGTTTGCAGGATCTCGTTCTTTTCTTCGTCTCCGAACCACGGGGCAGAAAACGGCAGGAACGCCTGTTCCTGTGTCTCCGGGGCCAAAGCAGTAACGATTTCCGTTGCCATCTTCTATTTCCTGTTAGTTAAGACAAACGGCTTGCGCGTGAACGACGATGAGGTTCAGGCGCATTCTGCCAGGTTTTGCAGCATGCGCAGAGTGGACTGCTGCGCGGCTGCGCTCTGCGCGAACTCGCGGATCATCGCCTGGTTATTGAATTGAGGGGCCGCAGATAGATCAACGGTGTGGTTGGGCTTGATCCACTCGTACAACTCGCGGATTCCTTCCTCCAGCGTGATCTCGGTACGGAACCCCAGGCGGGAATGGATCTTGTCGAAGGAGACGCGGTAGTTCCGCTGGTCGCCATTGTCGACATGCGCGATTTCAACATGAGGCACAATGCGGGCTACCAGCTCGGAAACTTCGGTCAAGCGATGGTTCAGGTTATAGTCGCCGACGTTGAAGACCTCGCCGGCCACGACCGCGGGTTCAGCTTCCATGCACACCATAAATGCGCGAGCAGCATCCCTGACGTGCAGGAAAGGCCTCCACTGCTGGCCGTTAAAGACGGTGATCTTGCCGGTAGCGGCCGCTCGAGCGGTCAGCAGGTTGACCACCAGGTCAAACCGGGGGCGGGGAGAGAGTCCGAACAACGTCCCCAACCGGAGAATCGTGGGGTGAAAGTCGCGAGAAGCCACATCGAGCAACAATTTTTCTGAGTCCACCTTTGTCTGAGCGTAGGTAGAGATAGGGGAAGGCGCGGAGAACTCGTCCATCAGAAACTGGGACGCGCCATATACGCTGCAACTTGAGGCAAACAGGAAACGCTTTACGCCATAACCACGAGCGATGTCGATTAGCATGCGGGTGGCGGCACGGTTGATCTCCACGGCAAGGCGCCGATTTTCGTCGCAGGCCGGATCGCCTACGATTGCGGCCAGGTCCACAACCGCCTCACAGTCCCTCATGGCATCAACCACGGAATGGATCTCCCGGACGTCTCCTTTGAGTACTTCGAAATCTGGATGACTTCTAAGGCCCGCTATGGACGCGTCTCCGTATACGAACGAATCCAACAGCCGTACCTTATAGCCCTTGTCCAGCAACTTCGGCATAAGGGCCGATCCCAGGTATCCGGCGCCGCCCAGCACCAGGACGCGTTTCACCCTGGACGGCGGCGCAACTCGCGGTTCGATCTTGTACATCGAAACAATCAGGTCCTTGCCCAGGCGGATACCGCCAACGCTTAAAAGCATCAGCAGCCAACCTAGGACAGCCACGGCGCGCGAGAAGTCGCCTACCAGGAAAAAGTGATCGATCACGATGAACACGGCTATAACCAGGCTGACGGCGCGACCAATCACCAATGCCTTGTAGCGATTCGCATAACCCCGAGTCCGGGTGTAGAAACCGTGGAGATGGAAAATCGTTATGGAAAGCACAGACCACAACAGAACATAGGTGAGGAGTGACGTCTTTCCACCAGTGATGAGTCGGACGGCGCCAGGATTCTCGGAAAACAACGCGGGCTTGAAAATGGCCCAAATTACCGCTGCGCCGAGCATGGAGCCATTGGTCAGAACAAGATCAACAGCCGCACGCGAGATCGCCTCTTTCCACGGCAGTGGAAGCACTTCCCGTTTGGTGCCTCGACGATTCCGCTGGAAATAGTTCTTAAGGGAACGAAATGGTTCGCGCAATTGCTGCATAGGGACTCCGATTAGTTGAGGGAAATGCAAGGGGACTTCTAGCTGTTTGTGGTGTTTTGCTTCCGCAGAGCATGCGCGTCCGGCGGAAACGATTTGTTACGAGAATTTTGAAGCCGTCGATGAGAACACTGTGCTTGTTCTGACCGCCACGACTGGCGACAGACTCTCGTCTTGCCGCACTGGCGGCTGGCTGCCTAATTAATGGTTGATTCCAGATCGGTAGCGTCTAAGTCGAAAATGATGGACCGCTGAATGGCTTCGACGCTAACCACCAGACGCATCCTGCCCTTCCGCCGGAGGATCGTTCCCTCCACTCCGGCCAATGGGCCCGATTTGACGCGGACGCGTTTGCCAGGGATGAGAAACGGGAAAGGTTCGGCTTTACCCAACTCCAACGCGGCGCGCAACCGCTCGATTTCGCCATCAGCCAAGGGTGCGGGCCTTCCGCCGAACGTGACTAAACGAAGCACGCTTGGATGTTCCAGGACCCGAACGCGCTCGCGGGCCGCTATGCGAACGAACACGTAGCCTGGGAAAAGCGGTAGCTGCACCAGGGCGCGGCGCCCAGCCCATCGCCGCGCGCTAAGGTAAAGCGGTAAGTAGGCCTCCACCTGCCTGAACGCGAGGTGTTCCGCGACCGCTTTCTCGTGGCGAGGAAGAGTGTAAGCCGCATACCACGGCGACTCGTCAGCGACCGGCGTAAAATCTACATTCGAAATCGGGCAAGGCTTCGCCTGAGTCAACGACACCGCAGTCTCCTTGTAAACCACTGTAAAACAATAAGTTACGGCAAATTTCTAGTTCGACGACTCAATTCTCGTCGGCCCGATCAGAAAGACCCATCCAGTCGGATACGGAGTCCTCAGAAAACAGTTGCATGTCGCCAAACACCGCAAACCCACGTTTACCGCTCTGGCTAGCCTCGACGCGGACAACCCGCCCCGAAGCTTTGATCTGTAAAGACCCTGCGCTCCGTGAGCGGGGTGCCGTGACCTCGCAAGTAAGTTGTGCGTTGCAGGGAGGGCAGTTCTCACTGAAAACAAACATTCCCTCAGCACTGATATCGCGGGTTGAACCGGTTCCGAAATTGTCTTGGCCGTCATTAGTCCACTGAAACGTCACCCCGAGATCCAAGGGGTAGCGAGACGTCTTTCTCAGCTCCATGGAGCACCTGCCGCTACGCGAATTCTACAAATGGAGCTCGCGGATTTTTTCTACCGCAGGCATTCCCTAAGATGTCACAGGAATAAGAACCGAACAATGTCAGAAAGTGCGAAGGCGGCAAAGACGTTAGTTTCGCGCTCCAGCCGAGGTGACCCTGGCAAAGCCGACCTAATTTGCGACTCTACTGGACGGAGAAATTCGACTCTGTTGGGGGAGAAAGAGGTCTCTCGTTGCAGCGGTTCACTAGGGTATCAAGGATGAACTATCTACATTCAAATCCTGATTCCGCTCGCCAGGTATAGAACACTACATTGTTATTAGAAGCAGCACCGCCCCCTCAAGGGCTGACTCGCTCGGACGACCCGCGCCACGTGGCCGACGATATCTCAATTCGGGTTCTGGTTGGCGATGCCTCACGGATGGCTTCGCACCTGATCGCTGGGCAGTTGAGGGGTACCCGCAGCCCACGGTTTGAAATCATCCTGCCCAGTTCCTTCGATTCCAAAACAATAGCGGACGAAATCACCAAGACCCGGCCAGACGTCGCCCTTATAAGCGGCGTGCTGCAAGACAGCTCCTTTGCCGGCTACTCCGTGCTTCGAACTATCCAGCCGCTGAACCTTGCCACGCGTCTTATCCTGTTGCTGGAAGACTGCGAACATGATCTTGTGATTGATGCTTTCCGCTCTGGAGCCCGCGGGGTATTCTCGCGAGCCGAATCCAGCGAACGGCTATCCAAGTGTATTTATACCGTTCATAAAGGCCAGATTTGGGCTAACACTCGCGAGATGGAATACGTTCTTGAGGAGCTGGTGGCGACGCGCCCGCTTCGGATAGTCGATGCTCACGGATACAATCTGCTGTCGAAGCGCGAAGAAGAAGTTGTCGCCTTGGTAGCCGACGGCTTGACCAACCGCCAGATTTCCGAGCAGTTGAGGCTTAGCGAGCATACCGTCAAGAATTATCTGTTCAAGGTCTTCGAGAAACTAGGGATCTCCACCCGAGTCGAACTCGTGCTCTACGCCTTGTCCCAAAATCACCGGAGCGACCCTGCAATCGCCCCCCTGCGCATACCGCAACCGATAGATGGTAATCGGCGACGTTACCGTTCGGGGCCGATTGGGATCTGAGCCCGGAGCATCGTGATTGCATTCCACTGAGCAAACTGCTCAGCAAAGCTGCCCATCGGCGTTATGATGTTGGCGGCCAACAACCATGAACAATAGAAGACTCTCCTTGCCACTGATCTTCCTCCTGCTTCTGCTCGCCTGCACGCCAGGCGCACTGGCGCAGGAACAGAAAAAGCCCCCAGCCGGTCTCGCGTCGATTCGCCAATACATCTCCGCCGGCTGGGACAACCTCACGCGTTCCATGACGGACTGCGCCTCGGTGGTCGATCCTAAGATGAAGGTCAATCCCGTAATCTATCTTCCGGCGGGATTCGCGGCTCCGCCCGCCGTTGAAAAGCTTCATGCCGCGTGCAACGTTGACATTGAGCACCTGTCCAAGCCAATTCATCAACTTGGCGAAATTGACACCAACACAATTCATCCCCACGGTCTGCTCTATCTGGAGAACAAGTACGTGGTGCCCGGGGGACGCTTCAACGAAATGTATGGCTGGGACAGCTACTTCATCATCCTCGGTCTGCTGCGCGACGGCCGCACCGATCTAGCCCGTGGCATGGTCGAAAACTTTTTCTTCGAGATCGAAAACTACGGCGCTCTGCTGAACGCGAACCGGACTTATTATCTGACCCGTTCCCAGCCGCCCTTTTTGAGTTCGATGGTACTGGCTGTCTATGACGCCGAGAAGCAGGCAGGTCACGCCGATCCCGCATGGCTGGCGCGAGCATACGGCTATCTGGAAAAAGACTACTCCATGTGGACTCGTGATCCGCATCTTGCCGGCACAACCGCACTCGCGCGTTACTACGATTTTGGGGACGGCCCGCCCGCCGAGGGCTTGCAGGACGAGGGCGGCTTTTACCGCAAAGTGGTTAGCCACTTCACGGTTCATCCCGAAGAAGCCGATCGTTATCTGGTTGAACAAGATCTGGTTCATCCGGAGCTGGTTAAGCAAGATTTGGCTAAGCAAGAGCGAACGCAAGCCGCTGCCGCCGCAGGATCGAGCTATGGCATCACGGTCTGCGACGTCGCGACGACCATGGCATACCCGCAGTGTGAGCCTCAGCATGTTGTTCGCCTCAGCGCCGACTATTACAAGGGCGACCGCTCTATGCGCGAATCCGGCTTCGACATTTCTTTCCGCTTCGGAGCCTACGGCTCGGCCACCCATCACTACGCTCCCGTCTGCCTGAACAGCCTGCTTTACAAGACGGAAACAGACATGGATCGGATCAGCGTGTCGATCGGCAAGGCGTCCGAAGCGAAAGCCTGGAGAGAGCGGGCGGAGGCGCGCAAGCGTCGCATGCAGCAATATCTCTGGGATGGAGAGCGCGGTTTCTTTTTCGACTACGACTTCATCAGCGGGAAGAAATCGAGCTATCGCTACCTCACGACGTATTATCCGCTATGGGCAGGCCTTGCGTCGCCGGAGCAAGCCGCTGCCATCGTAAAGAACCTGCCAGTCTTCGAGCAGCCCGGAGGACTGGCCATGAGCCCCGAGAATTCCGGCGCGCAATGGGATTACCCATACGGCTGGGCTCCGGTTCAACTCCTGGCTATCCAGGGATTGCGGCGTTACGGCTACAACGCCGACGCCGATCGCCTTTCGTATAAGTTCCTGTCCACTGTGATCGAGAATTTTCAGCGCGACGGTACCATCCGGGAAAAGTACAACGTGGTCACCCGTTCGTCGGAATCCCAGGTGACAGTGGGATATCAGGAGAACGTCGTCGGCTTCGGCTGGACCAATGGCGCCTTTCTCGAACTACTGCACGCTCTGCCGAAGGATGCCGTGGAGAAGCTGACACCGTAAGCGAACGATGGAGCGATGCAGCAATGGAGCGACGGGCGTCTCGCCCGTCAGGCCGGGTGGGGACTCCCGGCGCTCCACCAGCAAGTTCGATCGACAGCAGTGCTCACGGATGTGAATCCTGCTTGTTTTGCAGTTGCTCCGCCATCTTCAACTCCGTCTCCGCCTCTTCCTTCCTTCCCATGTCACGATAGGTCTGTCCGAGCAGGTGGTGTGTCATCGGATTGTTCGGGTCCATGGCAGCCGCGTGCCGCAGCGCTCGCACCGCGAGTTCGAACTCACCCTTTTTCTCCAGAACCTTGCCCATCAGGATGTACGGCCCAGTCGAAGAAGCGTCCAACCAGATCGACCGCTGCAACAATCGTTCGGCGTCATCGTATTTCTGGATGCGCGAGTAGGCGTCAGCCAGCTTGTAATACGCAGTTGCGCTGGCAGGATTCAGAGCAAGTTCTCTCTGGAATTGCTCGATCGCCTCGGGGACGCGCGACTTATATAGATACAACTCCCCCAACATCAGGTGCGCCCCAGGCAGCTTCGGATCAAGCGTGGTTGCCTTCTGTGCGTATTCTTCCGCCACTGGATCGAATTCCTGCCGCAGCAGCATGCGTGCCGTAAACAGGTACCCTGCCGCCGAATCCGCCGGCACGTCGAACATACGCGCAAAAGCGGTGCGCGCCTTAGGGTAATCCTTCTTCTGGATGTAGCAGATCCCGAGGATGTAAGCCGCATCCACATTGGCGCGCGGAAACCAGGACTGAACTTTCTCAAGATAGGGGATAGCGTCCGCAGGACGGCCCGCCAGATAGTAAGAGAGGCCGAGCAGCTGAATCGATTCGTTGTCCTTAGGGTCCTCGGATTGAGCTGTCTTCAGGTACTCGGCCGCTTTCAGGTAGTCGCCTTTTTGGTAATAGGCGGCTCCCAACTCCCGGGCGAGATTCTTTTGGGCAGGGTTTTTTGCCGCCAGACTTTGCAACTCCGCGATCGCTTCGTCGTATTTGCCCTGGTGGAGCAGCAGTTCAGCCGGCGCAAATTCGGAAGGCAGGGGAGAGGTCGAGGATGGCGCAAGCGGCTTCGAATCCCGCGCCTCCTGCCCCGCGCAAATCATCGCGACAAGAAGAAACGCTAGCAGCGACTTGGGCGCGCGCATCGAAGGACCACCAAAGAGAGTCTGCAGGAGATTAGAACATAAAAAAAGAGGGAGTCTAAGAAGACTCCCTCTGAAACCTTCCTTACGTCAGGTCTAGAAGTCGAAGCGCAGCGCAAACTGGATCTGACGCATCGAGCTGCCGTATTCGAGACCCGTAATCTTGCCGTTGCTGCCGCCTGAGCAATCGATACAGTTCGAGGGCAACGCATAAACCGGATGGTTAAATATATTGAAGAAATCGGTGCGGAACTGCGCATTGAACCGCTCGTGAATGGGGAACTTCTTTACTACTGACACGTCGGAGTAGAACCCGCGCGGTCCGTGGAACGAGTTGAGGCCAATGTTGCCGAGGTGTCCTTTTGTCGGATCGGTAAAGGCTCCGGGAGGATTCGCCGGATTTGTAATATCCGGGACTGGCGTGTAGAAAGTGAGAAAATGGGTAGCCGGGTCAATACCTCCCGACACTCCAGTATGGAATGAGCCGCCACCCTTGTCGGGACGGCAAATACCCACGTCTTGCTCAGCGCCGCATCCGCCGAAGCTCGGTGTCCAAGGTAGACCGCTGCTCCAGTTAGTAGTGTCGCTCACCTGCCATCCGCCAACAACGTAATCCATCGCACGGCTGGCATCGCCCATATAGGATTTACCTTTTCCGAAGGGCAGTTCATAGACCGTGTTGAAGACCCACACGTGGTTACGGGCAAAGTCCACCGGGCCCCACGCGATTCTGTGGTCGATTGCGTAGTAGTTGCCGTCGTAGTGGTTGGCATGGGAAAACGTGTAGTGAGTGAGGAATTGCAGGCCCCGTGCAAAACGCTTGTCCACCTTGACTTCAAAAGCATTGTAGGTGCTGGCGGCGTCATTGCCATAGTAGTTGTCGAGGCTGTACGTAATCCCGGTGCAAGTGTCCGTCGCCAGGATCGGCCTGCAAAGAGGTCTACGCAGGTTTTGGGCGTATGTCTGACAAGGTCCGGGCACGCAGGTGAGGGGATCGATGACGCCATACAGCGCCATGGAAACCGGATTCACATTGTAATTGGGACCGTCGCCGGCGAACCCGTGCGTGCCCTTGCTTCCAACGTACGCAACTTCCAAGGAGATGGTGTTGGTGATCTGACGCTGAACCGTCGCGTTCCAGGCGTCCACCGTTGGCAGGGTCTGCCTGATGGGTCTGATGTGAACGCCAGAAATCTGCCCGCCCAGACTGGCGAACGGGATGATTCCATTCGAAGGGATTGCCGGGAAGGCGTTCGCTGGATCAATACCAGGAACCGAGTTCGGCCCGGCGTCCAGATTGAAGAGCTGGACCCGACTACCGGAGGCGCCTGCGATGAAGTTACTGGCATCGTAGTTCTGCTTCAGCAACACGGGCAGGTTTTGCGTCACCGTATGTCCGAAATTGGAACCGAACACGCCGATGTCGTAGCTGCGGCCGTAGCCCATCCGAACTACGGTTTTCGGCGTCGCTTGGTACGCGATCCCTAAGCGGGGCGCAAACGCGTGCCAATCATTTTTGACATTGCCGTTGGAGCCAATCCCGCCATAACCTGCGACCCGGATGGCGCCGGTTCCATTCAGATCTACGATGTTGGCGAATCCGCCTCCCCCTTTAGCATTTACCGTCTCGGGGAAGTAAAGTTCCCAGCGCAGCCCGTAGTTGACTGTCAATCTGGGTGTTGCGCGCCAGGTATCCTGCCCGTAGAAGAATATGCGCTTCTGCCGTTCTGCCGGCGGCGTGATGGCCGGATTGTTGACGTACCGGGCGAACGAGGTAACGTCACCCAGCAGGAATGTGGCCACATCCAAGCCGCCGACGGCGGCCTGCGCCGTTCCTTCGGGGCTGAAGTTGTATTCACCCGTGCGGTTATTGTCGCTGGGGATCCGCAAGTTCAACGCGTAGCGGATATCCGCACCAGCCTTAAGTTGATGGTTGCCCAACATCTTTGTCCAGTTGTTCACAAATTGAACCTGCTGCTCGCTCTCCGTCAGTGGGCAATTGCAGCGGGCGACGCCAAGGCCATCGCCGAAGCTTGAAATTACTTGGCCGCCGCTGTTCGGTGCGCCATTATTGCCGCTGATCGGAGCCTTGCCAAGTAGGAATTCCCCTAGACCTGCGGTCTTGGGGTCAGCCGTATTTGCGCCCGGGATTCCGAAGTCCGTCATCGGAGTGCCGCCGTCGGGTTTTTTAGTTACGGGATTGTATTTGAACCAGCCGAAACGGAAGTCCATCAGCAATGTACCGCTGAAGGTCTTGGTCAGGCCGGTTGATAGACTGTAATTGTGGGTGATGGAACTGCCAGCCAGACCAGGTGCGAGGTTGCCACCTCCAGTGCCCGGACCCTGCAACTGGCCCAGTAGACCCTGACCTGAAAGGTTGAAGTAATCGAGGCTGTACCTTCCGAAGACGCTTATGGTCGGAGTCGCCGTGAAGTCGATGCGTGTATCGAAGCTGTTTTGCTTAAACGGACCCGCGCCGGAGCCATCAAAGTTCTGGAGAACGCTGGTGAGTTGGGGAGCGGGGAGCGCTAACAAAACGTTGACTGCTGCGGGCGAAATGCGGCCGATCGGAATACAGTTGTTGCTGCAACCGACCTGCGGACCAAACGGGGTGCGGCCGCTTCCGTCGAGAAGACCGGTATTCGGATCATAAATCTGCCCGCCACCCGCAGCCACACCGATATACTCGCTCAGATCGCAGTAACCCGTCGTGTTCGTGGCCGGGTTACACGTCGTCCGAACCGTTGCCGTCGGCACTGTAAACACACCGCTCAATCCGTAGGTTTGGCGTGTCCCCTGGTAATCGCCGAAATAGAAAAGTCGGTTCTTAATGATCGCGCCACCGACCGTGCCGCCAAACTGCTGCCAGCGCGCGGGTGGAAGCAGACGACCTGTGATCGGGTTGGCCTGATTGGGCCCCTGAGCGAAAGGGTCACGCGCCTGTAGCGCGTCCGTACGACGGAAATAGAATCCGCTGCCATGGATCTCGTTGCTTCCCGACTTAGTCTGTGCGGTCACCAGGCTGCCCACTGCTTTGCCGAATTCCGCGTCGTAGTTTTGCAGCGCGACCTTAGCTTCGGTAACCGCATCCATGTTGGGATTCACCACGATGATCCCCAAGATTGGATCTTGGTTGTCTGTTCCGTCCAGTTCAAAGCCCGTGCCGCTGAAATGCTGGCCCTGCGTGAAGATTTGCTCACTGCCCTGTGGGTTCTCTGTAGCAGCATGGCTCCATCCGGTCATTTTCTGGGAACCGGGCGCCAAAAGCTGTAAACCGGTGAAATTGCGATTGAGGATGGGGATATCGGCAACGTATTTCTCATTGAACGTTGTCGCCACGTCGGCGCGGTCGGTTTTGAGTTGCGGCGCCTCGGCGGTGACCTCTACTGTTTCGCTGGTGCCGCCCACCTGGAACTGCAAGGGTACGTTCGAAGCGGCATCGGCGGAGACATTCACATCCTTTAGCTCGCTCGCCTTGAATCCGGGCCCCTCGACGCGAACGGTATACACATCCGGAATCAAGTGGGTGACGGAATAGTTCCCGCTGTCGTTAGTGGTCGTCTTGTCCGACGTACCTTTACGTTGGTCGGTAACGGTCACCTTGGCATTCGCGACCGCCGCACCTTGCGGGTCAGTTACCGTGCCGATGATGCTGCCGTATACCGCTTGCCCCCACACGGGTTGCGCCGTCAGTGTTACCAGACAAATGCAAATCGTCAGCATCGCGGCTATCGAGAGTTGTTTCGCCATTTTTTTCTGCCTCCGCAGTGCTCAATCGTCAAGATTTGCCGGACAATCGCGGTCCGGAGTTCGCCGGGTGGCTTCGCGCCACGCTTCAGGAAATGCAGCAAGGCCTTTTCCTCGAAGCGCGAGCGGAATACACTCGGCATCTAGTACGAATGAACTATTACCAGTGTCCGCCAAAATAACTCTCGGGCGTTTGCATTGTCAATACGTAAATCGAGTCTTATCAATAATATGAAAGCTGGTAGAGTTTTGACCGTGCCTACGGTTTTTCGTAGAGTGTCGTTAATCTTCTATTCTGACGTGGATTTGAACTTAGGATCGAGCTCCGATGCCTTCCGAAATTCACGCTCTGCCTCATCGGAAAGTCCCTTCCTCCGCAGCGCTTGGGCGAGATAGAAGTGCGCCGGCGCATAGCTGTCTAACTGTCCGGCAGCCGCCCGAAACTGGGAGATCGCTCCATCGAGATCTCCGGCATTCAGCAGGCGTCGTCCTGAGTTGGTCGAAAATGTCGCCGCTTGCAGAGCATTTGCGCTTTTCGTCATCTCCGCTCCCAGCTTGCTCTCTGCGGCCGCGCTGTCCGTGTCTCCGAGTTGGCGCAACACGCCACTCAGAGTGGTGTGAGCGCCTGCAAAATCCGGTTGCAGCCGGATCGCTTCCCTCAGCGCGCTCGCAGACTCCTGTAAGTTCCCTTGCTGTTTCAGGACTGTGCCCAGCGTGTAATACGCCTCCGCGTAATCGGGACGGTCCTTGATCGCAGCCCGCAATTCCTCGATCGCGCGGGCAAATTCTCCTTGCTGCCAAAGAGTGACACCCAACGTGTAGCGGACGTCGGCCTGACCGGGATCGAGCTTCGCAGCTTTTTGAAACTCAGCGACGGCTGCCGGCAACTGGTCCTTGAGCTTCAATGCGAGGCCGAGGTTGTAGTGCAAGGTGGCATCGTCCGGGGCAGCGCGCAGCGCCGTTTGAAATTCGCCGATGGCAGCGTCGAAATCAGTCCTCTGCAGGTACGCAATTCCCAGATTGCCGCGATAGTCGATGTCGTCCGGCTTGAGCCGCAGTGCCGCCTGAAATTCCGGAATGGAACTCGGCGCATCTCCAACCTGGATCAGCGCCAGCCCAAGGTTATTGTGAGCATCGGCACTCTCAGGCTGTGCTTCGACCACATGGCGAAATGCCGCAACCGCCCCGACGGCGTCTCCTTGTCGTTGAAGCAACAAACCGAGCTGTGACTGGCAACTCGCGAACGGCGCCGTCGTGGTCACCCTTATCGGCGAGAACGCGTGCCAGGTAGTAGTGCGCCTCCGCGCTTTCGGGAGCAAGCCCGACCGCGCTCTGTAATAGCTGCTGGGCTTCTTCGAAGGAGCGCTGCCTCCAGCGAAGCACGCCCAGATGTAATCTTGCAGCCGCGAAATTGGGTTGCAAGCGAAGCGCCTCGGAAAATTCGGTCGCAGCTTCGTCGAGTTGAGAATTCTGCGTGAGGAGCGCTCCCAGCTCGTCGTGCAGATCAGGCTGAGCCGGGTCGAGTTCCACTGCGCGGCGCAATTCGCTGATCGCGCCTGGCAAGTCCTGCCGGAAGCTCAGCAGGCGCCCGAGCGTGCGATGGGCTTCGCTGTTAGACGGAGCCAGCTTCACTGCGGTGCGCGCCTCGGTCGTCGCAGCTAGGATCGCAGCTTCGCTTGCACCTTCGCTATCCCGTCTGGCTGCCAGCGCGTTGGCAAGATTGATGTGCGCCTGTACGAAGTCCGGCTTCAACTTCACCGCGGTTCGAAGCTGCGCGACCGCCTCAGCCGGGTGGCCAGTTGTCATCAGCACCCAGCCGAGCGAGTTGTGTCCCTCCGGCGCATTCGGCGCAAGTCGCACGACTTTATCGAAAGCGGCGCGCGCCGCTACCAGATCGCCCTTTTGCAACGAGCGGACGCCTTGGTTGTAGAGGGCGTCAACCGCCGGCTTGTCTGTCTTCTTCTGCGAAATTGCGTTCTGCGAAATTGCGGGCAGGGCGATTGCGATGAGAAGAATCACCATCTCCGGGATTCGAATTCGGCGAAAAGAGGCAAGAATCAAGGATGTGCTCGTTACTTGGGAGTTAACTCAAAGTGGACAAGAAAAAGTGGACATCAAGCGCTTCGCAAATCTTACTATGTCGCTGCCGCGCCGCGGCCGCGATCCCAAGAAGGCAGACCTGCCTTGACCCCTTCCGCCATACACCCTAGTATGCTTTTTGGGTCATAAGTCTGGCGCGGTTTCCTCAATTTCGATCACTCCCGTCGCAGTGGGCATTTTCCGTAGTCGTCGTGGCGCTCTCCTGTCGTGTCGCCCCTGCTCAGGCGCAAACCAAACCTCCCCAGAACGCAATCGCCTACTTCACCGACGTCGCCCAAAAAGCCGGCCTGACCGCGCCCATCGTGTTCGGCGGCAAGGACACGAAGAAATACATCATTGAAACCACCGGCACCGGCGCTGCCATTTTTGACTACGATAACGACGGCTGGCCCGACATTTTTCTGGTGAACGGCACAACTCTGGAAGGTTTTCCGACGGGCGAAGCTCCCACCAATCATCTCTACCGCAACAACCACGACGGCACGTTCACGGACGTCACCGTCAAAGCGGGCCTGAATGCGACGGGCTGGGGCCAGGGCGTTTGCGTCGGCGATTATGACAACGACGGATGGGAAGATCTCTACGTCACCTACTATGGAAAGAACCGGCTATTTCATAATCAGAACGGCGTCTTCACCGAGGTGGCGGAGAAAGCGGGCGTAGCTGGGTCTGGTAAGGCGTGGGGCACAGGGTGCGCATGGGTTGACTACGACCGTGACGGCCACCTCGATCTCATGATCGCCAACTACGTCGACTTCGACCTTGCGACCGCGCCCGCTCCCGGCGAGCGTCCTTCCTGCATGTGGAAGGGCGTCCCCGTAATGTGCGGCCCCCGCGGACTTGCCAGCGCGAAGAACATCCTCTATCACAATCGCGGCGATGGAACGTTCGAGGACGTCACCACGAAAGCCCACATCGACCGAACCGACGGCCATTACGCTTTCAGCGTTTCCACTCTCGACTTCGACGACGACGGCTGGCCCGACATTTATGTCGCCTGCGACAGCACTCCCAGCATTCTCTACCGCAATAACCACGACGGCACCTTCACCGACGTTGGCGTAACGGCGGGCGCAGCATTCAATGAAGACGGCCGCGAACAGGCCGGCATGGGCGCAACCATCGGCGACTACAACGGCGACGGCCGCCTCGACATTTTCAAAACGAATTTCTCCGACGATACGTCCACACTCTACCGAAATAACGGCGACGGTACTTTCGACGACGTGACCACGGCCGCAGGGCTCGGGCTGTATACGAAATACCTGGGGTGGGGAACGATGTTTCTCGATGTCGACAATGACGGCTGGCCGGATCTTCTGCTCGTCAACGGCCACGTCTACCCGGAAGTGGACAAGAACAATCTGGGGAGCAACTACGAAGAGCCGCGAATTCTCTACCACAATCTAGGTAAGGGCACTTTCGCCGACATCTCCGCCGGCGCCGGTCCGGGCATCAACGCGCACGCCTCGTCGCGCGGTCTCGCAATCGGCGATCTGTGGAACGACGGCCACATTTCGGCGGTGATCACAAACCTGAACGCGCTTCCGAGTCTCCTGGTGAACCAGGTTCGCTCCGCCAATCACTGGATTGCCATTCGCACTGTAGGAACCAAATCGAACCGCGACGGCATCGGCGCGCGCATCTCGGTCACAGCCGGCGCACGCACCCTGGTGGACGAAGTTCGCAGCGGATCAAGTTACAACTCCAGCAGCGACATGCGCGTCCACTTCGGCCTCGGTTCGGCAATCAAGGTGAATTCCGTGCAGATACGCTGGCCTAGCGGATTGCAGGAGCATTTCGACAATTTGCCAGTCGACTCGATCCAAACGCTGAAAGAAGGATCGGGTACTCCCGTCGCATCGGAGGCGCACAAAAAACCGTGAAGCCCCCTGTGGCGTTTCCTCAGTGTCCTCTGTGATCCCCGTGGTTAAGATGTTGGTCTCAGCACCCGCCGAAACAAAACACCACGGCTTTTATTTCGTCGGCGGAAACTGCATAGTCCGCACAATCCCCTCAGCCTCTTTGACGTAGATCACCTGATTCGGCTTGACGTCCCTGAGCGTATCCACCTGCCCGCTCGGCCAGCGAATCTCAAGTAGGTCCACCTTTCCCGCCTTTCCCAGGCCGAAGTGCACGCGCAAATCGTTCTGCGAAAAATAGCCTCCTCCGCTGCGCACTTCATCGATCTGCTGATGCAGCCTCGCTTCATCGGGCGCATGCGTCACGCATTTGAGCCGCGCGCCAATCCCGCTGCGATTCGATTTCGTCCCAATCGTCCGCACCTTGATCCAGTTGTTTCCCGTCTGCGAATCACAGCGCACCAGTTGCGGATAATCGTTGACGGGATTCACCACCACATCGAGATCGCCGTCATTGTCGAAGTCTCCGAAAGCGCAGCCACGCGCCGCGAGCGGCTCAGAAATTCCCGAGCCAGCTTGCAGAGAAACATCTTCAAACCGTCCATTGCGCAGATTGCGATAGAGAAGTTTGCGCTGCGGGTATCCCGCCTCGGTCTTGAGTTGTTCAACTTCCGGGTACACGTGACCGTTGCAGATCAGAATGTCGGGCCAGCCATCATTATCAAAATCGAAAAACCCGCAGCCCCAGCCCAGGAACTGCGTGTGCGCGCCCAGGCCGGCTGTGAACGTAGTGTCTTCAAAAGTGGCTTCGCCAAGATTGTGATAGAGCGAAGGCGTGTCTCCCGCGAAGTTCG
>WNFA01003006.1_pt1 | contig 29380 bp, 27 predicted proteins | sample 5400481 | NCBI WGS metagenome assembly WNFA01 (sample SAMN13153340, study PRJNA577476) | soil metagenome | isolation source: 120 cm saprolite under Douglas fir tree site 2 hole 1 replicate 2 | place: USA:California | collected 2015-04-18 | reverse complement strand
TCACGACCCCGACATTATCTCGCCGAACCGCACCCAGCGGCTGCCGTCCCAGCGCATGAGCTGCATCTGCTCGACCGGATAGTAATCGGTGGGCCCGGTATTGACCTTGATGCCCGGCAGCAGCATCGGCAGCTCCAAATCATGCAGATTCGCCGCCTGCTTCATGATGTTCTGCCGCGACAAATCGTTGCCGCACTGCTTCAGCACCTGCACCAGCGCCATGCCTGAATTGTAGGAGTTGACGTAGTTCTGGTCGCTGTGGTCGGCGTCGGGCATGTACTTGTCCATGAAGGCGCGCCATTGCCGCATGCCGGGATCGCTGTCCCAGCCGGCATCGGTCGGGTCCTTGACATAAGCGGAGGAGATGATGCCGATGCCTTTCTCGACTCCTGCCGGCTTCATCACCGAGTTGACCCAGATCGCGACGTTCGACAGGAAGAACATCGGCTTCCAGCCGATGTCGTAGGCCTTGCGGATGGCCTGCGCGGCGAATTTCGGCGTCGCCGCGAGGATGAGGGTGTTGGCGCCGGCGCCTTGCAGGCTCACCACCTGCGAATCCACCGTCGCATCGGTGACTTCGTAGGTCGCCTCGGTGACCATCTTGCCGTATCTGTCGCCGAGCACGTCCTTGACCCCGGCGACGTAGTCCCGGCCGGAATCGTCGTTCTGATAGAGGATGGCGAGCTTGGGGTCGGGCTGATGCTGGAGAAGATAGCGCGTGTAGATGCGCGCCTCGGCGCGGAAGACGCCCTGCACGCCGCCCATCGTCCACGGATAGTCCTTGTAGTCGCCCCATTTGCTCGCGCCCGAGCCGATGAAGAGCTGCGGGACCTTGCGGTCGTTGAGGTATTTCTGAACCGCCGTGTTGGTCGCGGTGCCGATCGAGCTGAACAGCAAGGCGACGCCCTCGAGCTCGATGAGCTTGCGCGTCTGCTCCACCGTCTTGGGCGGCGCGTAGCCGTCATCGAGGCTCACCAGCCGGATCTTGCGGCCGTTAACCCCGCCCTGGTCGTTGATCATGTTGAAGAAGGCGAGCTCGCCCTTGCCGAGCGTGCCGAAGGCGGTGACCGGGCCGCTATAGGGCATGGTCTGGCCGATCTTGATCTCGCTCGGCGTGACGCCCGGCGCGTTGTCGGCAACCGCCGGCGCCGCCGCGAGCGCCAGCAGCGCCACGGCGGCGATCCATGATCTCGGGCTCATCTTTCGTTTCCCCCGCTTGGTCGCCTGCGTCAATTGCAGGCGCGCAGGAATTTGGTCCGTTGGCTGCCGCCCGCCATGATCAGACTGAGATCATTGCCCGAGAGAATCATGCGCATGCCGAGGCCGATGTATTTCGCCAGCAGGTCCTCGACATAGACGCCGCCCATGCCCGGCGCTTTGTTGTGCCGGCGGCACGCCGCGATGACGCGCTCATAGGCGCGCGCGATCTCGGCATGGTTGAACTCGCCGGGAATGCCCATCTCCATGGCGAGATCGTTGGTGCCGATGAGCAGCACGTCGACACCGGGAACGGCGGCGATGGAATCGGCATTGGCGATCGCCTGCGGCGTCTCGAGCATGACCACGACCAGGGTCTGGGCGTTCATGGTCCGCGTCGCCTCGGCGATCGGCACCGGCCGGAAGCCGAGAAAGGCCTGACCGCCGGCAACCGAGCGGTGGCCGAGCGGCGGATATTTGAGATGGTCGACGATGGCCTTGGCTTCCTCCGCCGTGTCGACATGCGGCATGACGATGCCGAGCGCGCCGCCATCGAGCGCCCGCGTCGCCAGCGCGTATTGCCGCGACGGCACCCGCACCAGCGGCGTGATGCCGGCCGTGAGCGCGGCGCAGGAAATCTGCACGGCGATGTCGAGCGGCATGGTGCCGTGCTCGAGGTCGATGAACAGCCAGTCGAAGCCGCAGGTCGCCATCACCGCGGCGATGTCCACGGTGCGCGCCTGGCGCAGCCCGATCCCCAGCGCCAGCTCGCCCTTGGCCAGGCGCTCGCGCGCCGGATTGCGTCCCGTCATCTCCTGCCCTCCCGATGCATTTCGGCCTGTCTCAGCCGACATCACATTGACGGAATCGGCGCACGGCGGAAACAGGCAAGATAGTGCCGTGGACGGGGCCCCAGCGGCGGCTCAGCGCGTGGCGCCGGGCTTCGCCTCCATCCCGGCCGACGCGATCTGCGCCTGCCAATCCCGCCAGCCGCCGCCCATCGCCGTGAACAGCGTGATGCTATCGAGATAGCGCTGCGCTTGCGCGCGGACATAGCCGAGGCGGGCCTGCTCGGCCTGGCGCTGGGCATCGAGCACCTGCAGGATGCCGACATTGCCGTAGCGGAAGGTGGTGCGCGTCAGGCGCAGCGAGGTCTCCGCCGATTCGAGCGCACGCCGCTGCGCCTCGAGCAGTTCCGCATCATGCGCCAGCGCCTGGAGCGTGTCGGCAACCTGCCCGAACGAGGTCAGCACGGTCTGCCTGTAGGTGGCGAGCGCTCCGTCGAAGGCATCGACCGCCGCCTGCTTCTGCGCCCGCAGGGCACCGCCATGGAAGACCGGCGCCAGCAAATTGGCGCCGACATCAAAGATGCTGGCGGCGGGGTTGAACAAGGTCGACGGCTTCAGTGACTCCTGCGTGAAGGAGGCGGAGAGGGTGAGGTTGGGATAGAGCTGCGCGGTGGCCACGCCGACCGCGGCGCTCGCCGCGTGCAGCTGCGCCTCGGAGGCAAGGATGTCCGGGCGCTGGCGGACCAGCTCGGAGGGCAGCGTCACCGGAAGATCCTGCGGCAGCGTGAACTCGGCGAGGTCGAAATCCGGCGGCGCCCAATCGCCGGGCGCCTTGCCCACGAGGATCGCCAGCGCGTGACGGGCGACGCTGATCTGCTGCCGCAGCGGCGGCAGCAAGGTCCGATCGGTGGCGAGCTGGCTTTCGGCGAGCTGCACCTCCAATTGCGTCGCCTCGCCGGCCTTGCGTTGGCTGCTCACCAGGTCGAGATTGCGCTCGTCATCGGCGATGATGGCGCCCACCGCCTGGAGCTGCGCGCGCGCCGAGGCGATCTGCACCGCTTGGGTCGCCGCTCCGCCGGTGAGCGTGAGATAGGCGGCGTCGAGCTGGTACGCCTGAAACTGCGTCACCGCCTCCTGCTGCTCGACCCGCCGCCGGTTGCCGCCGAAGGGATCGACGGCATAGCTCAGCGTCGGACCGATGGAGAACAGGTTTATTATCGGGCTCGGCGCGTTGACGCCGACCGACGCCAGGTTGATGCGCTCGCGATGGGCGCCGGCGGCGAGGTCCACCTGCGGCCACAGCGCGCCGCTGGCCTGCGCGATGCCCTGCTGCGCCTGCGCCACGGTCGCCTGCGCCGTGACCAGCGTCTGGTTGCCGGCGATCGCTTGCTGCAGCACCCCATCGAGCTGCGGCGAATGGAACAGCTGCCACCAATCGCCGGAGATCTTCTTGCCCATGCTAAAGTGCTGCTGCGCGTCGGCCGCGTTCTCCACGCTGGGCTGCGGCGTTCCGCCGAACTCGTAGTCCTTGGTCGCCGGCGCCTGGGGCGCGACGAAATCGGGGCCGACGGCGCAGCCGGCGAGCAGCGCCGCCACGCTGACGGCGGCAATCGCGTGGGCTCGCGACAAGGTCGCGGCACGGCACCGGGCTGAGCTGAGCACCATCGAACGAACTCCATGAACGAGATGAAAGGCGGGACGAGCTGACGTTGAATACCGTCAGCCCTGCGGCGCGGCCGGCAGCGGCCGCCCAAAGATGCGTGCCAATCGATTGGCCCTCAGGCTGGCTCGCAATGGTGTCACAATCGTTACCGCAATTGGCGGCGCGGAAAGGATCGATCATTGCGCGGCGCACCGCGGCCACCACCGATCGCGAGGTACCGATCGTCGGCAACCGGCGGTATATAGAAACCGCCGGCCGCCTTTTCCATGGCAGCGCCCATGCGCATCGCCTAAGGTTTCCGCCGACGGATCGAAAATTGCCGCTGAATGGCAGCGCGACGGAGGCGCGCCCGGGGATGTCGAAGGTGGAAGCGGCGGCAGCGCATGCCCCGGCGGACCGGGTCGCCTACACCACCTGCTACATGTGCGCCTGCCGTTGCGGCATCAAAGTGCATCTCAAGGATGGCGGCATCCGCTACATCGAGGGCAACCGCGATCACCCCGTGAACCGCGGCGTGATGTGCGCCAAGGGCGCGGCCGGCATCATGCAGCAGTATTCGCCGGCCCGGCTGACCAAGCCCTTGCGGCGCGTCGGCCCACGCGGCAGCGGGGAGTTCCGCGAGATCGAGTGGGACGAGGCGCTCGCCACCGCCGCGGACTGGCTCGGCGCCATCCGCCGCAGCGACCCGCGCAAGCTCGCCTTCTTCACCGGACGCGACCAGTCGCAGGCCTTGACCGGCTGGTGGGCGAGCCAGTTCGGCACGCCCAACTACGCGGCGCATGGCGGCTTCTGCTCCGTCAATATGGCGGCCGCCGGGCTCTACACGGTCGGCGGCTCGTTCTGGGAATTCGGCGAGCCCGATTGGGACCACACGCGCTATTTCCTGCTGTTCGGCGTCGCCGAGGATCATGATTCGAACCCGATCAAGATCGGCCTCGGCAAGCTGCGCCGGCGCGGCGTCAAGATCGTCTCGATCAATCCCGTGCGCACCGGGTATTCCGCGATCGCCGACGAGTGGCTGGGCATCCGGCCCGGCACCGACGGCCTGCTGGTCTTTGCGCTCATCCATGAGCTGCTGCGTCTTGGACGGGTCGATCTCGCTTTCCTCGCCCGCTACACCGACGCGTCATGGCTCGTCATCCGCAACCCCGGCAAGGCCGATGACGGGCTCTTTGCCCGCGACGCCGGGGGTCGCGCGCTCGCCTGGGACACGCGCCGCGACGCTGCGGTCGACGCCCAGGCGCCGGACATCGCGCCGCGCCTCGCCGGCGAGGTGATGCTGCCGGATGGCCGGCGCGCGGCTCCCGCCTTGCACCTGCTCGCCGAGCGCTATCTCGATGTGCAATATGCGCCGGAAGCCGTGGCCCAGCGCTGCGGCATCGCCGCGGCAACCATCCGGCGCATCGCCGGCGAGCTGGCCGCGGCCGCCTTCGAGCAGGAGATCGCGCTCGACATTCCCTGGACGGACAGCGCGGGCCGGCGGCATGCGAGGATGATCGGGCGGCCGGTCAGCATGCACGCGATGCGCGGCATCTCCGCCCATTCGAACGGCTTCCACACCTGCCGCGCGATCCATGTGCTACAGATTCTGCTCGGCGCGATCGATACGCCGGGCTCGTGGCGCTACAAGTCGCCCTATCCGCGCCCGGTCACCCCGGCGATGAAGCCGGCCGGGCACGCGCATCAGGTCACTCCCGGCCAACCCATGTCGGGGCCACCGCTCGGCTTCCCGCTGGCGCCGGAGGATCTGCTGGTCGATCGCGACGGCGGGCCGCTGCGCATCGACAAGGCATTCTCCTGGGAAGCGCCGCTCGGCCTGCACGGCCTCATGCACATGGTGATCCGCAACGCGTGGGCCGGCGATCCCTACCCGATCGACACGCTCTTCCTCTACATGTCGAATATGAGCTGGAACTCGGCGATGAACCCCGCCGACACGACCCGCATGCTCACCGACCAGGCGGCGGGCGGCGATTATAAGATTCCGCGCATCATCTACTCCGACGCCTTCTATTCGGAGATGGTCGCCTACGCCGATCTGGTGCTGCCGGACACGACTTATCTCGAGCGCTGGGATTGCATCTCGCTGCTCGACCGGCCGATCGGCAGCGCCGAAGGGCCGGGCGACGCCATCCGCCAGCCGGTGCTGCAGCCCGATCGCGACGTGCGGCCGTTCCAGGATGTGCTGATCGATCTCGGCGCGCGGCTGGGATTGCCGGGGCTCGTCACCGGCGGCGGCAAGCCGCGCTATCGCGACTACGCCGACTACATCATCCGCCACGAGAGGAAGCCCGGCATCGGCCTGCTCGCCGGGTGGCGCGGCAGCGCGGGCGAGCATGCCGGCATCGGCGCGCCCAACCCGCGCCAGCTCGAGCGCTACGTCGCCAATGGCTGCTTCTGGACGCACCACCTGCCGGCCGAGCAGCTTTATTTCAAATACGCCAACCGCGCCTATCTCGAGAACGCGACCCGTATGGGCTTCCTCGAGCGCGCGCGCCCCATCGTGCTACATATTTATTCCGAAGTGCTACAGAAGTTCCGCCTCGCCGCACTAGGTCATGGTTCGGTCCAGCCGCCCGATCACCATCGCCAGCGCATCGCCACCTATTTCGATCCGCTGCCGATCTGGTACATGCCGTTCGAGGAGGCGGCGATCGATCGCGACGCCTACCCCTTGCACGCGGTGACGCAGCGGCCGATGCCGATGTACCATTCCTGGGGCGCGCAGAACGCCTGGCTGCGCCAGATCTACAACCAGAACCGGCTCTATGTGCATCGCCGCATGGCCGCGGCGCTCGCTCTCGGCGACGACGATTGGGTATGGGTGGTGAGCGCCCATCAGCGCGTCAAATGCCAGATCCGCCTGGTCGACGGCGTCAACCCGGACACGGTGTGGACCTGGAACGCCATCGCCAAGCGCGCCGGCGCCTGGAACCTCGCGCCCGATGCGCCCGAGGCCAAGCGCGCCTTCCTGCTCAACCCGGTTATCTCGGACCTGCTGCCGCCGGGCGAGCGCGAGGGCTACGCGAACGCCGATCCGGTGACCGGCCAGGCGGCGTGGTACGATCTGCGCGTCCGCTTGGAGCCGGCACCGACCGGCGCCGTCGACGACGCGGCGCAGCCCGCATCGCTGCGCCTCCCGGCCGGCCTGCGCCCGGCGCCGCTCAAGCTGCGCTATGGCGCGCAATTCGCGCCGCCGGGAGAACGGCGGGAATGACGAGCCTTCCCGCGCAAGCACCGCCGAAGAAGCTCGGCCTCGTCATCGATCTCGACATCTGCGTCGGCTGCCACGCCTGCGCCGTCGCCTGCAAGGAGTGGAACACCGGCGGCGGCGCCGGGCCGCTCACCGATCTGATGCCCTACGGCGCCGAGCCGGACGGCGTCTGGTTCAACCGCATCCATGCGTTCGAGCTGGGCGAAGGCGCGGACGGGCGCACCGTCTATTTCCCCAAATCCTGCCTCCACTGCGACGACGCGCCTTGCGTCACCGTGTGCCCGACCGGCGCCAGCTTCAAGCGCGAAGCTGACGGCATCGTGCTGGTCGACGAGGATCTCTGCATCGGCTGCAAGCTGTGCTCCTGGGCCTGCCCTTACGGCGCGCGCGAATACGACGACGATGCCGGAATCATGCGCAAATGCACGCTGTGCGTCGACCGCATTTACAACGAGACGCTCGATCCCGCCGATCGCGTGCCGGCCTGCGTCTCCTGCTGCCCGGTGTCGGCGCGGCATTTCGGCGACCTCGCCGATCCCGCTTCGGACGTATCGGCAATGGTGGCGGAGCGCGGCGGCTACGATCTGATGCCGGAGCTCGGCTGCCGGCCCGTGAACAAGTATCTGCCGCCACAGGCGCGCCGCGCCGCAGGCGCGGACACCGCCGGCGCCGGCGCCTCGCCGACGCCCCAGTCGGATGCGGGCAGCAAGTTTCTGCGCTGGCTCGACCAGATGCTGTCGCGCTAAAGCATGGTCCGGGCGGGTCGAATCACTTTGCCATCATCCCCGCGCAAGCGCAGGGCTGTCCGGGGAAAGTTATTCGGTTGCAGGACGTGCGCCGCAGACTCCTTTTCATCGTCATGGCCGGCCATCGTGCCGGCCATCCACGCCCCCGGGCTCTTGACCCGGGGGCACGTCTGTCTTTGCAGCGGGAAAACAAGACGTGGATGCGCGGGCCAAGCCCGCGCATGACGACCGTAGCGTGTGCAATCCATCTTGCGGACTCGTCGGAAGGGCACAAGAATTTTCCCCGGACAGTCCTGCGCGCAAGCGGGGACCCAGGGCCGCCGCTCGTCGCTTGCCCTGGGTCCCCGCTTGCGCGGGGACGACGAGAGAGAGTGTTCTACCTTGCCGGAATCGGCGCTGACGGCAGCCATGGAAAGCGCTCCCGACATTTCCGTGTGGCGCCGCCAGACGCGCGACCGGCTGATCACGGCGCGCCTGGCGCTCGGCGCTGAGCAGCGCCGCCGCTGGTGCGGCGAGATCGAGCGCCGGCTTGGATCGCTGCTCGGCGGCCTCGCGGGACAAGTCATCGGCCTTTACTGGCCGCACCGCGCCGAGTTCGATCCGCGTCCGCTGGCCGACGAGTTGTGGTCGCAGGGACGGACCCTCGCGCTCCCCGCCATCGTCGAGCGTCGCGGCCTGCTCGAGTACCGCGCCTGGCAGAAGGATGCGGAGATGGAGCGCGGTCTCTACGACATCCCGGCGCCCGAGGCGCGCGAAATCGTGCGCCCCGATATCCTCGTCGTGCCGCTGGTCGGCTTCGACGCCGCGAATTACCGGCTCGGCTATGGCGGCGGCTATTTCGACCGTACGCTGGCCGCGCTCGAGCCGCGCCCGCTCGCCATCGGCGTCGGCTTCGAGGCAGCACTGCTCGACACGATCCATCCGCAGCCGCACGATATCGCCATGGATTTCATCGTCACGGAAGCCAAGCTGCGGCAGAGCCCGAAAGGCGGGATCTGAGCGATGCGCGCGACGCCGGCAGCGACCGTGGCGGAGCAGGCGGCGCGCGACATCGCGCGTCTGTCGCCGGCCACGCTGCCCGCGAGCTTGCGGCGCGTGGCGGAAGACCTCGTGCTCGACATCTTCGGCCTCTGCCTCGCCGCACGCGGCAGCGACTACGCGCGCGCGGCGCTCGCCGGCTGGGACGGCGACGGCGACGGCACGGTGATCGGCCATGCGCGCCGCTTGAGCGCCGCCGGCGCCGCCTTCGTCAACGGCACCGCCGCCCATGGCGAGGATTTCGACGACACCTTCGAGGGCGGCCCGGTTCATGCCGGCGCCGTCATCGTGCCGGCGGTGCTGGCGGCCGCCGAGCGCTTCCGCGCCGGCGGGCCGGAAGCGCTGCTCGGCATCGCCGTCGGCGTCGAGACCATCTGCCGCCTGAGCCTGGTCGCGCCCAAGCGGGTGCACCAGGCGGGCTTTCATCCCACCAGCGTCTTCGGCGCGATGGCCGCCGCCGCCGCGGTGTCGGCGACGCTCGGCCTCGATGAGAAACAGATCGTCGATGCCTGGGGCATTGCCGGCAGCATGGCCGGCGGCATCATCGAGTACCTCGCGGACGGTTCGTGGGCGAAGCGGCTCCACCCCGGCTGGGCGGCGCAGGCGGGACTGCAGGCGGCGCTGCTGTCGCGCGCCGGCTTCACCGGGCCGCGCAGCGTGTTCGAGGGAACGCACGGGCTCTTCAACGGCTTCGCGCGCGGCAGCGCCGGCGATTACGGCGCGCTCACCAGGGATTTCGGCCGCCGCTGGCTGGCCGAGACGCTCGCCTTCAAGCCCTATGCCTGCGGCACCATGGCCCATCCCTATATCGATTGCGCGAAGCGGCTCGCGGCGCGCGGCCTTGCCGCGGAGGACGTGGCCGAGATTCTCTGCGAGGTGGCCGAGGGCACCGTGCATCGGCTGTGGGAGCCGCTCGCGGCGAAGCAGGCGCCGCCCAACGCCTATGCCGCGAAGTTCAGCGTGCCGTTCTGCATCGCCGTGGGATTCATCACCGGCGATGCCGGAATCGCCGCATTTACCGCGGCGACGGTGGCGGATGCGCGCATCCGCGCGCTCGCCGCCAAAATCCGCTACGTCGTCGATCCCGCCAACCCCTACCCCGCGCGCTACACCGGCCATGTGCGCGCGACGCTGCGCGACGGCAGCGTCGTCGAGGAGCGCCAGGCCGATCTGCGCGGCGGCGCAAAGCAGCCGCTGTCGCGCACGGAGATCGAGGCGAAGTTCATGGCCAACGCCGCTCATGGCGGCTGGCCCCATGCTCGGGCGGAAGCAGCGCGCGACCTGGCGCGGCGGCTCTTCGACGGACCGATCGATCTAAGCCCTTTACGCGGCTAGAGCGTGTACTCGTAAGCAGGCGAGGACCGCGTCGGCCGGATGTCCCCTAGCCATCCAAATCGCGAGCAAGGGCGGACGGTGAGCAAGGTCGCGCATCGGGCTGAGCTCGCGCTCGTAGAAAGCCGCTTATGACGGGGCTGAAGCGGCGCCTCGCGAGAAGCGGCGCCGCGCCCAACAAGATCACGCCGAAAGAACGCGGTCCGTCGACAGAGCAGCTTCTCGCCGGCGAATTTCCCTTCCGTATTCGCGCAGAAAAATTTGATTGTGTTGCCAAATGCTCCCTTGGGACTATTGTGGTATGCGGCGGAAGGCGCGGGGACCGCGCCAATCCGTCGTCGACTATAAAACCGATGGGAGGGGAAGATGCCTGGTGCAGCTCAAGGCTTCGACGCTGTCGTCATCGGCGCAGGCTTTTCCGGCATTCACATGCTCAAGGCGCTGCGGGACAAATTGGGCCTGAGCGCGCGGGTCTATGAAGCCGGCGAGACCGTCGGCGGCACCTGGTACTGGAACCGTTACCCCGGCGCGCGCTGCGATTCCGACGCCTACATCTATTGCTTCACCTGGGACAAGCAGCTGTTGCAAGAGTGGGAATGGTCCGAGCGCTATCCCGAGCAGCCGGAGATCCTCCGCTATCTCGAGCTTGTCGCCGCACGCCATGATTTGAAGCGCGACATGCAATTCAACACGCGCGTGACCGGCGGTGACTTCGACGAGAAAACCAATCTGTGGCGCGTGCGCCTCGACAACGACGAAGAGGTCACGGCGCGCTACCTCATCGCGGCGGTGGGCAGCCTCTCGCACACGAACGTGCCGCCGTTCAAGGGCCTCGAGAAGTTCAAAGGGAAGTGGTGCCACACCAGCCGCTTCCCGCAGACCGGCATCGACTTCACCGGGAAGCGTGTCGCGGTGGTCGGCACCGGCGCCACGGCGGTGCAGGCCATTCCCGAAATTGCGCAGCAGGCAAAGCGACTCACCGTATTCCAGCGCACCGCCAACTACTGCGTGCCGGCGCGCAACGGCAAGGTCGACCCGGAGCTGGTCAAGGCGCGCAAGGCGGATTACGACGGCATCGTCAAGCGCATCCGCGAGTCGTTCTTCGGGCAAGAGCATTATTTCATCCCGAAGTCGGCGCTCGAAGTCACCGCCGAGGAGCGCGAGCGCGAGTTCGACCGGATGTGGGACGCCGGCGGCTTCGCCTTCTGGCTCGCCAACTACCAGGACATGTTCTTCACGCAGGAGGCCAACGACCTCTGCGCCGACTACATCAAGCGCAAGATCCGCACGACCGTGAAAGACCCGGCCGTGGCCGAGAAGCTCATCCCCAAGGGCTACGCCTACGGCACCAAGCGCCAGCCGCTCGACACCAACTACTACGAGACCTTCAACAAGGAGAACGTGCTGCTGGTCGACGCCAAGACCGACGGGCCGATCGAGGAGATCACCGAGAAGGGCATCCGCGCCGGCGGCAAGGAGTACGAGGTCGACATCATCGTCTTCGCCACCGGCTTCGACGCCATGACCGGCCCGCTCAAGGCGCTAAACCTGAGGGGTCGCGGCGGCCGCACGCTCGATGACGAGTGGGCGGAAGGCCCGCGCAGCTACCTCGGCATCTCCGTCGCCGGCTTCCCCAACTTCTTCACGATCACCGGCCCGCAAAGCCCGTCGGTGCTGTCGAACATGCCGGTGTCGATCGAGCAGCATGTGGAGTGGATCAGCGACTGCATCGACGCTATGCGCAAGGCGGGCAAGACCACCATCGAGGCGGCGCCCGAGGCGCAGGATCAGTGGGTCGGCCATGTCAACGAGATCGTCTCGGCGACGCTGATGCCCCGCGCCAATTCCTGGTACATGAGCGCCAACATCCCGGGCAAGCCGCGCGCCTTCCTGCCCTATCTGGGCCCGGAAGGCGTCGGCGGTTACCGGCGCAAATGCGACGAGGTCGCGGCCAAGAATTACGAGGGATTCGAATTGGCGTAGCCGATTTCGGCAAAGCAGTGGGGCGAGGTGCGAGGCGGCGAATTATTCCCGGCCAACATAACACAGGGAGGAGACGATGATCGCCAACAGCTACTACGGTCAGGAACTGCACGGCCCTTACGAGGTGGAGAACATCGGCAACCTCGATCTGGAAGAAGGCGGCACCATTCGCGAATGCAAACTCGCCTACGCTACTTTCGGGGCGCTCAACGCCGACCGCGACAACGCCATCCTCGTTCCAACCTGGTACTCCGGCACCAACAAGATCATCGAGCAGGTGTTCATCGGCAAGGGCCGCGCGCTCGATCCCGACAAGTATTTCATCATCGTCGTCAATCAAATCGGCAGCGGTCTTTCCTCCTCGCCGCACAACACGCCGGCGCCGGCCGGGATGGGCAATTTCCCGCATGTGCGCATCGGTGACGACGTGCGCGCGCAGCACAAGCTCGCGACGGAAAAGTTCGGACTGAAGAGCCTCGCGCTGGTCGTCGGCGGCTCCATGGGCGCGCAGCAGACCTATGAATGGGCCGTGCGCTACCCGGACATGGTGAAGCGCGCCGCGCCCATCGCCGGCACGGCAAAAAACACCGTCCACGATTTCCTGTTCACCGAAACGCTGGTCGAGGCGATCACCTCCGACCCCGGTTTCAACAAGGGCTTTTACACGGCGGCGGCGGACGTGCGAGAAGGTCTGCTGCGCCACGCCAAGATGTGGGCGGTGATGGGTTGGAGCACGCACTTTTTCCAGGAGAATCGGCACAAGGCGTTGGGCTTTTCGTCCTTGGACGATTTTATCATCAACTTCATGAATGCCTATTTCGCCGTGATGGATCCCAACGATCTGCTGTGCATGGCCTGGAAATGGCAGCGCGGCGACGTCAGCCGTCACACCGGCGGCGATCTGCGGGCGGCGCTGAGCCGAATCAAAGCCAAGACCTTCGTGATGCCGATGTCGTCCGATATGTTCTTTCCGCCGGATGATTGCCAGGCCGAGTGGCGGCTCATTCCCGACGCCGAGTTCCGGCCGATCAAAACCATCGATGGGCACCTCGCGCTGTTCGGCGCTGATCCCAACGCGATCAGCCAGATCGATAAGAACCTCGGTGAATTGCTCGCGACAAAAGGTTGATGTCTATGGCGCGCGCGGTCTGCGCAGAGGCAAGGGCAACAAACGCGGTGGCGGCAGGTTCGGCCGCAGTGCGGCGGGGGCGCTTCCGTCGAGCCCGCTAATGGGATGGTCCGGTCGTGCTCCCGCCCCGTCAGCCACTCGGCTGGACAGGGGCGCCAAGACGACGAGCACGCCATGGCTGAGACGTTCAAGACCGGGTCGCCGTAATCGGTGTCGATATCGGCGAGAACTCGTTCCACGTTGTTGGCCTGGTGCCTCCGGCATTGCTCCCGCGCAGCTACGCCGGAGCGGATCACGACCCGCGACGCCGCGCCAGTCCGTTCCAGCTTGACAAGACCGGGCGCTTGCCCCTCGATTCGACCGCCCCAGGCGCCGCTTCGCCTGCCGACGGAGCTTCGGAATGGCTGAGAATGACGGCGCGAAAGCGCCTGCCGGTGCCGATGATGAAAGAGCCGCGCGGAGGCAGCAGTCGGAGCGCCTGACGCGCATCATGTGGGCCTATATCTGCGGCGCCATCACCTTGCTGTCGTTCGTCGTCGGCCTTGGGCCAAGCTTCATTCCGCTCGGCTTTGGCGTCCTCGGCGGCATCCTCGCCTGGCAGCTCGTTCGCCTCGGCGAGCGCCGCCACAGCACGATCGCCGGCGCGCTGGCGCTGGGCGGCATCATGATCTGGTTCACCTACAACTGGCCGATGCTCCACCGGTATCTCGCGGGTTGAAGGCGCGGGCCGTCTCACGCCGGCGACCGATCGGCTCGAGAGTGCCCTGATGCCACCGGGTTTTACGTTCCGAAATATTCGGCGTATTTACGCTTCACGTCGTCGCCGGCGCGCTCCTGCTCGACCGGGTCGGCCTTGAGCAGCTTGATCGCCGCGAGCGGCGTGCGCCCCGGCTGTTCGCGCACGTCCGGATGGAACGAGCGCAGGCCGCCGGCATCGCTCATGAGCTGCTGCCCGTCGCGCGAGAAGACGAAGCTGACGAAGAGCCGTGCCGCGTTGGGGTGCGGCGCCGCTTTCATTACCGCCGCGCTGCCGACGACCAGCGGCGTCCCCTCGACGGGATAGACGATGGCGACGGGATTGCCCGAGGCCTGCAGGCCGAACATGACATATTCGCTGCCATCGGCCATGACCGGACGCTCGCCCAGCGCCAGCTTCTTCGGCGGGTCGGTGGCGGATTGCACCTGCATCACCTTCTGCCGCGCCAGGCGAGCGAAATAGTCCCAGCCCAGCGCCTGGCTCTGCTCGAAGGTCGCGGTCATGATCGTGCCGCTGTAGCCGGGATGCGCCTTGACGATCTTGCCGGCCCATTGGGGTTGGAGCAGATCGGCGAAGCTCTTCGGCGCCTCCTCGGGCTTCACGAGGCGCGTATTGTAGCCGATGACCGAGAGCGTGGCGCGGTCGGCGGCGAAGCAGCCGTCAGGGTCGCGCGCGTCTTCCGGCCAGCGCGCCACATCCGCGGGCACGAAAGGCGCCAGCAGCCCGGCGCGCTTCCACGCCAGCGCATGGCCGACATCGGAGGATTCGACCACGTCGGCGGCGTGGACATTGCTCTCCTCCTCCTGCGCCACGCGCTGGAAGATACGCTCGGCGCCGGAGCGCTCGACCTGGACGGCGATGCCGGGATAGCGCGCCTCGAATTCCTGGCCCATGCGCTCGGCGAGGCGCAGCTCGATGCTGGTGTAGAAGACGACACGCCCCTCCTTCTGCGCGGCGGCAACGAGCTCGGGCGTGACCGAAGCGGGCGCCGGCGCCGCCGCCCGCGCCGGCAGCGCAAGGAGGACAAGTGCGGCGATGGCTGCACAGGTGTGAAGCGTCCCCCTCACCCTCCCGTCGCTGGCGCGACGGGTCCCTCCCTCTCTCGCAAGCGGGAGAGGGGGAGGTACGGCGCCGCGCGTCCCCTCTCCCGCAAGCGGGAGAGGGTGTCGACCGCGTAGCGGTCGACGGGTGAGGGGGCGGGGCGGATTACGCATCTCTAGACTAATGATGCGCCTGGTGATCATGGCCGTGCGGCGGATGCGCCGGCGCCGCGCCGCCCGGCGGGCCGGGGATGGCGGCGAGGCAGAGCGCGACGAGCGCCGTGCCGAGAAGGAAGAGGACGACGCCGAGAGCGAACGACATAGCGGCTCCTTGGAGGGAGTGTTGCATGAAGGCCGTGCGTCCTTCGACTGGGCGCTCCGCGCCCGCTCAGGATGAGGACCCAAGCAGCGCTACTTCGACAGCTGATGCCATATCTGGTCTTCCTCATCCTGAGCTTGTCGAAGGACGCAGGGTACCTATGCAGCACCCTCACCGCTGCGAGGCCAGCCACGCCATCATGAGGCGGTTGAAGATTTCGGCCTGCTCGACATTGGGGAAGTGGCGGGCGTTGGCGATCTCCTCGTAGCGGCCGTGCGGGATGAGCTCGGCGAGGCGCTTGTTGCCGGCGGGCGGCGTGCCCGGATCCTCGGCGCCGCACACCACCAGCGTCGGCGTCATGACGGTCGGCAGCTTCGGCACGAAGTCGAAATTCTGGATCGCCGCGGCGCAGCCGAGATAGCCCTGGGGCGTGGTGCCGGCGATGGTGTCGCGGATCTCCTTCCAGCGGCCGGGCTTCCGCGGCTTGAACGCATCGGTGAACCAGCGCTCCATGGTGGGGTCGGCCAAGGGCGCCACCGAATTCGCCTCGCGCACCAGCTTGACGCGGGGCGCCCATGCCGCCTTCGCGTCGGCCGGCGTCTGGGGCATGGTATCGCACAGCATCAGCGATTTGAGCCTGGCGCCGTGGTTGAGCGCGAAGGCCTGGCCGAGCATGCCGCCGATCGAGAGGCCGACATAGTGCACCTGGCGGAAGCCCAGCGCGTCGACCACCGCCGCGGTGTCGGCGGCGAGCTGGTCCATGGTGTAGTCGCCCGCCACCGCATCGCTGCCGCCATGGCCGCGCATGTCGACGCGCAGCACGCGGAACCCCGCCGCGAGCAGCGGCGGCACCTGCTCCGCCCACATGCCGCTATCCGACGCCAGCGAATGGGTGAAGCAAACGACCGGCCCGTTCTCCGGCCCCATGAGGTCATAGGCGAGACAGCGGTTCTGAAGCGGCAGCAGCATGGCGGGTCTCCCTGAGGTGGTTGGTTTGGGGCAAGGTTAGTACATGCACGCAAAAACGAGAAGTCGGCACGTACAAGCGCTAGAACCGAGAGACGCTGGCCAAAGCGCCTTATAGGAAGGAAGTAGCTTGTGCGGAACGGGTCAGGACTTGATTTGGGGATCGTATGTAACGAATGGCCCAGGATCGCATATCAGCCCAAGGGCCAAAACAAATGGTATTGACGGCAGAGTCCTGGCTGCCTTTCCTGATGCTTCCAAGAAAAGGCTTTCAAATTGCTGTCCGCGGAGAAAAGTGCCGTGTCGAATGTTCCGTTGACTCCATAAACGATCAACCCGTGCTTGCTCAGACGCCTTGTATGCGGCTCCCTGTTTAGAAATCTGCTCGTGCAACTCGCGATATACCCGCGACACAGAAGTCGATAGCTGCGCGCTAAGCTCATCATAGTTTCGATCTCGGCAAAAGCGGGTGATTATATCGACGAGGTGCCGGGCTTGATCGGCGCAGCATAGGCGACCGAATGCTACTTTGTCCGGCCCCGTCGCGTTCCCCAGCTCAATACGCAAGTTAGCCAGCTTGTCCAATGCGGACATCGCAAAACTAATTCGATTGTGGGCGTCGGTCGAAAATTGCATTGCTGCCAGATCGGCGAAGAGAAGATGTATGGCACTAAAACCTTGAAGCTGTCGCATTAGATCAACTGTTCCGTCAGCATTTTGGAAATTTCTTGGATCACCTAGCCAGCCAAAAAGGCCATCGATCCCTCGTGTAATCAGATTCAGATATCGCCACACATTCTGTTCGTCCATGTTGCGTAATCCGGGAAGTCCTGACACAAGGTCACGCGGAGCAAGCGGGTCTAAATCCGCACTGAACTCGCCGAGGAAACCATTGCACAAAGGCCTCGGAAATGCCCACATGCCTCTGTTTTGAAACTGCCAGGAGCAATCGAGTCGGCGCATGCTCAAGGACAGCACCACGGGTGGAAATCGCATTAGGGCGTCAATGAAGCTAAGTAAATCAACGGGGCTCGGTAGGACGCCTCCGAGGGGCTCGATGTCTCGGTCCTTGTGGCCCGCCCCGATGATTTCCGCAGCCTTGGCAAATCCAAATTTTTGCGAGAGACAGAAAATCCTCGTCAACGAGAGCATCCCTTGTGCTCGGACCATGTCGACCGTGATAGTGGTGACGTGAGTCGCACCTATTTTGCGCAGCAGCGGAATGACATTTGTCGCGAGTTCTCTGACAACATCCTCAGGAGCCGCCGCAGCAAGTCGATCACGCGCTGCGGCGACATCGCCTAAGACACCAAAATCCCGAACGACCTTGATCTCTATATTTCCGAGGTCAGGTTGCCGAACCTTGATCTGCGCCGCCATCTGCTGCGCAATGTCGATCTCGTTACCAGGAGTTAGCTCCAACTGGCCATGCTGCGCCAATATTCCGGTGAAAGGGAACGCTCTGGCCGCATCGCTTTCAGCTACCACGATGTTGGCGCCAACAATGGACGCCTGGAGGCTGAAATGCTGATGGAGGTAATCACAGATACTTGATCCCCGGACCCCCACACCAGGATAAATCAGATCAGGCATGATGCGCTCGCAAAGTCCAGAAGTGGCTACTGGTGAAATCGATATCGTGGAATAGGTGATGCATCTACCATAGAAGGCCGCGACCCGGGCCACATGGCCTCCGCAAAGCAGACGATCCTCTCGGCGTTGATCGCGTGAAGAGCTGATTGGGTTTGGCTTATCAAGGGCGTTCCCGGGCGGTCGGCAGCACGTCGGGGTTCACCACGTTGATCGGCGTGCCCGCGGCGTAAGCGGCGATCTGGTCGAAGATGTCGGTGAACTGGATCTCGTACTCGTCGCGCGAGACGTAGCCGATATGCGGCGTCGCGACGACATTGTCCATGACGAGGAGCGGATGGCGCGGGTCGCGCACCGGCTCCTCCTCGAAGACGTCGACCGCGGCCATGCCTGGCCGCCCCGCGCGCAATGCCGCCACCAGCGCGCCGGGCGCGATCAGCGGCGCCCGGCTGGTGTTGACCAGGAGCGCGCTCGGCTTCATGCGGGCCAGGTCGTCCGCGGTGACGATGCCGCGCGTCGCCGCGACCAGGCGCATGTGCAGCGAGAGGACATCGCTGTCCGCGAACAGCGCGGCCTTGCTCGCCGCCGTCGCGTAGCCGTCGGCGCGCGCCCGCGCCAGCGAGGTCTCGCGCGCCCACACCAGCACATTCATGCCGAAGGCGCGGCCGTAGCCGGCGACGACGCTGCCGATGCGGCCGTAGCCGAAGATGCCGAGCGTCTTGTCGCGCAGGGTGCTGCCGATTCCGATCTGCCATTTGCCTGCCCGGAGCGCGGCCATCTGCTGCGGGATCTGGCGCATCGCCCCGAGCACCAGGCCCCAGGTCAGCTCCGCCGCGGCATAGGAGGGCGTGCCGGGGTGCTGGCTCGACGACACGATCACGCCGAGCCGGGTGCAGGCGTCGATGTCGATGTGCGGATAGACGCTGCGCTGGCTGATGAGCCCGAGATGGGGCAGCCGCTCGAGCAGCGGCGCGCGGATCTGCGTCCGCTCGCGTATCAGCACCAGCACCTCGGTGTCGCGCAGCCGCGCGGCCAGCGCATCGACGTCCTGGACGTGATCGTTCCAGATGGTGACATCGTGGCCGCCGAGCTTGCCGAAGCAGCGCAGCGTGCGCAGCGTGTCGTGATAATCGTCGAGAATGGCGATCTTCATGCGCCGCCGCCCTCCCCCGCTTCCCGCCCGACCTTTCCGGATCGACCGAGCGAGACAGTATAGGACGGCGTAGGGTTGTCCTCGCCACCCGGCGCGGGCGAGGTTTCATCCGACCGTCAGGTTACGACCCTGGCTTCGGGCTGGGCTTTGGCTTCGCGACGGCTGGCGCTGCCGCGTCCGACCTTTGTTTCGCCGCAGCCTGCTCCGACATGCAGGCCTTGTACGCCTTGCTGTCGTGGTTCATGTAGGCGCAGCGATCGTAGGGCTTGGCCGGCTCGGCGCCGGCCGAAGGCGATGCGACGGTCGCGAGAGCGAGGCCTGCGCCGGCAGCAATAGAAGCCGCGAACCTTTGGCCCCACGTCGAATCGGAATTAGGTCCCGGCAAAGCGTCGCCCCCATCGGACTCCGGAAGATGCAGGCGCGACGCCAAGCGTTCCACCGAACTCCCCTAGATCTCCTCGGCGTAGACGTCGGGAACCATCGTCCCCGGAACGGGCCCGGTCGCACTCGAGAAGCGCGTTATGCGCGCGCGCACCGCTCGCCCGTCGACATCGATCTCGAACTTCTGGCCGGCGTCAGGCGCGCGCCGCAGCCGCCGGACGCCGAGCGGACGCGCGACGCTTTCGTCCTTCATGTTCAAAAAGAGCTGCACCTTCGTGATCATGCCTTAATCCCTTGCGGCTGCACCGACCTTCGGGCACGGCGAAAGCCCTGCGCCGCCATGCGCCGGAAATAGCATATCGCCATGCTCACACCGCGAGCTTGCTCGCGCAGGCGCTCGCCACGCCCGACGGCGGCTCGGTGGCGCCCGGCATGATCGCCCATTTCTTCGCCAGCTCGTACCGCGCATCCCAGCCAAGCTTGTCGGGCGCGGTCACATCCGCCCGCGCCCGCGCCTCGCAGAAGATCGCTTGCTGCTCGACGATCCCGGCGTGCAGGTCGGCCCGAGCCGTGCGGCTCGTGACCTGCCAGCCGACATAGTTCGAGACCAAAGGCCCGGTGACCAGACCGATGGCGAAGGCGAATGCCAGCGGCTTGGCCGTTTCCCATCTAGATTTGATCGGCTGCATTGGCGCCATTGAGATGTTTCCTCCGGTTGATGTTGATTGCGGGCCCGGAGGCGACGCGCTCCCGGGATGGCTGCCGCGGTGTTCCGCTGGTCGAGAGCGACGGTCTCGTTGCCTTGCAGTAGCTTCCAGTAATCGCAGCAATTGCCGTGGCTACTGCATATGGGGACGAAATATTTTTTTACAACCGGCCGAAATGCCTCGCCAACGCGCCGTAGATGATGGCCGATAGCACTCGAATTCGCCGCGCAAATACCGGGCGGTGAACCGCTTCGGCAACGACATGATCGACCGTGAGGCCGCCAAACTCGCGCGAGGAAGCGCGACCGACGCAAAGCCGAGCCTCGTCCTTCTCGATCGCAGGCTGCGCGCGATGAATAACGCTGCCGGCAGGAGCGAATCAGAACTTTCCGTTCGAATTCTTCCACTCGGCGCGCGGCGGGATCGGTTCTAAGGTGTCCCAGTGCTCGGCAATTTTCCCGTTCTGAATGCGGTAGAAATCGTAATACGACGTGGCGCGACCTCCGAAGCTGCCCTCGGCCACGACAAGCACGAAATTGCCTTCCCCGAGCACTTTGTGAACGCGATCGTACTTCACTGCCAAGCCCTGCTTGGCCAAGGCCTGCAGCCCCGCGAACAGGCCGGTCAGGTTATCGGCAACCAGCGGGCTGTGCTGGATGTAGTTGTTGCCGTCAAAGTAGCTCGCAAATTTATCCTTCCGGCCATGGAGAAGGTCATCCATGTAGGTCTGCATCAGAGCCTTATTGGCCTCGGTCTTATCGAGGTCGGTCGCCATCGTCGGGCCGTCGATCATCGTATGGCCGCTTGGACTCGGCGTGGCGGCGGTTTCCTGCAAATTGTCCCAATGTTCGACGATCTTTCCATCTTCAAAACGGAAAATGTCGAATCCCACCTTCGGGCCGAAGAAGTTGTAATCAGTATGGGCAAATACGAAATCGCCGTCTTGAAACACACGCACCGTATTGACCTTGGCCGATCCCTTTGGCAAGGATTTCAAGAGGGCGCCAAGTCCGGCCAAGCCATCGCCTACGGCCAGGTTGTGTTGAATATATTTGTTGGGGTTGATGTAGGCGAGCGGCTTGCTGTCACCGGTCTCGATACTCTTGAGAAGTGCGGTGACTCGCTGCTTGTCGTCGGTCATGCTTGCGCTCCCGTTTGAGGGTTGTGGGATCGTGACACAGGCGACGAGTGCAAGGGCGCTGACGGCGGCGATGCCGTGTCGGACACCTTGGATGAAATTCATGATCATTTTGGAATTGAGCCCCGGCCCGGCATTCTGCATGACGATCATCATCCACACCAAGGAAGATGACGGGCATAATCCTTACCGTCAAGCCTGAACTGAAGATCGAGGATCTTTCCGATGGGCCATTCACGGGCAGACAAAGCCGAGAGCCACCATCGCATCGTGCGGATGGCCGCCGCCCGGTTCCGCGAGACCGGTGTCGACGGCGTCGGCGTGGCCGATCTCATGAAGGACGCTGGCCTGACCCATGGCGGCTTTTACCGGCACTTTGCCTCGCGCGACGAGCTGGTGGCCGAAGCGATCGAGTGCGCGCTGCACGAGGGGGCACAGGCTGTCGACGCCGTGGCGAACATCAAGCAATCCGCCTTGGCCGCGCTGGTGGACGGCTATCTCAGTACGGCCCACCGCGATGATCTGGCGACAAGCTGTGCCGTCACGACGTTGGCCGGCGACGTGGCCCGCAGCAACGACCGGGCGCGCTCCGCCTATACGCGGCAGGTCTGCACGTACCTGGCACTGCTCACCAAGCTGATCGCGGGCGACAAGCAGAGATCCCGGCGGACGAAGGCAATCGCGGCGCTGTCCACGCTGGTCGGCGCCGTGTCGATGGCCCGTGCGGTGAACGACGAGAAGCTGTCTCGCGAAATCCTCAAGTCAGCCGCCGACGAATTGAAGGCCCGACTCGGGTGATGCCGCTTGCGAAGGCGAAGGAACGGCTATCGAGAGTCGGGGCCGCGCGCCCCAGCCGTGCGCCGGCGTGGCCTTGCGCCCGATGCCGGGAGAACCCCATCCCGGAACCCGCCTGTCGCGGGCGCTGTTCGGAGTGTGGATGATCGAACGATTGGGGGCTGTTCACATGAGGATGGGAGTTTTCGGCGTGGTCGCGGTGGCGCTGCTCGCGACGGCATGCGGCCGCAACGAAGAGCAACGCTCGGCGTCGGGTGGTCTCAGCGGCGTCGCCATCGGCGCCTTGGCGGGCGGCCCGGTGGGCGCGCTGATCGGCGGCGCGGTCGGCGCCGGCGCGGGCGCCGCAACGCCCGAAAGCGCGGACACGCTCGCCGCGAAGGCGCTGCACAAGGACCGCACGGCCGGCGCCTCGCGCGAAAGCGTCAGGGAAGCGCAGCAAAAGCTCGCGGATGAGGGCCTCTACCACGGTCCCGTCGACGGGCTCATGGGCCCGCAGACGAAAGGCGCGCTGGCCGCCTATCAGCAGAAGAACGGGCTGCAGCCGACCGCGCGGCTGGACCGGGCGACCATCGACCGCCTGGCACTCGGCCAGGGCGCTCCGGCCGTCGCCGGCGCGAAGCCGGCCGCGGAACCGAGCGCGTCGGGCAGCAGCACGCCGCCGGGCGGCGACACGGGAATGGCGCCGGACGCCAACCCGCCGCCGAGCGACAACCGCTAGACGACGCACGCGCGGGCGCCGACGAGAAATAGGGGCCGCCGATAAGCGGCGGCCCTTCCTTCGTGCTTTGTGCATCGAGCCTCGGCGTCGTTGCAAAGACCAGCCGCGAACGCGTTAATGGTGCGCCCTTGTCGGCCGCTCGCCCAGCGTCCCATGCGGATGAACTCGACCGTATCGCGGCGCCGTCGCAAGGGCGGCGCGGCGCGCTTGGCTCACTCGACGTTCGCCGGCGGCATCGGCAGGAAATGCCGCGGGTTCGCCAGCGCGGCGATAGCGTACACCTTGGTGTGGCTGCTGTCGTTGAGATCGACGATCCGCGCATAATCGAGCCGGTCGACCCGGCTGCGAAAAAGCGCCTGAACCTCATAGGCGCCCGTCGGCTTGCCGGTGACGCCGATCGACCGGAATCGCTGGCCGATCTCGATTTTCGCGCTGTGCTTCATGGCGGGATTGTCTCCGAGGCGCCGGGCTGCCCGAGGTTCCAGCTTACCCTATAGTCAAACATCAACCGGCGGTTTCCTGTTGCCCAAATCGTTCTCGCGCGGGTATGTCAAAAAAAGGACGGGCGCATTCGGGGACAGAGGACCGCAAGGGCCGTAAAATCGTTCGGCACCGCGGCGACGCCGACGCGACGGCCAAGGACGAGGGACGTTGAAGCGAGAGCGAGCGAACAGCATCAGGGACCCGCCATGGCCGGCATCGTCAGGTATCTCTTCGCCGCCGCCCTCCTCGCCGCACCGGCCCATGCCGCCGATTGGCTGGAGCAGGCGTGGCGCGACGAGGCCGTCGGCAGGACCGGGACGCCGGCGATCACGCTGGGCGCGTCCGCCGTCCTGGTCGTGCTCCCCGAGGCGGCGCTGGCGAAAGCCCATGCCGCCGGGGTGAACACATCCGACGCGGTTCGCCTCTTCGTTGGGCGCTACGGCCAGCATTGCTCCGCCGGTCTCGATCTCGACCGCCCGCATCCGCATTTGCGCGTCCAGCTCTTCCTGCAGAAGCCGGTGGCGCTCGAGGACGCGGGCGAGAGCACGCAGGGCGAGATCCTCGACGCGCTCAAATCGGCCAAGACCAAGCCCCTGCCCCGCGTCGAGCGCCTCTTCGCCGTGACGGACGCGCCCGCCGAGATCTTCATCGACTACGCGCCGCAGCGCCACGCCCGCTGTGTCCGGCCCGGCGACGCGGTCTCGTAAGCCGATCGCGGCCGGCCATCACCGGCGCAGGAAGGCCTCGATGCTGGTGGCGAGCGCCACCGGCGTCTCGTTCATGGGGTAATGGCCGGCATTGGCCATCACTTCGAGCTCGGCATTGGGATAGGAGGCGAGATAGGTCGCGCGCATGATCTCGGCGGTGAGCGCCTGGTCATGCGCGCCGACGATGACCTTGATCGGCACCGGGTTGCCCTTGATGGCCGCGCTGAAATCCGTCTTGGCCCAGCTCTGCAGGTAGGCGGCGAACGCCTCGACCGTGGCGCCCTCGGCGGAGTGGCGGGCGATGCGGTCGATCCAGCTCCGCGACAGCCGGCCGCCGGTCGAGAAATCGATGATGGCGCGGCGGTTGTCGAGGCTCTTGGCGGCGCCATCGAAAAGCTTCCAGGTCTCGGGATCGAACGGCACGCCCGAAGCCGGCACCGGCGTGATGGCGACGATCTTGCGCACGCGCTGCGGTGCATCGGCCAGCACGCGCTGCGCCGCCATGCCGCCCATCGAATGGCCGACCAGGCTGAACGTGTCCCATTCGAGCGCGTCGGCGAGGTCGAGCGCGTCGGCGGCGATCTCGGCGATCGAATAGTCGCCGCGCTGCTGGCGCGACGCGCCGTAGCCGCGATAGGCCATGACGGCGTAGGTGAACTCGCCGAGGCTGAGCGCGTCCTGCATCGGCGCGAAGCTCGTCTCGTCGCCGAACCAACCATGCAGCATCAGCACGTTGTGCTCGCCACCGCCGAGGCTCTTGTAGCCAATCATAAACCGCCCCCTCCGCCCGCGCACCATAGCACATCGCCCGGTCAGGTTGCCGCGCGGCGCCCGTCGCTCCGCGCCTTCGCCAGCCGGCGCTGGCGCTGCGCACGGTCAACCCGGGCAGATGTAACCGGCGCCGGTCGGCGACTTGAAGCATCCGACCGACTCGGGCAAGACGTGCTTCGGCAGCCACAGCACGACGTCCGGGAAGAAGATGCTGAAGGCGATGGTGGCGAAAAAGACGACGTAGAGGGGCAACGACCTCACCAGTGCCACCGAGAAGCGCACGTTGATGAACTTCGCCGCCATCAGCAGGGCCAGTCCGTAGGGCGGCGTGATCAGGCCGAAGGCCAGCGTCACGATGATGACGACACCCATATGCACGGGGTTGATGCCGCCGAGTTCGGTCAGCCTGTTGATGATCGGCATGAAGATGATGATCGCCGGGATGGCATCGACGAAATCGCCGATGATCACGAAGGCAGCAACCAGCAGGAACATGATGGTCAAGGGATCGGTGCCGGCCGCGGACGAGATCCAGTCCGAGACGGCGTCCGGGCCGTGCAGATAGGCCAGCATCCAGCCGAACGCCGAGGCCGCCGCCACGGTGATGAGCGGGATGGAGTAGAGCAGGCCGGCGCGCACGAAGTCGAAGGGCAGCTGGCGGATATGACGCCAATTGAGGCACGGGATGAGCACCAGCAGGATATAGACGACCGCGATCATCCCCGCCTCGGTGGGCGTGAACCAGCCGGTGAGGATACCCCCCATGATGATGACGGGGATGACCAGGGGCAGCGCCGCTTCCCTCGCGGCACCGGCGATCGCAAGCAGCGAAGAGCGACGTTTCATGCGTCCGACCGGGCCGAAGAAATAGCTGTAGATCATCAGCCCGACGCCGACGAGGACACCCGGTACGACGCCGCCGAGAAACAATCCGGCGATAGAGACGTTGCCGGTGGCACCGTAAACCACCGCCATGATGCTGGGCGGGATCAGGTTCGCCATCGTCGAGGCGGACGCGATCAGCGCCGCGGTGAAGCCGCGGTCGTAGCCTTCTTCCTCCATCGACCGCGCTAGCGTGCGGCTGAGAACCGCGACGTCCGCCGAGGACGATCCCGAAATGCCGGAGAAGAACATGCTGAACAGCGTCACCACCTGGGCAAGACCGCCGCGAAGATGCCCGATGAGCGCCTGCGAGAAGTCGATCATGCGGCCGACGACATTCGCGGAAGTCATGAGCTCGCCGACGAGCAGGAAGAACGGCACGGCGAGCAGCGCCTCGGAATCGACCCCATTGAAGAGTTGGCCCATGATCGAGGGCAGACTGATCGGCGTCAGCAAGGTGGCGACGATGACGCCCGCCATCAGGCTGAAGGCGACGGGCACGCCGAGATATCCCAGCCCGAGGAACAGGGCGCCCATCATCAGCAGGATCCATCCATTGCCCATCGCCGGCGCTTACTCGAAATGCATCTCGTGGCGCTCGCCGCCCGGCTCCGGGAAGCCGTTGCGCCAGCCGTTGACGATCTGCTCGATGGTGAACAGCACGATGAGCGCGCCGGAGATCGGGATCGCGGCGTAGAGCGAGGCGATCGGCGTCATCGACGGCATGCGGAAGCTGCCGAAGCCCTGCACGAAATTGATGCTGCCGAAATACGTCATGCACCCGCCGACCGCGAGTACAACGAGGCGGTTGAAGGTCTCGACGGCGAGCCGGAGCGTGCCGCTCATCGTCTCGGTGATCGCCGAGAGATAGAGATGGTCGTTCCGGCGCGTCGCCGCCGCCGCGCCGATAAAGATGCCATAGACGAAGAAGGTGCTGGTAACCTCCTGGAGCCAGAGCCAGGGGGCGCCGATCGTGCGGGTCAGCACGTCGAAGAACACGGAGGTGGTGAAGCCGACCAGGCAGACTCCGCAGAGAAACATGGTCACGGCCTCGATGACGTCGAAGGCAGGCCATTTCAAATGCCGCCGCTCCTGCAGGACGAGGCTATTCGGCTGCTTCATTGCGCTGTCACGGCATCGCACGAGGCGGCACGCAACGCCGGTGCGGGCACCGCCGCGTTGCGCATCAGCACGGCCGCGGGGGACGGCTACTGCACCGCCCGGACGAGGCCGAGAATTTCGACGGCATGGGGGCCGAGCTCTTTCGCGATTCTGTCCTGGATCGGCTCGGCGACCTTGATGAAGCCGGACTTGTCCACGTTCTTGACGAATTTCACCCCGATCTTCTCCAGCTTGGCGGTCGACTCGTGCTCAAGCGCGAACGCCTTGGCCGGCTGCGTGCGCCCGGTCTCGTCGGCGGCCGCCTGAACCCACTTCTTCTGCTCGTCGGAGAAGCTGTTCCACGCCTTGTCGCTGACCCAGATAACGCTGTTGTTGGCCTCGTGCTCGGACAGCGACATGATCGGCGCGACCTCGTAATGCTTGTTCGAGAGGTAGACGTTGATGCCGTTCTCGGCGACGTCCACCACGCCGGTCTGCAACGATGTATAGACGTCGCCGAACGGCATATGGACGATCTGCGCGCCGTAGGCAGGGAACAGCGTGTCTTCGGTCGGCGTCGCCTGCACCCGGACCTTCAAGCCCTTGAGGTCGGCGATGCCGTGGATTTCCTTTTTGCTGTAGAAATCGCGCAAGCCCAACGTGATCACCGTCAACACTTGGGCGCCCTGCACCGTGTCCTTGACCATCTTGCGCACCGCGGCAACCACCTTGGGATCGGCGATCGCCTTTTGCAGGTGGGCCTCGGATTTGAAGATGAAGTGGATCGACATCACGCCCGCCTCGGGTGCCACCGTCGCCGCATTGGCGGTGGAAGAAATGATGAAGTCGATGTCTCCGGTGCGGATCTTCTGCAGCATCTGCGGCTCCTGCCCGAGCTGCGCGCCGGGGAACTGATCAACGAGCAGGGCTCCGTCGCTGAGCTCCTTGAGCTTGTTGGCAAAGGTATCGGCGGCGATGCCATAGCCGGTGGTGTGCGGCTGATCGTAGCCGAAGGTAAAATGCCGAACCTCCGCCGCTGCGGCGGCATGCGCCATGAGAGCAGCGCCGGCCACCATGAGCGCTCCAAGCAACATCGACCAAGCGGGCTTCGCTGGCATGATTTCCTCCCCCTCGCCTCGCGCCGGAGCCCGGGCGCGATAGACCTGTTATTGTGGCACAACTCTATGGGGCGACCGGCCGACGGGCAAGTGGCCGCCCGCGGCGGCGGCGATCCTCGCGGTGCCGATCCGCCGAGCATCACGGCTTCAGCTTGAGCGCGCGCCCGGCGGTTGTCTTCGCGGATCGACGCGTGCGCCCACCGCGCGTTCCGGGACGCGGCTCGCCCGCTCGTGTTGGACTGTGAGTCCCACAAGCTGGAATTCGCAATGAAGCGATTGTTGTTGGCCACGGCCCTGCTCGCGTCTCTCGCGGCGTGCTCGAACTGGCACCACCGCGGCAGCGAGTCGTCGAGTAGCGCGCCGCCCAATTCCGTCAACGCGCAGCAAGGCAGCTACGCCAACCCGGCGCAAGCGCCGGCGAGTCAGGGCGAGGCTGACATCCATACCGGCCCGCAGCCCGGCGAAAGCGGCGTCAGCGGCAGCAGCAGCGCGTTGAGCGGCGGCGGTGGCGGCCACTAACCACACCGGCAAGAAAATGGCGGCCCCGCAAGGGGGCCGCCATTGCCACGCGCTTGGGGTGTGCGGCGGCTTTAGAACTTGAAGGTCGAGCCGATGGAGATACCCATGATGTCCTTGCCCGGGAAGGTCTCGTTGAACGGGTTGCGCGACAGATAGCCGATGCCGTGACCGCTCTGGCCGAGACCGTAATGGGCGCAGGCATGGTTGTGGTTGAGCGCGGCCACGGCATAGACCGTGATTGCCGGCGTGAAGTAGTGGCGCACACCCATCGAGTAGAGGTCGTCCGCGTCGTCGGCGCCGGCGACACCGGCCGGGCATTCCCCCGGGTTGTTTGATGGCACGCCGGGGCTGCCCGGCGTCTTGAAGGCGTGGCCGTAGGCGAAGCTCAGATCGTCGTTGGGGAGAAAACGCCAGGTCGCGCTGGTATAGGCGCCGTAGCGGGTGCGCTCGTTGAAGGCCGCCGGCAATCCCGTCTTCCGCATATACTCGCCGACCGCGTAGAGCTTGACCGGGCCGAAATCGTAGCCGGCGCCGATCTTGGCCGCCCATTCCGTCGTGGCGACGATGAACGGGTTGCCGAATTCGTCGAGCGCACCGGTCGCGTTCGGTACGCCGTCGGACTCGCGGTTCACGGCATGGTGCAGCTCGGCGGCGGCGATGCCGAGGAAGCCGCCCAGCTTGAAGATGGCGCTGCCGCTGTAGAGATCGCCGAAGCCGCCGTCGGTGCATTCGCCGAAACCGGTGCCGACGGTGGCGCCGCCGGTCTGCGATGGGCGGCCTGAGCCGGCCGAGCCGCCGAAGGTGTTCTGCACGCCTGCCTGGCCGCTGCCCGAGGAGCCGGGTGTCGCGCCGGAGCAGAGCACGTCGCCCAAGGGGAAATCGCTGCTGTCGCCGGCGGGGTTCTGGCCGGGCGACCACATGAAATTGAACTGGAACGCGCCGAACTTCGGCGATTCGTACCAGATGGCATGCGGCGCGCGCAGATCGAATTCGGCGCGGTTGTCGCCGCCGGTGTTGCCCATGATCGAATTGTAGTCGCCGATGGTGTTGGCGAAGGGGTCGAAGGACGCAGTCGCGGTCTTGTAGGGCGTGTCGCTCTTGCCGCCCTTGATGGCGCCCCAGCTCTTGCTGGCAAAGCCGAGGAA
>WNFA01000571.1_pt1 | contig 29391 bp, 31 predicted proteins | sample 5400481 | NCBI WGS metagenome assembly WNFA01 (sample SAMN13153340, study PRJNA577476) | soil metagenome | isolation source: 120 cm saprolite under Douglas fir tree site 2 hole 1 replicate 2 | place: USA:California | collected 2015-04-18 | reverse complement strand
GCGACCGAAATGCTTTCCTTATGCACATCCATGCCGATATATTTAGTGCTAGTCATAAAGGGTGTCCTTTCTGGGAGGGTTGAGCCGAACACTCAAAACCCTACTCCAAAAGGGGCGCCCTTTTATATTGCGTCGGCAAGGCGGAAGTAATGGTGCGCTCGGGTTTTACTGGGATAACTTCCGTATAGCCCACTCGGGATCTTCGGCACGAACCGAGGAACTTAGGAACTTCAGCAATTTCGCAGATTACTGCGATCACTATTCTTGGGCGTGAACCATCCAAGGACTGATAGATAGGATCGTGATTGCGACGGCGGAACATCAAACCTGATTCTGTGCTTTTTCCTCCCTGCGGTATGATAGGCGCGTTTCGACTCCTACTATCTTCCGAGTTTGAGTGAGGTTCCTTATGCCCGCTCGAATTGGCAAACAGGCCGTGGTTGTCGGAGCCGGGATGGCCGGATTGATGGCAGCCCGATCGCTCGCGGATTTCTTCGAGCGCGTCGTCGTTTTGGAAAATGACGCACTACCGAAGGAAGCCACCCACAGACCGGGAACCCCCCAATCTAGGCACATACATGCCCTTCTCGCAGGTGGCCTACAGGCACTGAGCCGTCTATTCCCCGGTTTTGTGGAGAGTCTTTCTCAGGCCGGCGCTGTGCGGCTTCGCATGGGTTACGACGATCGCATAGAGCTCCCGGGATATGACCCTTTTCCCCAGCGGGATCTCGGCATCCCCATCTACGGCATGACGAGGCCATTGCTTGAATTCACCGTGCGCAAACGGCTTGGGGAATGTCGCAATGTGGAGATATGCGAGAGTTGCCGAGCACAGAAGTTCATCACGGGCTCTGGCGACGCACCGGTCACGGCGGTCCGATGTGAGAACTCCGATGGGAGGAGCGAAACGTTGCAGGCAGATCTCGTAGTAGATGCTTCCGGACATGGCAGCCTCACTGAAGCCCTGCTCAACTCCATAGGTTGGCCACTCCCGCAGGAAACCTGGATCGGCGTCGACATGGCCTATACCACGGCTCTTTTTGACATCCCTGAAGACGCCCCGCCTGATTGGATGGGTGTCCGTACACTTGCTCTCTATCCGCATAGCAAGCGCGCGGCGATTCTTCCTGTGGAAGGCAAACGCTGGATGCTCACGCTTGCCGGGCGATATGACGAAAAGCCGCCAGGCGACCGGGATGGCTGCCTAATGTTTGCGCAGCAGTTGCGGACCCCTACCGTCTACAATGCGATTCGTCACGTCAAATCTGTACCAGAGATCGCACGCTTTGGCTTCAAAGGGAGTTGCTGGAAACATTTTGAGCGTCTCGAAAAATTACCGCAGGGGCTGCTTCCGTTCGGCGACGCCATCTGCCGCTTTAATCCCATTTACGGCCAGGGTATGAGTGTCGCCGCATTAGAGGCGGACGTTCTCAATAGGCTGCTTACAGCACAGAGCGCAGAGAGTGATGGACTTGCGGGCTTGGCCGCGGCGTTCTTTGCCGAGGCTGAAAGACTCATCGATACTCCTTGGTGGACGGCTGCCATACCGGACTTCAGCGATCCGCGGACTGAAGGGCAACGCCCTTCGGACCTTGAAGACATGCTCAAGTTCTTTGCCGCGCTCTTAAAACTCGCGGCTCAGGACGCCGCTGTCCACAAACTGTTCATCGAGGTTCAGAACCTCCTTAAACCGCGAAGTGTGTACCGCGATCCCGAGCTTGTTCGGCGCATAAAAGTAGTAATGGCCGAGGCGTAGACTTCATCGAGCCAAGGACCGCCATGAATGATCTAAAGCATCGTGTCGTGGAGACGAACGGGATTCGCATGCACATCGCTGAGAGCGGAGTAGGTCCGCTGGTGGTGCTGTGTCACGGTTTTCCCGAATCATGGTATTCGTGGCGTCATCAGTTGCACGCCCTCGCCGCAGCTGGATTCCACGCGGTAGCGCCCGATATGCGAGGCTATGGCCAGACTGATCGGCCACGAGAAATCGATCAGTACACCCTTCTCCATTTGGTCGGCGACATAGTCAGCCTGCTGGACACTTTAGGCTCAGAGACGGCCGTAATTGTCGGGCACGATTGGGGCGCTCCAGTCGCGTGGTACGCTGCCCTTTTTCGCCCCGATCGTTTCCGTGGCGTGATCGGCTTGAGCGTGCCGTTCACGCCGCGACGGCCCGCTCGTCCCACCAGCATAATGCCGCAGACCGAGGGCGCGCTGTTCTATCAGCTCTACTTCCAATCCCCAGGCATCGCCGAGGCGGAGTTCGAACGCGATGTCCGTCTGAGCATCCGCAGCCTCCTCTATTCGGCTTCAGGGGATGCGCTCCGGCAGCAAGACGGTGCCGGGGATAGCGGCGAAGTCGGTATGGTGCCGCGCCGAGGTGGCTTTCTGTCGCGCTTGACGAATCCGGCATCTTTGCCTAATTGGCTCACCGAAGCGGACGTGGATTTCTACGTAAGCGAGTTTACACGCACGGGATTTCGCGGGGGGCTGAACTGGTACCGCAACATCGAAATTGGGAACTCTTAGCGCCTGTGTCCGGAGTGCAGGTGACAGTCCCAGCGCTCTACATCGCCGGAAACCGCGATCTCGTGTTGGCCTTTCGTGGGATGGATCAAATCATCGCCAACCTGTCGAAGTTTGTACCGCAGCTTCGGAGAACACTTCTGCTGCCAGGTTGCGGTCATTGGACCCAACAGGAGCGAGCCCAAGAGGTCAACCAGGCTGTAATTGAGTTTGTCCGGCGACTATAGGCCAGCATCGCTCGAAGTGCCTTACAGGAGCCCAGGCGCAATTATTCAGATGCCCGCAGAGCAATAGCGAGGCGTTTTCTATACTCCCAGGTGACTGCCGATGGATCGTAACTGTTTTTCGGTTGTGTCTCTCGCGAGCTAGCTGTCCGGACGGCGGCCTACGAAGTTCTGGGCGTGTTGTCGGAAGTAATCCAGCGAGAGCCCTCGTGGCCGTCAATTTCCGGGTTGCCCGTAAGAACGAGCACAATCACCAAGGTGCCAGAAACGACAGCATGTCGGGTCTTGGCGAACACCCGTGGCAAGGTAAGATTGCCCAAACGAAAGGGTCGGCCATCACCATGACCAAAGATGATATTCAGCTACTCTACGAATACGACCGCTGGGCGAACAACAGGGTTTTGCAAGCGGTCTCCACTCTCAGCGTTGAGGAGCTCACGCGTGATCTGGGTGGCAGCTTCCCTTCTGTGCGAGACACACTGGTGCACATTATCGGCGGCGAGTGGGGTTGGCTTACAATTTGGAAGGAGCCATCCCCTAGTTCCGCCTTCGTGACAGATTTGTGGACGCGACTCGGCGCCCTATTCCATCCGAATGCATTTCCCGACGTCGCCGCGGTGCAGTTAAGGTGGGCGGAAGTCGAGAGAGAACAAGTCGAGTTTGTGAATCGCGTCACCAACGAATCCTTGGAAAGGCTGCTTCCTGTCCGCACAACACAAATCAGTTTGGCACACCTGATGCAACATCTGGCGAACCATTCCACTTACCATCGGGGTCAAGTCTCGCTAATGATGAGGCAGGTTGCCGCAGGGCCGGTCGCCACCGACTTCGCCCTGTTTTTACTGGAGGGACGCCGCGAGGCAGCCGATGCACGCTAGTCTCAACGAAGATTTGATACAGCCGAAAAAGCTAGAGATGGGCATCTCCCACCGTACCGATGGCCGCACTGGGCATTTCGACTGGGGCCGGCACGAGATAACTCCCGGATGGTCGATCACGTGGTCTGAGGAGCGAACATCGGGAATTACCATCTCACTCTGCTTTAAGCCAACGCGTAGAGATACTCGACGAAGGAGCGCACAGCTCCATCAATCCCCGCAATCTTCACATTGGTGGAATCAATCAGATAGTACTCATTCGGAGCATGTGCGCCGGTCCCGTGTCCCACTCCAAAATGTCCGGCAGGAAGATTGAGAGGTTCGGAAGTGAAGATGTATCCCGGCCAGGAGCCGGCGGATCGAGGCCACAGCACGGAATCCAAACCCAGCTTGCGGTACGTCGCGATTTGCGCCTGGATGAGCTTCGAATCCTGAGAGGTCTGTGTCGGATCGTAGCCACCGCTCATATTGACCTCTATGTCGCCAAAGCCGTGTTTAGCAAGATGCTGCTTCAGAAGCGCCAGTGTACCGGCAGCCGTCATGTCAGGCACCAGCCGCATATCAATCTTTGCGACGGCGCGATGCGGCAGAACGGTTTTGCCACCGGGCCCCGTGTATCCACCGACTAAGCCTTCGATGTTGATCGTGGGCTTGGATTCTAGCAGCACGAGCGAGTCAAGCCAGTTTGTGTCATGCACCCAATGCTCAACGCCTAGCTGCTTCTTGACCGTGGCTTCACTGCGGCGAGCGGCAGCATCCTGAATCATCTTCGTCTGCGCGGGAGTAAGCGGCTTGACCTTGTCAAAGAAGCCCGCCACAGCAGGGGTGTGGCCATCGGACTCGATGAGCGTATTGAGCGCTTGCACCAGGTGCCACGCGGGACTATCCACCTGTGCGGCAAGGCTGGAGTGAACGTCATGTTTGGGCCCTCGTCCCCATCGCTCTCCGCTGGAGACCAGTTCGAGCTCAACTACGCCCTTGGCGCCTAGTGATATCTGTATGCCTCCATCCGCGTCTTGGCCCGCTTCTGGTACGAACACACCCACGCATTTCTTCAACGCAGCGGTGACCTTGGGTTGGTGGACAACCTCTGGAAAGTGGGTCGAACCAATCTCTTCTTCACCTTCACAGACGAGCACGAGATTCACAGGCAGCTTTTTTCCCGCTGCCTTGAAGGCATGAAGGGCGCCGAGGAAGGCCGTTTCGGGACCTTTCTGGTTCACAGCGCCGCGACCGACGCAAATCCTGCCTAACCCTTCCTTGTCCACGATCCGCCCTTCGAGCGGTGGCGAAGACCACTCCGAAGGGTCAAACTGTTTCACGTCGTACATAAAATAGATGCCAACGGTGGTTGCCGCGTCTGCATCCAGCGTGCCGAAGACCCCAGGCTTGCCCGATGTTGACACAATATCGACGTTCGCGAATCCCGCATCGCGAGCGAGTTGTGCCATATAGTCAGGGCCCTGCGGATAGTTGCGGTTCTCGGCCGCGATCGAGGGCAAAGCGATCCAGTCCTGCAGCCGCTTCACGTTCTCGTCATGCATCTTCGGTATTTGGTCCATCACCGTCTGGAGGTCGGGATTGTCTGCAGAGAAAGCAGAAACTGGCAACGCGACGAAGGTGGCTCCGGCAAGTGCGCCGTGGATGAATTCTCGACGATTGAACGCGTTATAGCTCGAGTCAGTCAATGCGTCCCCCGTTGCCCGAACAAAGATGACTATCCGTGGTTGGCCTGAAACGCAATTCTGGAAAGAGAACCATCTGCCTTTTATCGAAGGTCATCATACCAGTTGCCTCCCCGACGACCAGCCGTCTTTCTAATGAAGGCGGCGAGATAATCCCCGGTTTGTCGATTGGGGTTAGTACGCATACGCCTTGAGAAACACGAAAACCACGACGCCGGTGATGGAAACATAGAGCCAAATGGGGAATGTGAAGCGTGCGATTCGGCGGTGCATCGTGAAACGGCCCGTCAGCGAGAAAAAGAACGTCGTGAGCACCATGGGCAAAGCAACGATGGAAAGGATTACGTGGCTGGCCAAAATGGAAAAGTACAGAGTGCGCACCGGACCGTGGCCGGGGAAAATCGTGTCGCCGTGTAGCGCGTGGTTCACGATATAGCTGATGAGGAAAGCGGAAGAGAGCGCGAAAGCCAGCAACATGCTGGTGCGATGCGCTCCTTTGTTGTGATGTTTGATGAAATACAACCCCACGCAGAGCGCAATCGCGCACAATCCGTTCAGAAGCGCGTTGAGGGCCGGCAAAAACATCCAGCGTCCGGCGAAGTCAGCCGAAGCATGATGGACGTACAGCAGCCACAGCAGGGATGACACGGCGAGGCCACTCACCACGATGATCGCTCCAACTATCGGACGCGGGCTAATTTGAGTCTGTTCCATGGCGACAATTACATCACAAAAATCCATCGGGAAGACATAAAGGCCGAGGGGGAAAAGGCGTTATCGGGAACGCTAGTTGCATGACCCGCCTCGAGAGTTGCAGCATCTAATTCAACGATGCTTTACGAGAGATTGGTTGCGTCTTTTTTGCTGTTCATTTTTATGGAGATTAGCGGCGGGTGTGCCGCGCGGCAGAGCGCTGCTCCTTCGCCACATCAATACGCGCTTGCAGAGAAAATGGCTGTTTCTGAAATTAAGGATTTCGGGAAGGTGAATGAATATTTGTATCGCGGGGCGCAGCCGAAAGAAGAAGGAATCGAGGAGCTGAAGAAGCTGGGAATTGACACCATCGTTGATCTGCGCGGAGAACGGCACGGACTGATGGAGAAAGAACGGGCTCATGCGGAGTCGTTGGGCATGCGGCTGGTCAGCATTCCAGGGACTGGCTGGACAGCGCCGCGGGATGAGCAGATTGCGCAGTTTTTTTTGTTGGCGAGCGAAACTCCGCGGCGAAAGATTTTCGTGCATTGCTGGTTTGGCGGAGATCGCGATGGAATGTTCGTGGCCGCGTATCGGATTGCATTTGATGGATGGACGGCGGAAGAGGCGGTTCATGAAATGCGGGCGTTTCACTACAAGGAATTTATGCACCCGAACATGAAATGGTACGTGCGGAAATTTCCTGAACGGTTGGCTAAATCGCCTGTGCTGGCGCCGTACCGGGAGATGCCAAAGCGGGATGAGTCAGGACCCGCGCCTGCGGCGAACTAAAAGGCGTCTCAGAATTACTCTAAGGCAGCTGTGACCTCAGGTCTAAAACCCCTGAATTGCCGTGTTTTCGGCACGGCTGAAGCCGCGCCCTCCCGAAAGAGCAGCGGCGCAAAGCCGCTGCTACATAAAGCAGGAGAAGCGGCGGCTGGACCTGTCTGCGGTAGGCGGCTGCCGTACACCAAAAAAAATTAGAAGTGGGAGCGGAGTTCGCGGAAGGCTGGGAGGATGACTAGTTTGCCGGAGCCGGACATGACCGGTTCATGTTCCATGTGCCAGGTGTGCTGGTGGGGAATGTAGACGGCGTTGAGACCGACTTTCATGGCGGGATTGATGTCGCTGCGTGGGCTGTTGCCGATCATCCAGCCCTGGCTCTTGACGATTTTGTGTTTGTTGACCAGGCCAGTGTAGGTGACAGTGTCTTTTTCCGGGACGATTTCGATGGCTTCGAAAAAACCTTGCAACCCGGAGCGCTGCACTTTCGCGGATTGCTCGGCGGGTTCACCTTTGGTGAAAAGAATCAGGCGGTGGCGCTCAGTAAGGTAGGCGAGAGTTTCCGGGACGCCATCAAGAATTTGTGGCGGAGTGCTTTCGAGTTCGATGACGCGGGTGTGGATTTCCGCGAGAGTTTCGCGCTTGGCCATCTGGTCGGCGAGTTTGAGATATGTTTCTTCGAGGGAGCGGCCGAAACCGCGCACGCCGTAGCCGTACTGACGAATATTTTTGCGTTCGGTTTCGTTGAGGATGTGCCGGATGTAAGCGCGAGCGTAGCCGCAAGGTTCGACGAGAGTAATGAAATCTTCGATGAGTTTTTCGAAGAAGACATTGTTTTCCCACAGAGTGTCGTCGGCGTCGATCATCAGGGTGTGGCGTCGCATCTGGCTGTCTATCCAATCAGCGAACTTTCGGGACTGAGTCACAAAAAATCAGTGTAACAGGCGCAGGGAATCTTCCGCGATATCAGCGGCGGCGGTGGGGCGAGCCATGCGGGCTGCGGCGTTGCGCATTTTCTCCATGCGCGAAGGATTATCGAGGAGCTGGGCGATTTTCCAGGCGGCCGCGGGGAGATTGTTGCAACGAATGGCTGCGCCAGCTTCGAGCAAATGGTCCGCGTTGCGAAATTCTTGGCCAGGGATGGGTTCGATCAGCGCCATGGGGAGATGGCGGGCGAGAGCTTCGGAGGTGGTGAGTCCGCCGGCTTTGCCGACGAGGAGATCGGCGGCGGCCATGTACTGATCGATTTGTTTGGTGAAGCCGACGGGGACGAGGCGCGCAGAACCGTTTGGCAGAGTGCCTGCTGCGCGCGCAATTTCATCGAGGCGCTTTTTCATTTTTTCGGACTTGCCGGCGATGGCGACAAGCTGCCAGGGTTTTTGCGAAGCGAGAAGGTCGCGCACCAGTTGTTCGAGCGGGCCTATGCCGTAGCCGCCCGCGGAGAGGAGCAGCACGGGAGATTTTGGATCAAGATTTAATGCCGCGCGTGCGGTGGAACGATCAAGAGGAACGGCGAAAGGGGGATCGATGGGAATGCCGGTGATGCGAAGAATTTCGCGCGGCACGCCGATGCCGGCAAGATATTCGGCGGCTTCGGGGATGGCCACGTAGTAGCGGCTGACAGTGCGGCACAACCACATCGCGTGGACGTCGTAGTCAGTAACGACGATGGCATTCTTTGCGTTGAGTTTCTTTTTGCCGATGAGCCAAGCGATGATCTCCGCCGGAAGAAAATGAGTAGCGACACAAAAGTCGGGCTGCACATGCTTGAGCATGCGGATCATGGGTTGCGAATTGAGGCGATCGAGTGCGAGGCGGCGGCGTGGATGCTGCCAGGGCTGGTCGGTGCGATCATAGAGCACGCCCATCAATTCGGGCGCACGGCGGACCATGGAGATATAGGTTTTGTCGTAGGCGCGCTGAAAGAGTTTGCTGACGTATTCGATGGCGTCGATGTGCTGGACTTGGCAATCGCCGCGTGCGGCGAAAGCTTTTTCGAGGGCTTGCGCGGCGCGAACGTGGCCGGCTCCGGAAGAAGCGGAGAGCAAGAGTACGCGGGGTTTGCGAGTCATACGGTGTGAGGACGGACTGCGAAAAAGTCGGAGTTGCGAGCGAGACGTAGGTTCCTCGCTTCGCCTGCCTGCGCAGGCAGGCACGGAATAACAAAAATGGAACGAGGAAAAGTCATGCGGATTTCCTGGTGCTGGTGGCAAGTTTTTGCAGAATGCCTTGAGCGATTTTTTGCGATTCGCCGAAGCGGCCCAGGTAATCCTGGAATTGCCGATTGATGGATTTGGCGTCCTCGACGCCGAGTTGGTGGCGGAGAATCATGTCGCGGAGTTTGACTGGATGCGGGAGGAGCGCGTCTTCCTGCAATTCTTCGAGAGCGGTTGCAGCGTCGTAGTGATACATCGGAGTCTCCTGCAGAATTCTGGTGACGGAACGATTGTACTCATTTGCGGAGAGAGAAGGAACGTGTAGCGCCTAGGCGGCGTGCAGAAATTCGTAGCGATCGATTTTCGCGGCGATGCCCATGCGGCCATTCTGAGTGGGCTCAACGCGCACGACCTGGCCGTGGCAGCGGATGTTGACGTCGCTGGAGCGCGTGACCTGTTCGGGAAGAGTGATGACAAATTCGATGACGCTGCCAAGCTTGAATTGGGCTGCAGCAAGAAAATAAAGTCCACGATAACTGACGTCACGTGTCTGCGCCTGCAGCTCCGGCGAATTGGAATCGCTTGGCAGCAGACGCAGGGGCAAAGTCATGTTGAATCGGCGAGCTTCGCGGCGGTCTGCTCCGTCGGGCATGGCACTCCTGGGCGTTGACAAACTGCAAAACCGTACCATCGGGCATGTGGGAACTGCAACGATAAACTGGAGGAATTTAGCTCTAGTACCGCCGTTGCGTGAATTGTAGGAGTTCGAACAGCGTTCTGATCGACGGAAATACGGCGTGCAGCATCGCAGCAAGATAGAACTAGTACGAAAGCTTGCCTGGATAGTCAATCCGGGAATATACTCCGCAAAGCTCCCGGCCCATCTGGAAAAGAGCGCGTGCCTGCCATGCAGCGCCGCCTACATCCCCGTGTACGACTTCGGCTTCCCGCGAGGCTCAGATGGTCTGCGCCTTTGGGCCAACGCACCGATCAATGCGAAACGGTCAATGTGTCGCGAGGTGGGTTGCTGCTGGCTTGCGAGGAAGCGCACGGTGTGGGCCATCCGGTATGGGTGACGATTCCTTTTGACCCGCAATCTTCAGGAGCGCAACCGGAAACGTTGGCGCGCGTGGTGCGTTGTTTACCAGCAAACGAGGAAAAATTAACGGGCTGGAGTGTGGCCATGCACTTCGAGAATGTTGCGCATGCTCAGACGCGAGGGAACGGCAGGATTCGAGGGGACAAGAGTCAGAACGGAGCCGGAAATAAAATTTCGCTGCCGATCCGTGTGCGGCCACTACGCGTCCCATGGCATGAAGACGCGATGACGCTGGAGGTCTCGCGCGACAAACTGAAATTTGTGACCAATCGGCAATACACTTTCGGACAGAAGTTGCTGATATCGTTTGCGGCTGGCGGTGAAGCTCCGTGGACCGGCGATGGAGAATGGGAAACCCAGGTCACCGGAATCGAAATGGAAGCGGGCAGCGAATCGCTTTGCGTCACGGTACGCAAAAAATCGCAATGAGCAATCGAGCCGAAGTGGCTTGCACGATTGGTGTAGACTGTCTTGGGCGCCGATGAGCTCAACGCACGAATCAAAAAACTTTTTTTTGCAGGGACCCGCGGGCAAGTTGGAAGCGGTGCTGTGGACGCCTCCGGAGGTTGCGCCGGGGATGGCCGCGCTGGTTTGCCACCCGCATCCGGTTTTTGGCGGAACCATGCACAACAAGGTGGTTTTTCAGGCCGCGAAAGCGCTGGATTCGCTGGGGATGGCGGTGCTGCGATTCAATTTTCGTGGCGCAGGGCTGAGTGATGGCATCCATGACAAAGGACGAGGCGAGATCGACGATGCGCGCGCGGCGCTGGAGTTTCTGGCGGCGGAATTTCCTGGAACACCGTTGCTGGTTGCGGGATTCAGCTTTGGATGCTGGGTGGGATTGCGAGCGGGGTGCGACGATGCGCGAGTGGAAAAGCTGATTGCGATGGGCACGCCCGTGAACAACTCGGATTTTTCGTACCTGGGAAAATGCGCGAAGCCGAAGCTATTCGTGCATGGTTCGAATGACCAGCACGGCGATGTGGAAAAAGTGCGACAGTTGGTGGCGTCGCTGCCGGGAGAGAATGAATTGGTGGTTGTGGAGCAAGTAGACCATTTTTTTACCGGCAAGATTGAAGAGTTGGGAAAAACAATTAGAGAGTGGTTGCAACCGGCGCTACGCCAGGCGCGATAGATCGTCTGGCAAATCGTATCCGCTGCAAATCACCGCTTCGGAGGACCGCCAAATGACGAGAAAATTCTTACCGTACTGGATGACACCGGAAATTATGAAAGCTGCCGCGGTGATGGCAGCGATGCTTTTTGTAGTTTCTTACCTGGTGGATCTGACGTTGATGAGACTTGACGTATCGCCTTCATCGACCATTCTAAACGACATCGCAATCGCAATGATAGCAACCGGGGTGATGCTGTTTTATCTCTTCGTCACACATATGCAAAACATTTTTCTTCGGGCGAAGGAACGCATCAACCTCACTGCCGAGCTCAATTTCCATTTAAGCCGAGCGCTCCTCGAGTTTCGTTCGGCCGCCGAAGTCGAAGATCGTGACGAGCGTCTCAGAATGCTCGATCAGGCGACCGAATATATCGATCACGTACTGATCGAATTGGTGCCAACCGTTAGTGCGGAAAAATCGCCGCGTCTCAATTCCCCAAACGGCTCGTAAAACGCCGAAAGTGTTTAAGCGGCTTCAGGTTGAAGACTGGCCGCGCGAGAAGAGTTTCGAAAATTGGTCGATGGTGGCGGGCGGCACGGCTACGAGTTTTGCGTTTGCGCGGACATGCTCTTCGCGCGACATTCCCACCAGTGCGCTTGTGATTCCGGGCGAGGAACGGACAAATTGCAGCGCGCGCTCGGCGTCTGAATCGAGGCCCAGCGCCTCGCCGACAAATTCCGGAAGATTGCTGGCCACTTGACCCTGCAAGAGGGAAGCGCTGGCGATCAGCGTGATATTCAGCTCTTCCGCGGCTTCCATGATGGTCATGGTTTTTCCACTGACCGCTTGATTGCCGAGGGTAAGGGCTTCGGTCATTCCCAGATTGAACGGCAACTGAACAAAACGGAAGTGATGGTTGTCGCCAGCGATTTCTTTCGCAACGGCACCGAGTTCCGCCAGTTGCATGGCGTCACGAGCACGCGCCTCCTGGCGGAATCCGTTCCAGGTGGCCACGCCGTAGAACTGAATCTTGCCGGTTCTCACTGCCGACTCCAGATAATAGAAAGCTTCGCGGATGCGGCCGAGAAACTGTACCTTTGAAATTTCGCCAAGTTGTGTTTCCGGATTGTGCAGATAAAAGACATCGATGCAATTGACGCCAAGGTTAGCCATGCTGCGGGAGATCTGATCTTGCAAAAAGCGCGGAGCAATGCAGTGACTGCCCGCGGCGATGTCCTTGGCGGAAAAAATTCCGCGTTGCATATATTCCTGAAAGAAATATTGGTTCGAATCGGCGGGCATCTTGCCGTCGGGTGTGAGATAGCCGGCCTTGGTGCAGAGTACCAGTTGATCGCGGGTGTAGCCTTTGGCTTCCAGTTGCACCAGGGCCGCGCCGATGCTGCGTTCGCTACGCTGAAAGCGATAATTGATCGCGGCGTCGGCGACGTTGATGCCAGATTCGACGGCGGCCACAACTGCTGTGGCGTAAGCTGCGTCGGTGCGCTCATCGGGCTGGCCGAGATAGGTGCCAATGCCGATGGATGACAGCATCAGGCCGTGGACTTCGCGAAAATGTCCGTCGGCGGCGCGGCTACTGAAGGATTCCGCGTAGCGTTTGGTGCCTTCCGTTGTTGCTCCATCGCTCATGAGTCGTTTTCTCTTTTTCCGCCGGACTGAGGCGAATTGTTCTGGTGTGGTTTCCCGGACTGCGTCTGCGGTTGGTCTTCGGGTGGTGCAAGCAGCCGCGCGCAGGCTCGCATCATTTTCCGATATGGCCAGGCATTTCCGCGAAAGAAAATTTCGCCTTGGCGGGGATTGCTGTAAAACCAGCGGGCAAGGAGCCAGAGATGCTCGGACAGCTCGGCTTGCGAAGTGGTGCCAATCGAAGAGAGATTCCTCGCGACACTCGGAATGACGGCTCCTAGTGTCATGGATTGATCTGTGACGGATGGAGTGGTGAGGGATTCCTTTGGTTCGAGGTGCTCGCGGAGGATTTGTTCGGCAGAGCGAGGATCGCCGGCGAGAGTCACGAAGGAGAGTTCGAAAGGCTGTGCAATTTTCCCTCCGCGTACTTCGTAAACAGAAATGGATTGGTGGGCTCGGCCGCGCTGGAGAATTATGGCGTTGAGGTCCTGCAAGCGGCGGGGTAGTTCGGGCTGGCCGCGTAGGGCGTCATCGAGCTTGTCGAGCTTCTTGTGGAGCAACGCCGCTTTCTCAAAATCCATTTCTTCGCTGGATTGGTTGCGTTCGGCTTCCAGATTTTCGCGCAGCGAAGCGCCGCTGGTTTCGAGAAAGGCCACTAGGCGCTGCACTTCGACGCCATATTCTTCTTTTGTGCATCCGGCGAAGCACGGCGCGAGGCACATTTTCATTTCCGAGTAAATGCAGCCAGGAAAGGTGGGATCGCGGCGAATCTTGATCTGGCAGCGGCGCACCTTGAAAAGATCGAGCGCGCGTTCGGCAAAAGCGTCGGCGGCTTTGCGGGAAGGGAATGGTCCGTAATAAACGCCGCCGGAAGGTGCGCCATTCGATGCGATGGAAATCTTCCGTGTTGCGTAGCAACGAGGATACGCGTTTCGCAGGTTGACTTTCAGCACGGCCGGCGGGCGGATGCGCAACATCTCCTGGTAGCGATCGGGAAAAAGTTCCCTGGCGTTCTGGTAGTAGGCGAAGGTTTGTTCGAACGCGGACGCGGTGATGCGGTAGCGAATGCTTTTTGCAAAATCGCGCAAATTCAGGCGTTTGCTGGAGGAATCGAGCGGACCGAGTATCCGTTGCAGGCGGCGGCGTAAATCTTGAGTGCGAATGAAAAGCGGTTGCGCAGAAGTTTCTTTCGGCTCGATCAGACAGACCGCAGGGTGTGCGGGCAAGGCTGTGAAGAAGTCCTCATCGCGCGACGGATCGAACTCGAGTGCGGAATCAAGTGTCAGCACGAAGTCAGGATACTACGCGGGAGAACATCACGAACGTAAAGCCCAGGAGGAAATGACTAGGCGCTGGATTTCGCTGGTGCCTTCGTAGATTTCGGTGATGCGCGCGTCACGGTAATTGCGTTCGACCGGGTATTCACGGCTGTAGCCGTTGCCGCCGTGAATTTGTATCGCTTTGTGCGCGACTCGCGTAGCCATTTCGCTGGCGAAGAGTTTGGCCATGGCGGCGTGCATGCTGAAGCGTGCTCCGGTATCTTGCTTCCAGGCTGCTTTGCGAATCAGCAGGCGTGCGGCGTCGATCTCTGTGGACATGTCTGCCAGCATAAATTGAATCGCTTGGAATTCCGCGATGGGATGGCCGAAGGCAAGGCGTTCTTTGGAATATTTTAACGCAGCCTCGAAGGCGCCCTGCGCGATGCCGGCGGCCTGCGCGGCAATTCCAATGCGCCCGCCATCGAGCGTCGAGAGCGCTACCTTGTAGCCTTCGCCTTCGTTGCCGATGCGATTGGTCACCGGCACTTCGCAATCGGTGAAGACCAGTTCGCAGCAGGCGGTGGCGCTGATGCCAAGCTTCTTTTCTTCTTTACCAACCTTAAAGCCCGGCGTGTCTTTTTCCACGACCACTGCAGTAATGCCTTTTTCGCCTTTTGCAGGCTCGGTGTTGACGTAGACGATCGCGGCATCGGCCGCGCCGCCGTTAGTGATCCACGCTTTGGTTCCGTTCAAGATGTAGCGATCGCCGCTTTTCAGGGCATTGGTTTGCAGCGCTGCGGCATTCGAACCGGCTTGCGGCTCGGTCAACGCGTAACAGCCGATTTTTGCGCCACGCGCGAAAGGCAAGAGCAACTTCTGTTTTTGTTCGTCGGTGCCGTAGCGGTGGATAGGATCGCAGTAGAGGGAATTCTGCACGGATAGAATGACGCCGGTGGAAGCGCAGCAGCGAGAGATTTCTTCGATCACGATGCTGTAGGAAACGTGGTCGAAGCCTGCGCCGCCTTCGTTTTCTGGTATGGCCACGCCGGTCAAGCCGAGTTCGGCGGCTTTTGCAAACAGATCGCGCGGGAAACGGCCGGTTTCGTCGAGTTCGCGGGCGCGCGGTTTTACTTCGGCTTCGGCGAACTCGCGGACCGTTTTTTGCAGGAGTTGTTGGTCTTCGGTGAGTTGCAGATTCACAGTGACTCCGGAGAAGAGAGATTCCCTGCCTGCGGCAGGCAGGCTCGCTGCGCTCGGAATGACGATGCTGGTGAAAGAAGGCAGCACAAGAAAAAGCGGCCGTCAAAACGCGCAGCCATTATTGTAGCGTGGCGAAGGCTTCTTTGAAGCGTCGATAGGTGGTGGCGAGCGTTTCCGGATGGACGCGAGTTTCGGCGGTGACGGTCATGAAATTAGCGTCACCGACCCAGCGGGGAAGCGCGTGCAGATGCAAGTGTCCCGTGACGCCGGCTCCAGCCGCGCGGCCCAAATTCATTCCGTAATTCATGCCGTCGGGTTTGTACAGCGTGTGCAGAATTTTTTCTACTTTTTGTGCCAGCTGCATCATTTCGTTTAGCGTAGTGGCATCGCACAGCGCCAACTCTGCGACGTGCGTGTAGGGCACGATCATTACGTGGCCGGAAGTGTAGGGATAAAGATTAAGAATGACAAAACAGGACGCTCCGCGATGAACGATCTGCGTGACTTCATCATCGGTGCGCTCGACTGCATCACAGAAAATACATTCCGGCTGTTTACCGGCGATGGCTTGTGCAATGTACTGATAGCGCCACGGTGTCCAGAGAAAATCCATCGAATGCACATCCTCGCGAGGAGCAACTCAAAGCAGGGCGGGCTTTGCAAATAAAAAATAAATCAGGAATGCGTGGAGTTAACGGAACTCGCGGCAGCCGTTTCCGCTGCGGAGGTCATCGCGGCGGCTTCATCGCTGTTTACAAAATCTTTCAGTTCCTTGCTGGGCTTGAAAAAGGGAATGCGCTTGGCTGGCACTTCGACTTTCTCTCCAGTTTTCGGATTGCGCCCCACGCGGCCTTTGCGTTGCCGGGTGCGGAAACTTCCGAAGCCGCGGATTTCGATCTTCTCGCCTTTTTGAATGGCTTCGATGATGCTATCGAAAATCGTCTCGACGATGGTCTCGGACTCCTTGCGCGGAAGCTCCGTGACCTTCAAGACTTCTTCAATCAGATCGGCTTTCGTCAATGTTGGTTGCTTGGTCATCGTGGCCATGCCTCGCTCAATAGTTCCTAGATGATACGCCGCAGACCCATGACAGGGAAGGGCTTACGGGAACCTGCATAACATAACAAAGGTTGCACACTTCCTATCACTAAAGTGGCCCGCAGGTAAAACAAAAATTTAGGGGCCAGTCGATTCTCAACTGGCCCCCTGTGGAAATGGCGCAAACTTAGCGTGAAGAAAGCTTTTGTTTCAGCACGTCGCCGATGGTTGCGGTCGAAGAGGTTTTCGTCGTCGAGCGGTACTGCGCGATTTCCTGGCGCTCGACCTGTTTGACCGCGGCTTTGTAGCTGAGCGCGATTTTGCGCGACTCCGGGCTGATCTTGATGATTTTGAAGTCGTATTCCTTGCCCGGTTCGAGCGGACCAGCGCTCTTCAGCGGCCCGGTGGAAGTGCGGTTCATGCCGCTGCCATCGTCGCCGCGGCGGCGATCGGTGATTTCGGTGTTGTGGCAGAGGCCCTCGATGTTTTCGCCGAGTTCGACGAACGCGCCGAACATGGCGATGCGCGAGACTTTGCCCTTCACGATTTCGCCGACCTTGTGCTGCTTGAACCAGTCGCCCCAGATATCGTTTACCTGTTTCATGCCCAGGGAAACGCGGCGATTGTCTTCATCGACGCGCAGAACCTTTGCGGTGACCGGCTCGCCCTTCTTGAAAACTTCGTGCGGATTTTTGATGCGCTCGGTCCAACTGACATCGCTGACGTGCACCAGTCCGTCAAAGCCATCTTCGATTTCGATGAAGGCGCCGAACTCCACGATGTTGCGGACCTTTCCAGTAACGACAGTGCCGACGGGATACTTGTCGGCGGTCAGCAGCCAGGGATCGGGCTGCGCTTGCTTCATGCCAAGAGAAACGCGGCGATCGCTGGGCTTGATGTCCAGCACCACCACGTCAACCTCTTCGCCGACCTTTACGATCTTCGCGGGATTGACGGACTTTTTCGCCCAACTCATTTCCGTCGCGTGGACCAGGCCTTCAATGCCGGTCTCGAGCTCGACGAACGCACCGTAATCCACCACGCCGACTACTTTGCCCTTGTACTTGCCGCCCGCGGGATATTTCTCCGCGGCGTTCACCCAGGGATCGGGCGAGAGCTGCTTCAGTCCGAGCGAAACGCGCTGCTTGTCCTTATCGAATTTCAGAATGATGACATCGAGTTCCTGGTCCGGCTTCACTACGTCGGAAGGATGCTTGATGCGGCCCCAGCTCAGATCGGTGAGGTGCAGCAGGCCGTCGATGCCTCCGAGGTCCACAAACGCGCCGTATTCGGTGACGTTTTTCACGACGCCGTGCACGGTCTGGCCTTCGGCCAGCGACTGCATCAACTCGCCGCGCTTGGCGTGCTGTTCCTCTTCCAAAATTGCGCGGCGGCTGACGACTACGTTGCCGCGGCGGCGATTCAACTTGGTGATGCGGACCTGAATTTCTTGTCCAGCCAGCGCGTCGAGATTCGCGGTGGGACGCAGGTCGTATTGCGAACCGGGAAGAAATGCACGGACGCCGACATCTACAACGACGCCGCCTTTGATCCGATCGACTACTTTGCCGGTGAGCGTGGTTTTATTTTTGTACGCTTCATCGAGCTTTTCCCAGGTGCGGCGGCGCAGCACTTTCTGGTACGAGACGATGACGTAGCCGTCTTTCTTCTCGCCGGTGCGCTGCACTTCAATGGTGGCGTTGGGATCGGGGCGGGGGATTTCCGTTTCGGAAAATTCCGCGGCAGGAATTAGGCCTTCCATTTTCTGGCCGATGTCCACCACCACGCCGTATTCCGTGTACGCGATTACTTTTACTTCGATAATTTCGTTGTTGGCTGGAGACTCGTGCTGCTCGTCGTACTGGTCGAGTAGCTTGCTCATTTCCTCGGTGCTGGCGGCTTCTTCGGCGGCAGCGGTGGCTTCGGCGTCGGTCGCGGATTGCGCGGCGTGGGCTTCGGCCCCCGCATGGAGATCGCCATGAACTTCCGCGGCTACAGCTTGAGCGGCGGCGGGAGCTTCCGTTTTCGGATCTTCCTCCCTCCGTTGCGAGGGCGTTTCGTGCGCCGCGCTTTGCTCTGGAACCGCTGTCTGTTGCTGCTCTGCCGGATTCTCTTGCGATGATGCCTGCGGCGTGTCCTGAGGTGCTGCTTGCGATTGCGATTCGTGGGCAGGCGCTGCTGCGGCTGCGGTTACTGGGTGGTCATGGTCGGAAAACATGGTTGTCGGCCTCCGGGATTTTTATCCCTAGTTTTGGATTTCTGGTCTCGCTGCGTCCGGGTTTCAGGGTTTGTCCTTGCAAACCCTGAGTTAAAAAAAGTCAAAATTGGGCGCAGCCAAGCCAGCGTGTTCGAAATACTTCCTTGCGGACTCCCTTTGTTGGGGTAAGGCAAGGTGCCGGTTCACTCGGGCGGAAGGGCGAATGCGGCCACCCCAGACCGGATCGCGAACCAGCTCTAAAGGACTAGTGACCGCTTTTGCGGTCATCCTACAAAAACGACCGTTTTGGGCCACAGGACAAATAGATGCTGCAGGCGTTGCAAACGCCGCAACCGTGCAAGAATACAGGGCCAAATGGAGGCGTGTCAACGAATCGAACGCTCTCCACGCTCTCCGACGGGCCGATCGTGGCTTGGTTTGATCGGTTCGAGTCTTCAAGGTTCGAACGGCGTCACAGTCTTGTAGCAGATAAGCGCGTCGTAAGAATCAGCCCAATAGGCCAGGTTTCTTTGCGTTTCGGAACGTTTCTCCGATGGAATGGCATGCAGTAAAGCCCGAAGCGGGCGAAGATCAAAGAGCGTGGCCGGATACTTCGCTTTTTCAGCGAGCAGTGCAAACGCCGGTTCATCCTGTTTCTCGTCAGCATCCCAGTTGCTTCCCAACAGAGCAGCCTTACCAGCTGCACCGAATGCTCCTACGTTGAAGGCGTTCTTGCCTCGCATCAACGCTAGCTCAGCGACGAAATTGCCCAAGGTCGAGATACCGCGGGCGTCGTAACCTCTATGCAAATGATTGCGCCCAAAACGAAGCAATACCTTTGAGGCTGTTCCGGGTCTTGAGGCGCGCTCGAAATGTTCCAGGAATTGCTTCTTCATCAGTTGTTCGCGCTCATTCTGAGCAATCATTTTCGTGTCTGCGCCAAGACGGTTTTTTTCAATCTGCAAAGTCGCCAGAAGGTTTTGATGAACCGAGATATCGTTCAAGATTTTATCGGCCCGTCCAGGGCTCTCAGTGAGGAGTTCCAGTAGCTCTGGTGCCTTTTCTCTGCGGTAGCCGTTCTTCGTAAGTTCCACCATCCGGTGCAGTGTCGAATCGTGTGGATTGAGCTTGGCGAGTTCTGCGACCAGCAATTGCGGCTGCTCCTCTTCCATATCACAACCCCAAAGGACACTCTCATGCGGAGTTGCCAACGCGTGCACGTCCTCAACCTCTCGCTTTGTCCAAAGCCCCAAAACTTCAGGGCCTTTTCCCACTGGCACAAGCTCCAGCTGATGCGCGGCCGAGGGGCTAAGCTCACCCGCGATGTGACGGTATCCCTCCTTCCACATTTCTCGCCAGAGGTCCTTGAGAAGATGTGGAATCTCGTTGTCTCCGTGCAGCTCTCCCAACAAGAAGAAGTCACTGGCATCGGCCTCATTGAGGAGAAACTCGCGTCCCCCAGTTGCCAGGTTGTACTGATGGTCTGCGAGAGCTGCTGAGATGGCGACGTCGCTCTGCTGATCCTGCGGCCGGTCGACCAGACCGCAGCACCGCGGCGACTGCGACAGTGACGCCTAAAGAACAGAAGATCAATAAACGAAGACACCAGCCCATGCCCACAAATACGGATGGTTCGGGCCTGGGGTTCCACAAGAAGAGTCTTGCGAACTAGATCCCTGCGCGGGTGGACTGGCGGATTTCGCGGCGGAAGCCGGTTGTGTCAACGAAACGAAGACACTCGTTTCAGACGACTGGAGCGCAGTAACCGCCTCAGTCCTAAGGCAGCTGGCACCGTCCATCCGAGCAGCATGGCGGCCCATAGAAAAATGAATATAGGGTTGCTAAATCTTGGTGGAAGCTTGTCTAGAAAATGCGCGACCACTCCGAGTCGCGTTTCTCTCAAGCTCACGCCATCGGAAGCCATCATCCACGAACTGACGGCGGCGAGCCAGATGAGGCCTGAACTAATCAGCAGACTAGACTTTGCTCCTGAGGTCATGCCGGCCGGATGCCTCCCGAAAAACTGAACTTACGCACGTGCGCGGGTGGATTGGCGAATTTCGCGGCGGAAGTCGGGGGCGAAGACTTCGACGGTGCGGCACATTTCGTAAAGGCGGGAGCGCATGCGAGCGCCAATGCGGTCGGCGAGAGAGTCTTCTTTTACAACTTTCACGCTCTCGCCGCTGGGCAACCTCGGTGCAGGCCCAGCCGCTAGAGTTTCGTCGAAATAATTCGACGTGAGAATGGTCACGCGGCGCTCGTTGTAGCGGGCGTTCAGGACCAAGCCGATGATGTCGAGCACCCATGCGGACGGCTTGCTCGCGCCGAGATCGTCGAGCACCAGAATTTCCGTGTTGCGAATAGGCTCGAGGATTTTCATTTCCGTGGATTCGCTTTGCGGGTTGTAGCTGGCCTGGATTTCTTTTAGCAGTTCGCGGTAATCGCAGAAAATTCCTTGATGGCCTCGGCGCAGTAATTCTTTTAACGCGGCTACGGCCAGATGCGTTTTTCCCACTCCTGACGGGCCCATCAGCAGCAAACCTTTTTCGCTGGCGGCGGGATAATTCTGCACAAAGCCTGTTGCTTGTAGCTTGGCCTCCTTTAGGGACTTAGCGTGCTGGGGCGTTTGACCCACATCCGTGCTGTAGCTTTCAAAGTCGCAATGCTCGTAGCGCTTTGGGATGCGTGCGCGGTCCATCACCAGGGTAGCGCGTTCGCCGGTGCTGCAACCGCAGGCTACGGCGAATCTTCCCGGGCCGTCGCGGCGGGTGACGAGCTTCCAGCCGGTTCCGTGGCAGAATTGGCAATTTTCTAGCGGCATCTTAGAACGAGCATACGGGCGGGAGAGGCGAACGGCAAGGTCTGCGGTATGTGGAATTCTGTGTAAGAAAAAGATTTAACACAGAGCGCGCAGAGTGAAGAGGCACAGAGGTCGCAGAGAAGAGAATACGGCCGAAAGAATTCTTAGCGCAGAGGACGGATGCGGGTGGGAACTATGGCGTGGCGGGAGGGTTTTTCTTGCGAGACGTTGTTGGCTACGCGAGAGAGTTCTTGCTGGACTACACTTGCGAATTCTGACATTTGCTTTTCCATTTCCAGCATTTTTTCCCGCATGTTCAAGATAATTTCGATGCCGGCGAGGTTTACGCCCATGTCGCGCGTCAGCGTCAGGATTACGTCCAGGCGTTGCAGATCTTCGTCGGTGTACAGGCGCGTATTGCCTTCGGAGCGCGATGGTTTCAGCAGGCCGACGCGTTCGTAGAGGCGCAGCGTTTGCGGATGCAGTTTGTAGAGTTCGGCTACCGAGCTGATCATGTAGCCGGCTTTGGCGCGAGTTTTCCTGCGTGGCGACATGGGAATCGTCAGACTCCTGCTTTCGCGAACAAATCTTTGCGCGGATCGTCGGGCGCTACGCTTTCCAATTCTTTCATGATGTTGCGAACGCGCTCGTCGGTTGGCTTGGGCACGACAACCTGAATTTCCACGTACTGATCGCCGCGCGCGCCGTTTCTGGCGCTGGGCACACCTTTTTCGCGCAGCCGTAGCGTGCTGCCGCTATTGGTGGCGGGCGGAATTCGTACCAGCGAACGGCCATCGATTGTGGGTACTTCCACTTTTGCGCCGAGCGTGGCTTCGCTGACAGTGACGGGAACTTTGCTGTAGAGATCGTTGCCGCGGCGTTCGAAAAAAGCGTGCGGGCGAACTTCTACCAGCAAATATAAATCGCCGGAAGGAGCGCCCATGGTTCCCGCATTGCCTTTTCCGGGAACGCGAACGCGCCCGCCGGTTGCGACCCCTGCGGGAATACGCACCTCGATGGTTTCGGTGCGGCGCACGCGGCCTTCGCCGCCGCACGTTTTACAAGTGGTACGAAGTTTTCCGGTGCCGCCACAGCGGCTGCAGGGCACGTTGAAGCGCATCTTGCCCGCCGCCTGCTGAATCGTTCCAGTGCCGTTGCAGGTTGGACAGGTTTGCGGCGAGCCGATGGCTCCGGTACCGTGGCAGGTTTCGCAGGTATCCATGCGGGTGATCTGCAATTTTTTTACGCCGCCGCGCACCGCATCCCAAAAATCAATTTCCAGTTTGTATTCGAGCGCGCTGCCGGGTTCGGCTTCCTCTTCCACGCCCGCGCCGCCGCGTCCGCCAAAGAATTGGCTGAAGAGATCGCGGAAGCTTGCACCGCCTCCAGCACCGGTGCCGCCGCTGCCACCGCTGAAATCGAAACCGTTGAAATCGAAATTGACATTGCTGTCGCCGCGGCCCGGTCCGCCCTGGCCATAGTCGCCGGCGGGAACGTTTTCACTGTAAAAGCCGTATTGATCGTACATCTGGCGTTTTTTGCCGTCGGACAGAACGTCGTAGGCTTCCTGCAACTGCTTGAATTTTTCTTCAGCAGCTTTGTCGCCGGGATTGAGATCGGGGTGGTATTTGCGTGCGAGTTTGCGGAACGCGCCGCGAATATCCTTGGCGGAGGCTTTGCGCGTGACTCCGAGAAGTTCGTAATAGTCGGTTTTGGATGTGGTCGGCATGAGCTATCTGGATGAGACACGAAAATTGTAATGTGCACCATAGGGGATAGGAACTATAGTGCACATTTTGTGGCGAACGGTTAGTTCGGCTGCTTTTTGTCGTCGACGTCGACGTATTCGGCGTCGATTACATCGCCGGGCTGCTTTCCGGGCCCGCCGGCCGAACCCTGCGAGCCGCCAGCGGACGGAGCGGCGCCCGCTCCGGCTGCATTGGCAGTTTCACTCTGCGGTGCAGCCTGCGCGTTCTTGTAGAGCGTTTCCGCCATCTTGTGCAGCGTGCTCTCGACTTTTTCTTTTGCCGAGCGCAGTCTGCCAGTGTTGCCTTCGCCGCCGTCGCTCATGGCTTTCTTGGCTTCTTCCAGAGCTTCTTCCGCAGCCTTGACGTCAGCTTCGGGCAGCTTCTCGCGGTTTTCGCGAATGGTTTTTTCGGCCTGATACACGATTCCGTCCAGTTGATTGCGCGCCTCGACTTCTTCCATGCGGCGGCGATCCTCTTCGGCGTGTGATTCGGCTTCGACGCGCATTTTTTCCGCTTCGTCCTTGGTCAAGCCAGTCGAGGATTGAATGGTGATCTTCTGTTCCTTGTTAGTGGCCTTGTCTTTGGCGGAGACGTTAAGAATGCCGTTAGCGTCGATGTCGAAGGTAACTTCAATCTGCGGAGTCCCGCGAGGAGCAGGGGGAATGCCATCAAGTTTGAAAGTGCCGAGCGAACGGTTGTCTTTCGCGAATTTGCGTTCGCCCTGCATGACGTGGATTTCCACGCCGGACTGATTGTCTGAAGCGGTCGAGTAGGTTTCGACTTTGCGCGTCGGGATGGTGGTGTTGCGCTGGATCTGCACGGTCATCACTCCACCAAGTGTTTCGACGCCGAGAGACAGCGGCGTCACGTCCAGCAGCAAAATGTCTTTCACTTCGCCGCCGAGCACCGCGCCCTGAATGGCCGCGCCTACTGCGACGACTTCGTCGGGGTTAACGCCCTTGTGAGGCTCTTTGCCGCCGAAGAAATTGCGGACCAGTTGCTGCACTTTCGGGATGCGAGTGGAACCGCCGACCAGGACAACTTCCTGAATGTCGCTGGGAGAAAGCTTGGCGTCTTCAAGAGCTTGCTGCACGGGTTTCATGGAGCGGTCGAGAAGGTCGGCCATCAATTGTTCGAGGCGGGTGCGGGTAAGCTTTTCCTGCAAGTGAATCGGGCCGCTGGCTCCGGCAGTGATGAAGGGCAGATTGATTTCCGTCTCCATCATTTGCGATAGCTCGATCTTGGCTTTTTCCGCTGCTTCCTTCAGGCGTTGCAGAGCCATACGGTCTTTGCTCAAGTCGATATTGTTGGATTTTCTGAATTCGTCGATCAGCCAGTCGACGATTCTTTGGTCGACGTCATCGCCACCGAGGTGGGTGTCGCCGTTGGTAGATTTCACTTCCACCACGCCTGCGCCAACCTCGAGGATGGAAACGTCAAAGGTTCCGCCACCGAGGTCGTACACGGCGATGGTTTCGTCAGACTTCTTCTCCAAGCCGTAGGCAAGCGCGGCCGCAGTTGGCTCGTTGATGATGCGAACTACTTCGAGACCGGCAATTTCGCCGGCTTGTTTAGTGGCTTGGCGCTGTGCGTCGTTGAAATATGCGGGGACGGTGATGACTGCCTTGGTGACCTTTTCGCCGAGGAAATCTTCCGCCGCGTTCTTCAATTTGGTCAAAATCATGGCGGAAATTTCGGGCGGACTGTAGACCTTGCCGGAAATTTCAATGCGCGCGTCATCGTGATCGCCTTTAATGACTTTATAAGGTACGCGCTTAGTCTCCGAGCCGACTTCGTCGAAGCGGCGGCCCATGAAACGCTTGATCGAATAAACGGTGTTCTCTGGATTGGTGACCGCCTGGCGCTTGGCGACCTGGCCGACGAGGCGTTCGCCTGTCTTGGTGATAGCCACTACCGAGGGCGTGGTGCGCGCACCTTCCTGGTTGGGGATCACTACCGGTTCGCCCCCCTGCATGACCGAGACGACGGAGTTAGTGGTGCCCAAGTCAATTCCGATAATCTTACTCATTTGTGAAATCTCCCTATGAGGATAGCTAAGTCTGCGAATCGAACGTTTGCTGCCGACGGAGCCGAACGCGGCTCGGACACCGGAATCGATTCAAGAATCAGTTCGATGCAGCACCGAGCATAAAGGTTGAGTGCGTTAATGTCAAGCTTGTTGATGATGTAAATATAGGTTGCAATTTCATGGAGTTACAGACGAATTGTTTGGCGTGCCGTCGATAATCTTGTTGTCGGTAGAGGAACAACCTCGTGCGAGTCGTGGCATCCTACTTGGCGGCGTAGAGAAGGCGCCGCGGGCCGGGCTCGGAGATAATCCGAACCGGCCCGCTTTTTGTAGGAGTCGCGAGGCAGATCCGCGGGTTGGAGGGAGCAGGAACGCACCAGCGCGGAAGGGTGCGTTTCGGGTAGAATGTGGCATATTGCGTCTCGGTGAATCGGGAGGGATTGCGTGAATCGTCGGCGCCTGGTTAGGAATGTGTTGGTGTTGCTGAGTGCGGTGATCGGAATCGCAGCCGTGTCCGTGGCTACGGGCATGCCCGGGCAGGGCTCAGGCGTTTTGGAAGTGGACCCGCACAATGCGTTCGGCTCAAAGACGGCTCCCGTCACGATGGAAGTTTATAGCGATTTTCAGTGTCCCGCGTGCAAGCAGCTTTTTAAGACTACCAACCAGTTGCTGATGGACAACTACGTGAACACGGGAAAGGTTTATTTGATCCATCGCGATTTTCCTTTGCCGATGCACGCGCATTCGCGTGTTGCAGCGAGCTATGCACGGGCGGCGGCGCATATCGGCAAGTTCGACGCGGTAGAACAGGCGCTGTTTCAGAATCAAGAGAAGTGGGAAGCGAATGGCGACGTCAAGGGAACCGTCGCAGCGGCGCTGAGCGCGGCAGACATGAAAAAAGTGCAAGCACTGGTGGACGGAAAGACGCTCGAGCCGCTGATTGACAAGGACAAGCAGGCCGGACAATTAATTGCAGTGAACCAGACACCTACGACGGTGTTTCATTGCAAAGGCCAGACGTATCCTTACGCCGGAGTGATGAGCTATGACATCCTCAAACAATTCCTGGATCAATTGCTTGCGCAGAAATAGATTTTGCCTGATCGCGACGGACACATTCGAATGATGCAAACAAGTCCTCTTAATTTTCGGCGCGCGGTGATCTGGATTGGCCGGCTGCTGCTTGCGGGCATCTTCATTTACGCGGGCTACGCGAAGCTGACCATGGGATTGCACCCGCGCCCGCCGATTGGCGTGGCGCTTTCTTTTTTTGCATTGCAGGTGGACTCCTACCAGATTCTTCCAACATGGGCGGTGAAAATAGTGGCGAATTCGCTGCCGTTTGCCGAGATCGGATTGGGGCTGCTGCTGCTGATTGGCTGGAAGCTGCGGATTTGGGCAACGCTGATCACCATGGTGATGCTGGTTTTTTTCTTTGCGGTGGTGCGGTCCTACGCGATGGGGCTGCAGATCAACTGCGGGTGCTTTGCTACGCCGGAGGCACTGACGATCAAGACCGTTTTGCGCGACGGCGCGCTGGCAGCGCTTGCGGTGCTGATGACGATTTTCGCGTTTATGGAAGCGCGCAAGCCGCATGCGTGGACGGCGCCGCAGAACCTGTAGTTCGTGCGTGACGCTCTTACGTGTCGGTGTATCGCGGGAACCCAAGAGAGATTCCTCGCTTGGCTCGGAATGACGGCACTTGCGAAGGCTTCTCGCCAGGAAATTTTCTGACGATTCTCTAATTCATTTAACCGGCATGGTTGCTATGGAAACTTTGCTTTGCGTGCCGTCTGTGGAGTTGCGGCAGTTGCGCTAGAATTTTCTGTTGATGCTGAGTCTGCCCCCGATCACACTTCGCCTGCGCGGTTGGAAACTTATCGACCGTGTGGCTATCGCGTTTCTGCTGCTGTGCTCGATCGCGCTTGGCGCCGGGTGCGGATTGCTCTTCGTCTATGCCAGCGACCTGCCGGAGATTCGCGCGCTGGAAACATATCGTCCTACCGTAGTTACGGAAATCTACGCCGATGATGGGCAGATGGTGGCGAGCTTCGCGCTGCAGCGACGCATCCTAATGACCTACGAGCAGTGCCCAAAAATTCTCTATAACGCAGTGGCTTCGATTGAAGACCAGCATTTTGAAGATCATTGGGGCATCGACTTTCCGCGTATCGCAGGCGCGGCATATCGCAATTTGCTGAAGGGCCGCAAAGCCGAAGGCGCCAGCACTATAACCATGCAGCTTGCGGGGAATTTATTTCTGGATCGCAGTGACCGCAGCTTCCGCCGAAAAATGCAGGAAATGCTGCTGGCGCTGCAGATCGAGCGCCGCTACACGAAGCAGCAAATATTTACGATGTATTCGAACCAGGTGTACCTGGCGCACGGCAACTATGGATTTGCCGCCGCTGCGCAATTTTATTTTGGCAAACCGGTAACGGATCTCAAGCTACAGGAAGCCGCGATGCTGGCAGGAATGGTTCGCGGGCCGATCTATTCGCCGATCAACGATCCGCAGCGCTCGTTATTGCGCCGCAATCTGGTGCTGCGCCGCATGCAGGAAGAAGGGAAAATTACTCCGAGCGAGGAAGCCACAGCGATAAAGACTCCGCTCGGCTTGCATATTCAATATCCGCGCAACGACCTGGCGCCTTATTTCTTTGAAGAAATCCGGAAATATCTGGAATCGACTTACGGCACAGAAGCGGTGCACGAGCGCGGTCTGCGCGTATATACCACGTTGAATATTGCCATGCAGCGCGCAGCAAATCTTGCGGTTCGCGATGGGTTGCATGCCTATGACCGGCGGCACGGCTGGCGCGGCGGTCTGCCAAATATTGTGAAGGACAATTTGGGAACTCTTGATAGTTACGAGGACGATGACTGGCGCCGCGCGATTGAAAAGGGAAGCTACGTCACGGGATTGGTGATGGCGGTGGACGATAAATACGCGACCATCAAGATTGGCACGTATCGCGCGGTGATTTCGGCCAGCGATTTTGCGTGGACCGGACGCAAGAAACCGTCCGAGCTTTTGAAAGTGGGCGACCTGGCGCAGTTCTCCATACAGGAATTGCGTGAATCGACGGCGCGCGTTCAGCTCGAACAGCAGCCTGCTCCGCAGGCCGCGATGGTGGCCATCGACAATCCTACTGGGGAAATCAAAGCACTGGTAGGTGGCTACAGTTTCGAAGATTCGAAATTCAACCGCGCGACGCAATCGGTGCGGCAGGTGGGCAGTTCATTCAAGATTTACGTTTACGCGGACGCGATCGCCAAAGGGGCTACGCCGTTCGATACGATTTTGGATGCGCCGTTTACGACTATCAGCGGCGGGCAGCCCTATTCGCCGCGCAATTACGACGAAAAGTTCGAAGGGAATATTACGCTACGACGCGCGCTGGCTGGTTCGCGAAACGTGCCAGCGGTAAAGCTGGCGGAAAAAGTTGGCATCAACAGCGTGGTCGAGACTACGCGAAGATTTGGGATTACCACGCCGCTGCCGCCTTACCTGCCGCTGGCGTTGGGTTCAGCGGACATGAAACTGATCGAACATGTTTCGGCGTTCACGGTATTTCCGGATGACGGGATTCGCATCGATCCACACATGATTCGCCGGGTCACCAACTACGATGGCGCGTTGCTGGAGGAAGCGCATCCGGGAATCCATGAAGTGATTCCGCCGGACGTGGCGCACACGATGACGGCGATGCTGGAAGAGGTGGTGCAGTTCGGCACTGGTATTGCGGCTAAGGCGCTGAAGCGGCCCGCCGCGGGAAAAACCGGCACCACGCAGGACTACACCGACGCGTGGTTTATCGGCTTTACGCCACAGATTACGAGCGGAGTGTGGGTGGGCTTCGACGACAAACAAATTTCGTTGGGCAAAAAAGAAACTGGAGCACGAGCGGCGTTGCCGGTCTGGCTGGAATTTATGCAAAACGGAACGGCGGGCATGCCGGTGCTTGATTTCCAGAACGTGGTGCCGCTGGAACAGCAGGCCCTGGAACATGTGATTCACGTGGATACGCCGGACACGGCTCCCACGGAGGATGAACCGGGTGCGCCGCGCGCGAAACCGCCGGCTGCAACTCCGCCGCCGGCAAAAACCGCCGCTTTGAACTCTGCCTAGTCTGCCCCGCACTCGCTCTCGCACTAAGAAGACTAACGCTGTGACTTCTCCGCCGCCTAAAGGCGTCGGCTTCTCAGCCCACGGCAGCATTACTGCACCGCCGTTAACGGTTGAAGGCTCAGTCCGAGCCTGAGTATTTCTAAACTGCTGGCATGGTCTCTCGTGGTCCGCAATCCGCA
>WNFA01000564.1_pt1 | contig 29468 bp, 22 predicted proteins | sample 5400481 | NCBI WGS metagenome assembly WNFA01 (sample SAMN13153340, study PRJNA577476) | soil metagenome | isolation source: 120 cm saprolite under Douglas fir tree site 2 hole 1 replicate 2 | place: USA:California | collected 2015-04-18 | reverse complement strand
GAATTGTTTTCCATCCCGAGTGCAACGAAGGATCCGTACGGTCTTCCGAAATGTTTGCGATCGGACACGTTCTCTACGTAAAGACGGAGCATGCCTTGTCTGTGCCCAGAGGCAAATGATTTTTAGCGTAGAGACGTAGCTTGCTATTAGCTTGCTACGTCTTGCACTGTTGTGATCTTCCACGATCTCCGGTTTTTCCCTCTACCAGGCGCCGCAGGCATGCCATTATGTGGCCAAGCGAAGCGCTGGGATGGTCTGGCTAGTAGCCAAAAGCCAGCAGCTACCAGCGAAGTCTTGGCAATTCCTCTGGGCCTCAATATCATGGTCGCAATAAATCCACAGTCACTTTAGGACTGCATGACTGAATTGAATCCCGCAGACCGGCTCGATTCCTGGAAAGAAATTGCTTCCTTCCTCCGTCGCGACGTTCGCACGGTCCAGCGGTGGGAAAAAAAGGAGGAGCTGCCGGTGCATCGTCACCAGCATGACAAACTAGGGTCCGTGTACGCCTATCCCAAAGAATTGAATGAATGGTTTGCCAGGCGGCAACAGTCCGGATCTGCATCTGAAGCTCAGCACCACGCTGACAAAATTAAGCTGGCTGTGCTTCCATTCGGCGCGCTCGGTGAGGAACAACTGGGAGACTACTTTACTGACGGGCTGACGGAAGAGATGATCACTCAGGTTACGCGGCTTCAGCCCGAACAGCTTGCCGTGGTCGCGCACAATACGGCGCTGCAATACCGCGCCGGCAGCACGTCACTTCAGCAGATGCGGCAAGACCTGGGCGTGGATTACGCCTTGCAAGGCAAAGTCCGGCGCGCAGGCAATCGCGTTCGCATCACCGCTCAGCTTTGTGAAATCCAGGACCAGACCCAGCTCTGGGCTGAAACTTATGAGCGGGATATCAGTGATGTGCTGGGTGTGCAGGCTGAAATTGCTCATGCCATCGCCGCCGAAATCCATGTGGCCCTCAACCTGACGGAGAGCAATCGCCTGTCTGATCTGCAAAAAGGGAAGCGGCGCGTGAATCCTGAAGCTTATGACGCGTACCTGCGCGCTCGCTACCATCTGCATGAAATGATGCCGTCAAGTATTGAAAAGAGTGTCAAAGAGTTTCAACGCGCAATTGATCTGGATCCGATCTTTGCTTCCGCACATTCAGGTCTGGCCATTGCTTCCGCTCTCCTGGCCATTGTTCCGTTCGACGTGGCAGCGCCGCACGATTCCATGCCTCGGGCAGAAGAGTCGGCGCGCAAGGCGCTTTCGCTGGATGATTCACTCGCTGAAGCCCATGCGGCTCTGGCACTGGTGGAGCATCATTATCACTGGAACTGGGAAGCAGCCGAGGCGAGCTACAAACGTGCCATTGAACTCAGTCCGGATTATTCGGCCGCGCATCTCTGGTACTCGTGGCTTCTGCTGGCCATCAACCGGCGCGACGATGCGTTCCGCGAGATCGATACGACCACACGCATTGTCGAAGAAACCGATCCACGGCGGCTGGTGGCGGTCCACGCAACGCGGGCCCAGGCTCTTTATTTTGGGCGCGAGTATAAACGTGCCGTTGCTGAATGTGAAAAAGCGCAGCAACTCGAGCCCGAGAATGCCATGCTGCGCTACATTCTGGGCCGCTCTTACATGCGTATGGGAAAACAGGACGAAGCAATCGCCCAGCTCAAGGCCGCCAGCGGCGCTCCAGGAGAATTTCCCCTGGCTGATGCAGCGTTGGGCCTGGCTTACGCTGTGGCTGGGAAGCTGGATGATGCGCAGCAAATTGGCGCACGCTTTCGCGACATTCTATCGCGCCGCTATATTCCTCCCACCTACTTCGGCATGCTCTATGCCGGCATGGGTGACCGTGAGCGCGCCATGATATGGCTCACTAAAGCCTGCGCGGAACGCGCCGACGGACTTACCTGGCTGGCGGTTGAGCCCATGATGGATGACATCCGCTCCGACGCACGCTTTCAGGATCTTCTGGAGAAGATTGGCCTGGATAAGATAACGGAGTTGCCGATCGAGCCACATTGATGATGTGTGCCGATGAACGACTGGAGTAGGCCTTCAGGCCTGAGTTAAAGTTAGCTCTGGTGTATGCCGCTACTAGCGTCGCTGGCGCGCAACTTCATACATTACGATTGCCGCGGCCACTGAGACGTTGAGAGACGGAATCTTACCAATCATGGGAATGGAGACCAGGAAGTCGCATTTCTTGCGTATCTGTTCGTGTAGCCCGTGCCCTTCAGCGCCCAGGATTAATGCGCAGTCCATTTTGTAGTCGATCTGATCGTAAAGTTTGCTGCCGCGTTCATCCAGGCCCACGGTCCATATATTCTTCTCTTTTAGTTCTTCAACCGTGCGTGAGACGTTGGTCACCTTGGCGATGGGCAAATATTCTGATGCACCTGCCGACGCTTTCACCACCGCGGCAGTCACTCCCGTGGCGCGACGTTCCGGAATCAAAATACCGTCAACGCCTGCGCCTTCCGCCGTGCGGATAATGGCTCCCAAATTGTGTGGATCTTCAATTCCGTCCAGGACTGTCACGAAGGCGTACTGTCCGCGCTTGGCGGCAAGTATGTCATCCACGTCCACATAGAGCTTTTCCGCGGTCACTGCGACCACGCCCTGGTGTGACGGGGTCTGCGCCAGCCGTGTAAGATCGTCGCGCTGCATAGCGCGCACGGCCACGCCAACACTTCGACAAAGCTGGGTGATCTTCTGTATGCGAGCATCGCCGCGGCCTCCGGCCACGGCCACGTATTCGAAAGCCCTTCCGCGCGCGGATAAGGCTTCTTCAACCGCATGAATACCAAAGATGACCTGCATTCCTGCTCCCGGGTTCTAGTGTAACAAGCCTGGCGCACAACACCGTTTCTGTAGCCCACCCGTCTATTTACAATAGAAAGACCATCAGGCCAACGCAGTGCGCCATGAATGTCAGAAAACCAACAGGACTGCCTGTAATACTCACCATCGCCGGGTATGATCCCTCGTCGGGAGCAGGCATCACAGCGGATATCAAGACCATATCGGCACACAAGTGTTATGGCGTTAGCTGCATCACGGCTTTAACGGTTCAGTCAACGCGCGGTGTCAAAAGGGTTGAGCCGGTGGAAGGCCGCATTATCACGGAGATGCTGGAAGAGCTGGTAAATGATAGTGATATTGCGGCAATCAAAATCGGCATGCTGGGATCGGCTGAGGCGGCGCGCGCTGTTATAGCTTTTCTTCGGCGAAACAGAGTTGCTCACGTGGTTCTTGATCCCGTGATCAGGTCGTCGTCGGGAGCAGAGCTTTTGGCCAGGGACGGAATTCAAATACTGAAAGAAAAAATGCTGGACCTGACGACGGTCATTACGCCGAACATTGCTGAAGCTGGCGAACTCACCGGGCTCTCTATAAGTGTGGACGAACAGATGAAGGCGGCGGCAGAAGCGCTTCATGCGCTGGGAGCGCGCAATGTGGTGATTACCGGTGGACACCTTGATCCGCCGGTGGATCTGGTGAGCCGGGAAGGACGCGATCCTGTGTTTCTTGTCGGATCGCGAATTCTAAGCACCTCAACCCATGGGACAGGATGCGCCTATTCCACTTCGCTGGCATGCCATCTGGTATTGGGAAAGGGATTGCTCGATGCAGCCCGCGCGGCAAAGAGCTATGTTGAGTCCGCTATCCGAAATGCTCCCGGAATAGGCAAGGGAATCGGGCCGTTGCTGTAAACAGCATCTCTATTCCGGCGGCTGATTCGTCGCTGGCGCTTGCTCTGGCGGGCGCTGCTTCAGTGTCGGCGGTCCCTGTTGCTGATCGGGTTGCGGCGCCGCTTCATCCGGGTTCGGCTGGTTCGGATTGGCCTGGTTATTATTCGTGCTGGGCGGAGTTGCCGGACGAGGCGGTTCCACCACAACCCTGTTATCGCGTGTGCGCAAGGTTGGCGGAGCGCCGCTACGCCGTTTGGCCTCTGCTTGTTCAGCCATGTTGGCTTCAACCAGAGCCGTGCTTTGTCCCGCGACCTGCCCTACGGGACGTCCCTCAGCTTCAGGACGCGTGGAAGCGGAAACCCTGGCGCTATTACGGTTCGCATCCTGGGCTTCAGAATAGTAAGACTGGGCGGTCTCACGGTCGCCACTGAGTTCAGCCAGGTAGCCCATATTATTTATGGTGAAGGAATTCTTGGGATCGAGCCTGAACGCCTGCTCGAAGTAGTCCCGGGCCGCCTTGCGATCGTTGCGATTCATCGCCGAAACACCACGTAGATTCAATCGGGCAACGCGGTTTTCTGTATCGTTTCCATGTTCCAGTGTCTTGCGGGCGTTCTCGGCGTTTTTGGCAGCTACTTCGCTGATCGGCTTGCCACGCCAGTCCTTATTAATTGTTACCACCACCGGTTCCTGTGAGCCGGTTCTCGCTGCCCGGTTATAAGAATTAATGGCGTCTTCCAGTTCACCTTCTTTTTCTTTGGCAAAACCCATGTTGTTCAAGGTGAATGGATTGTTCCCATCAATCTTGAGCGCCTGCTGCAGGAGCAGGTCGGCCTCCGGAGCGCGATCATTATTCAGCAGCCGGACCGCCTGGCTGTTCAGCTCGTTCACCCGCATAGGACCTTCGGATGTGCGTCCAGCAATCTTAGCCACCGATTTTCCTTCATCCGTCGGTTCCGTGGATTTATCCACCACGGCATCTGAAGTGTTGGCCTGCGCCTGATCGTAATATCGCTGCGCTCGATCGATATCACCTTCGGCTTCCGCCAGATATCCCAAATTGTTCAGCGTGAACGGATCATTGGGATCAATGAGGTACGCCCTGTAAAAGAGACGCTTGGCCTTATCCATCTGGTGCCGTTGCAGGGCCTGCACGCCATCGCGATTCAACTGCTGCACCGGCGTGTACTTACTCTTCTTGGGCAAAGGAACACGCAGGGTCTGCGCGGTGCATTGCGATCCTGCCAGGGCCAAACCCAGGAACATTGAAACCAGGAATTTTGAATGAAGCAGAATGCGCATTTATTCGGAAGACCTCATGCTGAAATTCGAGCGGTGCGGCAGCCGAGCCTCTGCCTTAAGCAGTAGCTCTGCTTGTCTGTTGGATGGCATGTACCGGGCCAGAGGTTGGGCGGGACCGGATAGGCGGATCGAAGGATTCAGGATTAAAGATGTCACTAGATTGGGTACCCGGCGCTGGCATCTCTAAGTTGTCAGATGGCGCTGCCATCTGAGCTGCTGCTTTCTGCATCCAAAGCTTTTGGAAGAGGTGTTTTCAGGAGCCTATGCAACGTCGCCTATTTTTAGCCATTTTGCTATTGACTTGCTCTACCGGAGCGCTTTCTGCCCAGACACAGCCTTCGGCCGAGCCTAAGTCCGCTTCCGGAATACCGAATTCGTCCACGACGGCTCCGGCGACTGCCCCCAGCTCTAATCCCACTCCGGCTCCGGCGACACCTCCAGCGGCTGAACCTTCGCCCGCGCCCGCGGCCAACCCAAAGGCAACGCCTCAACCGGGCGCTTTGCCTGCTTCGCCAAATTCCAATCCTGCTTCGCCAAGCTCTAACAACGCTACGCCAGCCTCAAATTCAGGTTCGTCGAACACGACCTTTTCGCCCTCCGCAGCACCCTCGTCCACTGCGTCGCCATCGCTAAACGCTTCTGACAAAGCTTCTGATAAATCCGTGGCGTCACCTTCTGCGCTGCCCGCCAGTCCACAGCAGCCCAAAACTGAGATACTCGACAGCTCCGCCACGTCCGGCGCCAATGGACGCGACCCCATCCTTGATCCGCCGCCTTTCCCCTCAGGCAATGCGACTCTGGTTGGTGGAATTATCCGTGATGTGGACCACGTGCGCAACCGCATGGCTGTGGCGGTGTTTGGTGGCGGACGCTGGACCGTATTTTTCGATGAACGCACGCACATCTTTCGCCATGGCGCGGAGACCACAAACCTCGCCCTTAAAAAGGGGGAGCGGGTCTATGTTGATACCATGCTGGACGGAGCGCGCCATGACATTTTTGCCCGCAACATCCGCGTGGGCGTAAACACTCCGCCGGCGGACGCCGACGGGCAGATCATGGCCGTTGATACAGCTCACGGCGAGATCACGCTGCGTGACAGCATCAACTCCGTGCCGGTGCATTTCGGCGTTGATAAAGAAACGCGCATCAGCAGCGGCGCAACTCCCACCTCGCTCCAGCAAATAAAAACAGGAGCGCTGGTGCACGTAAAGTTTGCTCCTGAAAGCGGGAATCGTGGCGTGGCCCGCGAGATCATCATCACCGCCGCACCTGGAGCTGCCTTCACTTTTCTGGGTAACCTGACCTTCCTGGATCTGCATCGCGGACTTCTTGCCATTCACAACTTGACGGACAACAAGAATTACGACATTCACTTCCGTCCTGATCGCACGCAGCAAGCCGCGAGCCTGGGCATCGGATCCAACGTCAAGATCATTGCCACCTTTGAAGGAACGCATTACACTGCCCAGTCGATCGCACTCAATGATGAATCTGGCAAGCCGCAAAAAGAGTAGTCAAGGAACGATAGCAAACAATCCCGCTGCAAAGACCACTTAGGAAGAAACCACCGGCGCGGGGCTGGTGCTGGGCAATCCGCTGAAATCATAGCCCGGTCGGCGCAGGCCGGCGGTAAATTGCGCGGCCCGCACTACGTTCTCCATCAAAGCGGCAACCGTGACCGGTCCCACGCCTTTGGGAACAGGCGTAATTTTGGCGGCAATATCTTTGACGCGCTCAAAATCAACGTCGCCATGCAACTTTCCATCTGGTCCAACGCGGGTGGCCACGTCAATGAGAGTGGCGCCCGGCTTCACCATGTCCGCGGTGATTTTGTAGCGTTGACTGCCTACGGAAGTGACGACAATATCAGCCGTGCGCATGAAAGCATCATGGTCTTCCTTGCGCGTGTAACGGTGCAGCCAGATGGCCGTCGCATTGCACATGCGGCCACCCAGCATGTGATGGATGGGCTTGGCGGTAATATCATTGCGTCCAACGACAACCGCCACTTGTCCTTCAGTGGCAATTTTGTAGAACGTCATCATGCGGCGGACGGCCAGAGCTGTGGCCGGTAAATGCAGGATTGCGTCTGCCTGCGCGCGATAAAGTTCCGGGACCGTGCCGCGTGAAATTCCATCCACATCTTTTTCGCCACGAATGGCGTCAAACACGTCAAACTTGTTCAGCCCGTGTTCCGGTTCTTCGATGTGTTGCGGCAGGGGCAGCTGAATGAGTATCCCATGGACAGCAGGATCGTCACTCAATCGACGGGTACAGTCGCGCAGTTCAGACGCAGAGACGTTGTCATCGAAAGTATGAAGCCGCCCGGTCATCCCCAGGCGTTCACATGATTCTATTTTCTTGCCAACGTAACGCTCTGAGGCTGGGCTGCGGCCCACTAGAACCACGTCGAGCCGCGGAATGAGGTTGTGGTTCGCCTTCAGTTCTGCGACTTCCGTTCTTACCCATTGCTCAATCTGCTCGGCAACCGGCTTGCCGTACATAATCGTGGCCATATCACAATTATAAGGTGAGAGGTGTTAGGCCAAGGGCAGGGATGGAGTTCGTGGGGCGTCTTAGCGCAGTCTTCTCGCGATACTGGCAGCAATTATTTCCAGCTCCATCATGGTTTCATCTTCAAGGTCCACGCCGGCTGCGCGTAGAGCAGCGATGGGATCGCTGCGAAAGAGTTGGGCATTCGCTTCTGAATCGGCCAGCCATTGCCGCAACCGTGTCTCTATTTTCTCAAGTTCACTGATGAGAGGATCCGATTGTGTTTGTTTAAGGTTCTTCTTTCGCAATTCACCCTTCTTCATTGCCTATCATCAACCATGGAGGGGCACCCGTTCAAGATGGCAGGTCATGCCGGCAGGTCAAGGCGTCTGCATGCCTTCCTCGTATCAGGGCACGTACCTCAGGCTTGCCAGCATTGCTTCCCAGCAATCCAGGCGTACAGTGGAAAAAATCATCGCAACAGCACCAGCCTGCACCTGGTGAAAACCGGCTTTGCGACCAATCAGATCAATTATTTCTTTTCGTCAGGGTAAGTCAGGCCGTTTGCGTTCTATCTAAATAACCGCGCTTCAATTTGGCAAACAATAAGCAAGTTGTAATCTGCCCGATGAAAGCGCGCGATCCACTGTTTTTAAGAAAAATCTATATATTTTTCCCCTCAACACAGCACTCTAGTAATGCAGAGAAGGCAAAAAGATTCACGGGCAAAGATGGGTACGATGCGGTCCTCAGTCGTCTATTCCATGGGTGATCTTAGTGGCATCAGAATGTGTGCCTCAACGTAAGTCGCGAAAAGGGACCAGTGTGATTGAATCCTACTGCGGAGCATGCGGCATCTTTATTGCTGCCAGTTCAGGGAACAACCTGTTGGAGTTGGCTGAGCGCCTGCACCAATGTGCTGGTGCATCCTGGGACGGCAAGCCAGGACAATTTTCCTCAGCTGAAGCCCGGATCGTCTCCTATCTTTTCGGCGTGGGCCACACACCGGGCACTGGTGTGGTGGACGAAAAACTTGCCATTCTGCTTACCGAGCTTACCACCAGAGAGCCGCTGCTCAATCAGTGGCTGGAACGCTCGGCAATGAATGCACGCTGGTTCCGCAAGGACCCGATTGCGGCCCTGCGGGCTGCCAACATCGGCTTCAACGAAAGTATGTTGAAGGAGCTGGAAACTATTGCCTCGTCAATTGCTGAACAATTGAAGAGCGGGTATATTGCCTGACGCGCTAGTGCCGATTCTCCAGAGACTCAGTTCACGCCGGGGAAGTTCCTGCTGCGCGAGATTTATGCGCTACCAACGCTTATAGCTCTCATAAATATTTTCAATTTCCAGCATGGCTCCCAGGTAGGTAGATTGTGTGTAAGCTCTGCGCGGCCCACCCCGGCCAGAGCGGTGACCATTCATGACCAAGTCCAGGACTTTTGTGCTGATTGCAGCTCTGTCTTTCTTTATCCCAGTGATTTCACTGGCCCAGACCTCCAGCCCAAGCGCTTCAGCGACCAGTAATGCCGCGCCTTCTGAATCCCAAAATGACCGGTTGGCAAAAATCGAACAACAAATCGCCGACGCCAAAAGTTCCGCTGACAACGCCTGGATGCTGACCAGCTCCGCCCTGGTCCTGATGATGACCGGCCCCGGCCTCGCTCTTTTCTATGGCGGGCTGGTCCGCAAGAAAAACGTTCTGGCCACAATGATGCAGAGCTTTGCCATGATGGCAATTGTCACCGTGACATGGGCCATCTTTGGCTACGCCCTCGCTTTTGGTGACGGCAACAGTTTCATTGGCGGCCTGCACAACCTCTTTTTGCGCGGTGTGGGAGCGGCGCCAGATCCGGCGTATGCCGCCACCATTCCGGCCCAGACGTTCATGGTCTATCAGCTAATGTTCGCCATCATCACGCCAGCGCTGATCACCGGAGCATTTGCTGAGCGCATGAAATTCAGCGCCATGGCCGTCTTCATGATCTTGTGGTCGATTGTGGTTTACAGCCCCATGGCCCACATGGTCTGGGGCAAGAACGGATTGCTCAACGCGTCGCTCGGCGGGCGCTTTCCTACCCTTGATTTCGCCGGTGGCACGGTCGTCCACATCACTTCAGGCGTTTCTGCTCTGGTATGTGCGTTGTATCTCGGACGCAGAATCGGATATCCCAAACAGAACATGCCGCCGCACAGCGTGGTGCTCAGCTTTATCGGCGCGTGTCTGCTCTGGGTCGGCTGGTTCGGATTCAACGCCGGAAGCGCTTTGGGTGCGGGCAGTCTGGCAACCAGCGCATTTGTCGCCACGCACTTTGCCGCCGCCACCGCAGCTCTTGGATGGGCCGCGGCAGAATGGTTCCGCAACGGAAAACCCAGTGCTCTCGGCGCGATCTCCGGCGCTGTCGCGGGCCTTGTTGCTATCACCCCTGCGGCCGGATTCGTTGGTCCCATGTCCGCACTGCTGATCGGCCTGATCGCTGGCGTCTTCTGCTATTTCATGGTCGCGAAAGTCAAAGCCCGCTTCGGTTATGACGACACACTTGATGCCTTTGGCGTTCACGGCGCCGGTGGCACCATTGGCGCATTGCTCACCGGACTGTTCGCCTCCAGCGCCGTCAACCCGATGTTCAAGGATGCAAAAGGAAACACCATCGCATCCGGTTTGCTGGAAGGGAATGCCCATCAGATGTTTAACCAGCTCGTCGGCGTGGCGATTGCCTGGGTGCTGGCTGCGGTGGGCACCATCGTGATCCTGAAGCTGGTTGACATGACAATTGGCTTGCGCGTGAGTGAAGAACATGAAATTCAGGGCCTGGATCTTACACAGCACGGCGAAGAAGGCTACTATTACGAAGTGTCCACGTAGCATCATGCATGGCAAACGTTAAAGTAATGGTTGATATTTGAGGAAGGTCACTGAGATGACAAAAGTTGAAGCCGTGATTCGCACCTCCAAACTCGACGCGGTGAAAGACGCTCTCCATGAGATTGGCGTTGAAGGCATGACCGTGCTGGAAGTCCGCGGACATGGACGGCAAAAAGGTCATACTGAGTTTTACCGTGGACAGGAGTACACCGTGGACCTTATTCCCAAAACCAAAGTGGAACTCGTGCTCGCGGATACCATGGTGGAAAAAGCCGTGCAGGCCATCACCGTTGCCGCTCGAACCGGTAAAATTGGCGATGGCAAGATCTTTCTCTCGCGCGTGGACGACGTAATTCGCATACGCAATGAAGAACGGGGTGAAGGGGCGCTGTGAAGCGCAAATTTCTTGACGCTCGTTTCCGCTCCGGCCCTCGGAGCCATAAGGTATCTGCACCATGAATGCTGCGGCCTCCACCCTCAGCAGCGAGTTACGCGAACTCTATGGGTCTGAGTTCGCTCGGTTTGTCGAACAATTCAACGCCGGCGGTGACGGACGAAAACTGGTAACTCAGCGCGCCGCGCTTATGGACCGCATCATTCTTCGTCTCTGGGAAAGTCTCCTGGCGGGCAATCCGGCGGCAGAACAATTCGCTCTGGTTGCGATTGGCGGCTACGGTCGCAACACGCTGTTTCCTTTCTCTGATATTGATCTGCTCTTCCTTTACGCCGAACGCGAATCAGAAGAAGCGCTCAAAGATCCCATTCGCGCTTTCTCGCAGGAACTCTGGGACCTTGGCCTAAAACTGAGTCCGGCCAGCCGCGTGCTCGCTGAGTGCGATCGCTTTGACCCCAACAACGTTGAGTTCTCTATATCACTGCTGGACTGCCGCTTTCTGGCCGGCGATCCCGACCTCTACACCCGTCTGCATGACAAGATCATTCCCAAGCTGGTTATGCGTGAAGCGCAACCTCTGGTGCAGCGACTGGTGGAAGTCACGCGCAGCCGCCATGCCAAACATGGCAACACCGTTTTTCATCTTGAGCCCAACGTCAAAGACTGTCCCGGCGGTCTGCGTGATTTCAATGTCGCCCACTGGCTACTTCTCATCTCCGCCATGGACAAGCTGCATGCCTGGCCGGAAGGGAACAATCTTCTGCCTGCTGCTTCGCGCAAACAAGTGGACGAGGCGCTTGAGTTCATCACCGCCGTGCGCTGCTTCCTGCATATACGCCACGGCCGCGACGACAATGCCCTGAGCTGGTCAGCCCAGGATGAAGCCGCTGCCAAAAAGATCGGCGCGCGTGACGCCAATGCGCTCACCTCCGCCGACTGGATGCGCCTCTATTTCAGCAACGCCCGCTCCGTGCACCGCACCTGCATCCGACTGCTGGAAGAAGTTCCCGCCGCATGGTCCAGCATCTACAAGCAGTTTCAGAGCTGGCGCTCGCGCGTCTCTAACGACGAGTTCTCCGTGGTTCACGGGATGGTCTTCCTCACCCAGCCCGGCTCGGTACAGGACCCTGAAGTATTACTTCGACTTTTCCATTTCACCGCCCAGCACGGGCTGAAGCTGAGCACCACCACGGAGCAGCGCGTGGAGCAGGTCCTTCCCGCCATGGCGGCAACACCTCCACGCGGAGCTGAGCTCTGGATCTACCTTCAAGAAATACTTTTACAGACGCATGCGGCCGACGCGCTGCGCACCATGCACGCTCTGCGCTATCTGACATTGGTTCTTCCTGAGCTTCAGGCAATCGACGCGCTCGTTGTGCGTGACTTCTACCATCGCTTTACCGTTGACGAGCATTCGTTTCTTGCCATTGAGAGTCTCCATCGGCTCAAAGAATCGTCATCAGAATGGGACCAGCGCTATGCCGAACTGCTCACTGAACTCGAGCAGCCGGAGCTTTTGTATCTTTCACTGCTGCTGCACGACGTTGGCAAAGGCGCAGCCGGTTCAGACCACATTGCCGCCGGTATGGACCTCGTCGAAAGCTCGCTGGAACGTCTCGATCTCGAAGCCAAAGACTGTGACACGGTTCGTTTTCTGGTGAGCAATCACCTGGCGATGTCAGCGGCCCTGCGTCGTGACATCTTTGACCAGGAAACAGTGAGCGGCTTTGCCGAGCTCATGCAATCGCCCGAGCGATTGAAAATGCTCTGCCTCATGACCTATGCCGACATCAAGGCCGTCAACCCTGAAGCACTCACGCCCTGGAAGGCAGAAAACATATGGCAGCTCTACATTGAGACTGCCAACTATTTGAACCTGAGCATGGACCATCGTCTGCACGGCGACTCTGCGGAGGCTGACCAGATGGTGCGTACGCTCACGCCGGTAGCCGGGCGCAGACTTAAACCTTTTCTTGAAGGATTGCCGCGAAGATACCTGGCCACCTACTCCGCCAATGATGTGATGGCGCATCTTGAAATGGCGGGCCGGCTCAAGAGCGAGCCGGTGCAACTGCACCTGGAGCGCGGTCGCCACTGGTTTGATCTCACCCTGGTCACCACTGATCGTCCCATGCTTTTTGCCCGGATGACGGGCGTTCTGGCCGCGTGGGGCATGAGCATTGTGAAAGCCAACGCTTTTTCGAATGTCTCCGGGGTCGTGGTTGATACTTTCCACTTCACTGACCGCTTCCGCACGCTTGAACTCAACCTGCCGGAGTGGGACCGCTTCAAGAAAAGCGTAGCCGACGTGCTCTGCGGCACGGCCGATTTGGAAAAGCTGCTGCAGCAACGCCTGCGCAGCAGCAAAGATGTTTCTCGCAAAATCAAAGTACAGACGCTGGTTGACTGGCATGATGTCGCGTCATCCAAGAGCTCGGTCATGCAGGTGATAATGCAGGACCGTCCCGGACTGCTCTATCGCATCAGCTCGCTGCTTTCCGAACAGAGCTGCAATATCGAGATCGCGCTCATTGATACCGAAGGCGAGATGGCGATTGACGTTTTCTATCTCACATCAAAGGGCGGCAAGCTCGGCCCCGACCAGCAAGTTAAAGTAAGAAGCGCGCTGATGGAGGCGCTGAAGGAGTAAGAAATTTAAAAATTTGAAATTTAAAATTTGAAATTTCAAAATCCAAAAACACCTGCAATCCCGTGAGTGCCGAGCCCGCCCTTCTATAATGATTGCAGCGCAACCACTGAGGATCACTTTGGCAAGGCACATCGGCCTGGATTTCGGGACCACAAACAGCAGTCTGGCAGTCGTGGATAACAACGGCTTTTCTAAGGGAAGCCCGACGGTCAAGGTCGCGCAATTTGCCACTCCGCTTGGTCTCACTGAAAGCTTTCGTTCCATCCTTTATTTCCCACCGACGGTTCGCGGCGCTCCCAGGCCGGCCCGTCGCGCTTACGCCGGCCCAACCGCCATTGCCAAGTATCTGGAAGACGAACACAAAGGGCGTCTGGTCCAATCGGTGAAGTCGTTTGCTGCGAACCGTACTTTCACTTCCACCGTGATCGGCGGGCGTCCTTATGCGTTTGAGAATCTTGTCGGCATCATCGTGAAAGAGCTGATGACGGAAGCTGAAGCGGAACTCGGCCCACTGGGCGATACCGTTACTGTCGGCCGTCCCGTGCGCTTCGCCGGCGCCGACACTCCGGAAGATGAAGCCTTTGGCATCGCCCGCGTGACCGCCGCGCTTCATGCCTGTGGGCTCAAGCATGTGGAATTTGAATTTGAGCCGGTGGGCGCGGCTTATTTCTATGAGAGCACGCTCGACCATGAAGAGGTGGTTCTGGTGGCCGATTTCGGCGGCGGCACCAGTGACTTCTCGCTTGTCCGCGTCGGCCCGCGTTCCCGGGTTGAACTCACGCCAGAGCAACGCATCATCGGCAATGCAGGATTGCCGCTGGCCGGCGACACCTTTGACGCCGCCATCGTCCGCAACCTGGTCTCGCCGCAACTTGGCGCCGGCACGGATTATCGTTCCATGGAAAAGCTGTTGCCCATCCCGGCATGGATTTATCTCAACCTGGAGCGCTGGCATTACGCGTCATTTCTGAAAGCGCCGGACACCATGCGTCTGCTCAAGTCACTGCTCACGCAGGCCGTTGAGCCCGATCGCATTGCCGCGCTGATTCATCTGGTGGAAGAAGATCTGGGCTATCAGTTGCATCGCGCCGTACAGACCACCAAAGTCGCACTCTCCAGCGACGAGAAAGCGCGTTTTGTCTTTCAACAGAGCGACATCAGGATTGACAGGATGGTCTCGCGAGCATCGTTTGAAAACTGGATTGCCCGTCATCTCGACGCGATTGGCAAAACTGTAGACCAACTTTTCGCTTCTTGCGGGATGTCTACAACAGAAGTGGATCGCGTCTTCCTCACCGGAGGATCGGCCTTTGTGCCGGCGGTGCGAGAGATATTTGCGCAACGCTTCGGCGTCGGCAAGCTAATAGGCGGCAGCGAGTTTACGTCAGTCGCTAAAGGCCTGGCATTGCGGGCGGCAAAAGCAGCCGACCGGCAACTAGTTCGTTAAAGCCTTGCTTTAACTCCGCGCTGAAACCCCGGCCATCGCCGGCGTGATCGCCGTCAACGCCTCGTCCATGATCTTGAGCGCTTCGTCCACATCCGACTTGCTGATGTTCAGCGGTGGTGACGTGCGGACGACGTTGCCGCTGAGTCCGCCTTTGCCAACGAGCAGTCCCCGATTGCGGCACTCTTCCATGAACTTGTTGGTCATGGCGGCGTCGGGCTCTTTGCTCACGCGGTCTTTTACAAACTCCATGGCCTGCAACAGACCCATGCCGCGGACGTCGCCAATGGGTTCAAACTTTGCCTTCAGGCTTTCCAGCCCTTCGCGATAGTAACGGCCAACCACGTCCGCGTTGTCTGCGAGGTGATCTTCTTCAATCAGATCAAGCGTTGCTTTGGCGGCGACTGAGGTCACCGGGTTTCCACCGAATGTCGAAATCTGCAGGCCCTGGAAGCTGGCTGCAATCTCCGGACGCGTCATAGTCACGCCTACCGGCACGCCGTTCGCCAGACCTTTGGCCGACGTGATTATGTCGGGCGTCACGTCCCATTGCTCAATGCCGAACCAGCGTCTGCCGGTACGACCCCATGCGGTCTGCACTTCGTCGGCGATGAACAGCCCGCCGTATTTCTTTACGATTTCATAAACGATCTTGAAATATTCTTTCGGCGGCGTGATGAAACCGCCTACGCCCTGGATGGGTTCGGCGAAGAAGGCGGCAATCTGACCGGAGGTCGAAGTCTGGATTACAGCATCAACATCCTTCGCGCACGCCACTTCGCAACTTGGGTAAGTCTTGCCCAGCGGGCAGCGATAGCAATAAGGATTGAGTGCGTGTACAAATCCGGCAGCAGGCACCGGTAGCGACTTGCGCCATGTGCCATGGGCGGTGAGCGTCTGGCCAATGGCAGAGCGTCCGCTGTAGCCGTGCCGCAGCGCCACGATCTCAAAGTTGCGGGTGAACATGCGCGCGATCTGGACAGCCATCTCATTGGCTTCCGTGCCGCTGTTGCTGATAAAACTCTGGCTTATCTCGCCGGGCGCAATCTCAGCCAGCTTTTCCGCCAACGCAACAATTGCCTCGTTCGGGAACATGGTGGAGGCGTGCTGAATCTTGTCAATCTGCGCCTTGATCTTGGAAGTGATACGCGGGTTGCTGTGACCGACGGAGATGGTCACAATGCCGCCGAAGAAATCAAGGTATTTCTTGCCTTCTGTGTCCCACACGTACTGCATGCTGGCGTGATCGGTCACAAGCGGATCAGAGTAATAATTGCTGATGGAAGGAAAGAGGTATTGCTTGTGCTTCTTGAGGATTTCTTCTTTGTTCATTGATGTAGGTCCACTCCAGTCAAATTCGCACATGGGCGATATCTGCTGTCTTTTATTCTACTGGCTCTGAGGCGTTGGGAGCGGTGAATTTGGTACAGGACAAAACACCCACCACGGAGATACGGAGGCACGGAGAAAACCATTTACCGCGGATCGACGCGGATGGACACAGATTCGGAATTGAAGTCAACGTGGAGGCGCGGAGAAAGACATTTGCCGCAGATAAACGCTGATGAACGCTGATTGGAAAGACAGCGCGGTCAGGCGCAACAGACTGTCGGCCAGTCGTCAGACCTTAGTTTTAACCACGCTGTAAACCCCTGTCACATTGAGCGAAGAGCCGGCGTGTGCAGTCGCGGCTCGGAGTCGAAACATCCCGAGGATGTCTCTCCGCAATATGCTGTTTCAGGGAATTCTCCCCGGAATGTCAGGCACGGCGAACGAGGGCAGCACGAACTCTTTCGGAAGAACTCCCTGACCCCGTTTCGTTACAACCGACATTCTCGGGATCTTTCGACTGCGTCGTCGCATGCGCTCCGACTCCGCTCAAGATGACAGAAGGATAGGGCTTCGCCAACCACAGCAGTTCTTGCGATTTAGTAACGCTGACAAAACCACTTGGAGTTCATGATTAGCCACGCGCCGAGCCGCTTATCCCAGCGCCGCGAGCAATTGTTCCGGCTGTGCGTTATCGCCAAATGTGTCGCTGATATGCACGAAGATGTCTTTGTTTCCGGGCGCGAAGATAAAACTTCCGCCGAGCTGGAATGGGTCTTTGCCCAGCTTGTGTTGCTTGTGTCCGCCGGCTTTGGCGCGCTTGCGGGCTTTCATGTTGTCGCCGCGCAGAAGATGGAAGATGTTGGCCTTCTTCAACTCCAGCGCGCTGTAGGCTTTGCGATCTTCATCCACCAGCAGGGGAAACTTGATGTGGGTTTTGTCGCGGAAGAAGGTGGCGTACTGAAAGTCACCCAGACCGATAGCGGCCAGCGTGGCTCCTTTTTTGCGGAACTGCTCTTCATATTCGCGCAACTGCGCGACGTGCTCTCCGCAGAAGATTCAGCCATAATGCCGAAGGAACACCACCACGGCGGGGCCGGCGCTCCACAACGATCCCAGCTTCACCGGGCGTTTATCCACGTCCGGCAACGTGATTTCGGCAAGTCTGCTGCTGTACGCTTCAGCCATGGCATGCCATTGTCAAGGGCCGGCGCCTGCGTGTCAAGAATGAATCACGATTCATTTTCGTCCCGCGTGTGCTAGACTGCCATCGTTTTCGGGCCGTTGCTGTTCGGCTACACGGGGGAGAGTTGCTGTATGGATGATCGATCATGGCTCTACTGTGTGATCGGCGCGGGGCCCGTCGGTCTCAGCGTAGCCCATGCACTGGCTAAGGCCGGTATCGGCTATGAACAGCTTGAGGCGGACGCCGATGTCGGCGGCAACTGGCGGCACGGCGTGTACTCATCCGCGCACATCATCTCTTCCCGAAAGACCACCGAGTATGCCGATTATCCCATGCCGGCCGCCTACCCGGATTTTCCCAGCGCTGCGCAAATGCGGGCCTACCTCGCTGATTACGTCGAACATTTTGAGCTCCGCCGCCATATACAGTTCAACACGCGCGTCGAATTTTGCCGGCCGCTTGCAGATCATCGTTGGGAGGTGGAGATTGGCAACGGTGAACGCCGAATCTATCGCGGCGTTCTGGTGTGCAACGGACACCACTGGGACACACGCTGGCCCAGCTATCCCGGCGAATTCACTGGCGAGTACATTCACTCCAAGCAGTACACAAATCCTGAGCAGTTGCGTGATAAACGTGTGCTGGTGATTGGCGGAGGAAACTCCGCTTGTGACGTGGCATCAGAAGCGGCGCGCGTGGGGCGCAGCGCTGCCATCAGCATTCGCCACGGCTACTGGTTTCTGCCCAAGACTTTATTAGGCAAGCCGCTGGTAGAAGTGGTGCCCTGGTGGACGCCCGTCTGGGCGCAGCGGCTGCTGCTCCGCGTACTGCTGCGCGTGATCGTGGGCAAATACGAGGCGTACGGACTGCCCAAGCCCGACCATCGCATCTTCGATAAGCACCCCACCCTGAACAGCGAGTTGCTGCATTACATCCGCCACGGACGCATCACTCCTAAGCCGGACATTCGCCGCTTTGACGGCCGTGCAGTTGAATTTGTTGATGGCAGCAGGGAAGAGTTTGACATGGTGGTGGCCGCCACCGGTTTCCACGTTAGCTTTCCGTTTCTTCCAAAAGATCTGGTGCTTGTGCAGGGCGGAATCGCATTTTTGTATGCCGGATGTGTTCTGCCCACGGTGAAGAACCTTTATGTCATCGGTACCGGACAGGCGCGATATGGATTTGGCCCGCTGCTCACACCCGCGGCGGACCTGGTGGCGCGAATGATTCAGTTGCAGGAAAAGATGGAGCTGCCGATCGGACTGGTGATGAAGGAGTCTGGCGTGCCCTTGCCGACTACACATCTGGTGGATCCGCATGATGCGTTGCGCAAAATGAAGCTGGCAAAAAGATTCCTTTTGCCGCGATTGGTCCGTAAAGAGCAAAAATTGCGCAAACGGATGGCAGTGCCTAAGCCGCCGGAGTGTGCGCCGCAGATTCGGAGCAAGGCCCAGGTGTTTTAGAGAGTCTCTTTGTGTCGCCCCCGGGGCTCACCAACTACCAAATACCAAGTACCAACTACTGATGGCCAAGCTAAGAGCTACGAGTAAGGGCCGATTGCCGAATTAGACAAAGGATGTTCATCATGAAAGATGCAGTCGTAGTAATCACCGGAGCTGGCTCCGGCATTGGACAGGCGCTGGCCGTTGAATTCGCCGGACTGGGTGCTCGTCTTGCCCTGGCTGACGTGAATGACACCGGCTTGCAGCAAACGCTCGCGTTGCTGGGCTCGTCCCAGGCCAAGGGTTATCACGTGGACGTCTCTGACGCATCCTCGGTGGAAGCCTTCGCAACTCAGGTGGCGCAGGATTTTCGCACGGTTTCAGTTCTGGTGAACAATGCGGGAGTCGCCCTGCACGGTAGCTTTGCGGAGATCACTTTGGCCGAATTTGAGTGGCTGATGGGCGTCAATTTCTGGGGCGTGATTCACGGTTGCAAGTTTTTTCTGCCGCTTCTGCGCAGCGCATCGTCAGCGCGGATCGTAAACATCTCCAGCGTGTTCGGGCTGATTGGCCCACCCGGACAGACGGCCTACAGCGCCAGCAAGTTTGCCATCCGCGGATTCAGCGAATCACTGCGTGAAGAGCTGCGCTCCAGCGGAATCAGCGTAACGTGCGTGCATCCGGCGGGCATTGCCACGAACATCGCGGCGAAAGCTCGGGCCGGCGAGCATACGCGGACTGAAGATCAGGCCATGGCTCTGAAAGTGTTTGCCAAAGCAGCGCGGGTAACGCCGCAAGAGGCCGCGCACATTATTGTGCAGGGAATCCTTAAGGATAAAGACCGGTTGCTGATTGGCAAAGACGCCTATCGCATGGACTGGATGGCCCGGATCTTTCCGGCGCGGGCCGGAGCCATGTTCGCAGACTATATGGCTAAACGCCGGCAGAAGACTGCCGCAAGCGAGCTAAACGTCCCTGGAGTTCCTGAAAGACGTCCCTAAAGGATGTTGCTGGTCCCGTAGCTATAGAGGGACTGAATAGCTGGGCTGGTCGCAGGGAATCTGGCCAGTCACCTATGGTGGCGTCCTAATAGATTCAATGCTTTGACAAAATCGTCTGCCGGGTAGATAATTCGTCGCCGATCATATGCCTGCACGGACCTAACAGTCTCTACGGATGCTGCTGCGGAATCACGAAGCGACGACGTGGACATATAGAAGATGCGGCTATGCAAGCAATATATGAATGAGGATTCATTCAGAGCGACAAAAGTCAGGGCAGCCCGTCCAATAGGTTACTGCCTTGACGATGTCCACGCTTCGGATAGGAGGATCGATGAGGTTTTTCAATCTCGCTAAAGTTTTTTTCGTATGTCTGCTGATCTCAGGTTTTGCACACGCCCAGGGCGTGGGAGCCTCAGGCGGACTTAAAGGACTGGTGACCGATCCCTCGGGAGCCACCGTAGCCAACGCCACAGTCACCGCGACTGACGTTGCGAAAGGCACCAAACGCACTGTCTCCACGGACGCTAACGGTGAGTTTCAAATTCCCGGCCTTCTGCCCGCAGCTTACAGCGTAACGGTCAGCAAGACAGGCTTCCAATCCGAAGTCGCCAAGTCTCTGGTAGTGAACGTGGGCCAGACCGTGGTCCAGGAGTTCCACATGAAACTCTCGCAGGTGTCTGAGTCAGTGGAAGTCACCACCGAAGTGCCTGTGGTAGAAACTGAAAGAACCAGCCAGTCTGACGTGATCAATCAGCAATATATTGAAGACCTGCCGATCAACCGTCGCGACTATCTGACATACACCCTGCTGGCTCCCGGCGTTAGCGACTCCACACGTCTGGCTTCTGACCAGGATTTTCGTGTACGGCAAACTCCGCAGAGCGGACTCAGCTTTTATGGCAGCAACGGTCGCGGCAACAGCGTGACCATTGATGGTGGCGAAGCCAACGATGACGCTGGCGGCGTGCGCACCACCATGAGCCAGGAAGCGGTGCAGGAATTCCAGATCAACCGCAGCAACTACGGTGCGGAACTGGGCGGCGCCAGCGGCGCAACCGTGAACATCGTCACCAAATCCGGATCCAACGACGTGCATGGATCATTGTTTGCTTTTTTCCGCAACGATGCTATGGATGCGGCCAACCCATTTTCGTTCAATCAGGCACTCGCGCCGGGACAGGTTTTCAATACTGCCACCACACCGACCGATGCCGTGGCAACGCACGTGAAAGATTCGCTCAATCGGGAACAGTACGGAGCTTCTATCGGCTTCCCTATTCGCAAGGACAAGACATTCCTGTTTGCGGCGTTCGAAGGCCTGATGCAGGATTCGCAGAACGCGGTACCTTTGCTGACTACCACTGCCGGCCTAAGGTCTACGAGCGCTCAGAACGCGATTATCCGCCAACTGAATGCGAATCCTAATCCTGTGCCCTGCCTTAGCAACCCCAGTAATCCGGCGTCACCCGTCATTTTGCCTGGACCCACTTGCGCTTTCGCGTTGACTTCACTGCTCAATGTGAATGCCGGAGCCACACCGAATCCGTTTCTTTCGGCAGGGCAGATTGCCCGCGCTGGTTTCGTAGTTGGCCAAATGGAAAGCAATGGCGGCTTATTCAACTTCGCCACCCGTCAGTACCTGGCTTCCACCCGCTTTGATCATCAGTTCAGTGACAAAAACCAGGTCTTCCTGCGCTACAACTTCGGCCATGATCGTGAAGAAAGCCCAGACGTGCAGTCTCTTACCGGTTTCAGCCGCGGCAGCAACGTGCATGCACTGGATCACACGCTTCTCGCCTCATGGTTCCACCAGTTCAGCGGCAAGACTCTGAATGAAGCCCGCGTTCAGTATGACTATGACGACTTTAACGTGATTCCCAACGTGAATGGCGAAGTTGGACTTGATATACCCGGAACGGCAAACCTGGGCAACCAGATTTTCATTCCCAGCAAGACCATCATGCGTCGTTACGAATTTGCTGATAACTTTAGCACCATTCGAGGCAAGCATGCGCTCAAGTTTGGCGCCTATGAATTGCTACGCGGAAATCACTCAGAATCACACACGTTCTTCCCTGGCCGGTGTGTTTTCGGCAACTTGCCCGGCGCCGTTTTGTCTCCCTGCTTTTTGGTTCCGGCGCCACCTTCTTGCGGTGTGACCGGTGCGGGCGCCACGATTGATTCTCTGCAATCGGTTGCGCTGGGTCTGCCCCAGTTCTACCAGCAGGGATTTGGTGATCCCGTTTACAGTTACACTCGGCCGTTCACCTCTTTCTACGCGCAGGACAACTGGTCATTGAAACCAAACTTCACGCTCAACGCGGGTCTCCGCTATGAAATTGATCAGCAGCCGAGCGTCTTAAACACTTCCTACAACAGCTTTGCTCCGCGCGTAAGCTTTGCGTGGGATCCTTTCAATGACAAGAAAACCGTCATCCGCGCCGGATACGGCATCTTCTACTCACCCGTGTATGGACAGATCAGCAACGTTGTGAAGACACTCGGCCTGGTTGACGGAGTGCGGCAGATTGCCCAGGTATTCGTTCCGTTGACAGGCGCGCCGGGAAATGCGTCTTTAACTTCAGCCAAGATCTTCCAGGTCTTGTTCGCGGAAGGCAAAATTGGACCGTGCGTTCCGGTTGGCACCGGCGGCTGCATTACTCCGACTGATCTTGCCCAACCTCTACTCGGTATTAACGTCACGCACACTGGCCCCGTTCCTCCATTGAGCGTGTTGTTCAGCGGCCAGCCTGATTACAAGAACCCCTACTCTCAGCAGGCAGAAATCGGTATCGATCGCGAGATCGGAGCCGGGTTCTCGCTTTCTTTGAGCGGCATCTACGTGCACACAATCGGTCTTCCAGTTGCAATTGACCGCAATGACTTAACCACCGCGCCGTTCACCAGCGTACCTTTGCAAAATGGCAGCACGGCCACATTCAGAAACTTTGCCGGTACATCATGTGGAGGCGCAGGGATCGTTACCTGCTTTGCCAACCCGTTGCTGCTCCAGGATAACGTTTATTCGTCCAAGGGTTCAGCCATTTACGAAGGCGGCATTGTTGAGTTGCGGAAGCGCGTGAGCCATCACTTCTCACTATTTGCCAATTACACCTTCAGCAAGGCGATTGACACCACCACCGACTACAACAGCGACTTCGGTCCCCAGGACAACACCAATCTGGCGGGCGAGCGTGGCTTGTCCTCCTTCGATCAGCGTCACAAATTTGTGGGGCTGGCAATCATCGACACCGGAAACGGTGGCGGTCACCGCCTGTTCTCTGGCTTCCAACTGTCGCCGATCGTCCGCTATAACAGCGGCCATCCCTTCAACCTGCTGGCAGGCGCTGATGTAAACGGTGATCGTCACTCCACGAACGACCGTCCCATCGGTGTTGGTCGCAACACCGGGCTGGGTCCTGACTTCGTCTCCTTTGACATGCGCCTGGCGCGCGCTATCAAGCTGGGCGAAAGAACGCAGCTCCAGTTCATGGCTGAGGGATTCAACCTGTTGAACCGGACCAACTTTGCCAGCGTGAACAATGTCGTTGGCCCCAACTTCCTGGTTGCTACCGGAGCGGGAGGTCTGGGTCAACTCACGGCGAACGTTAAGGGCAACCCGGCACTCAGCGCAACACAACCGCTGGGCTTCACCTCGGCATTCCCGTCTCGTCAGGTCCAGTTGGGCGTGCGCGCGACGTTCTAAACCTCTAACCAGGGACGACGGAGTGTTCTTCACTTCGTCGTCCTTTGTATTTAAGCTCGCTTATATAAAAGATTCGCTAGTACAAAAGCCCGGCTTCTAACGGCACTGTCGCCTGCCACACCGCGGACACCATGTCTTCCCTCACTATGACCAGCCCTCAAAGCGTTCTCGGCGCGCAGGCAGTTGTGCAGGCACTTCTACACAATGGAATTGACACCGGCTTCGGCATCCCCAGCATTCACAACATTGCGATCTATGAAGTCTTGCGCCAAGCCAAACCATTTCATCACTGGGTCGTACGACACGAGCAGGCTGCTGGATACGCCGCCGATGGCTACTATCGCCAGAGCGGACGCGTTGCCGTGGTCTTTGCATCCACAGGCCCGGGAAATCTTTTTACCGTAGTACCGTTGCTCGAAAGTCTCCAGACAAACACTCCGGTGCTGGTGATTGGCACCAACATCGCCACCGCGATGGAGTCAGGCTCCGGCGGCGCTCTGCATGAAACTCCACATCAGATCGATATATTCCGTCCGCTCACGCGCATCGCTCGTCGCATCAACCATGCTGATGAGATTCCCGCGGCGATTGCTGAAATTGCCGCCATGTTCCGTGGACCGTCTCCCGGCCCGGCATTCCTGGAGATTCCGCACGACCTGCTTGCTGCCCCGCTGACGGCTGCACCGGTGGCTGTGGCGGAAAATAAAGCCCTGTCGACCCCGCAACCTGATAGCAGCCAAGCAGCAGCGATCATTGAGCACAGCCAGCGTCCGGCGATTCTTCTGGGTTCTGGCATTCGCGGTGACGCAACGCAGATCATCCAATTAGCGGAACTGCTGCAAGCTCCAGTATTCACCACCACCACGGGCAAGGGCATCATCGCCGCGGACCATCCTCTCTCTTTTGGTTGTATATCGCGTCTGGGACCGGTGCAGGATGTTCTGGAGCAATCTGATCTGCTGATCTCCTTCGGCGTGCGTCTCACTGAATTTGATACTGGCCGCTTCGGCCTGCGGCTTCCGGCAAGACATCTTCAAGTCGTCGATGACGAACGCTATCCTGGAACGCGCATTCGTCCCACCACGCTCCTTGCGGGTAATATTGTCGGCATTGCTAGTGCGCTGCAAGCACAAGTAGAGCGCCGAGAAGCCTGGTTTGATTTGAATCTCGCCAGAAGACAGGAAAGCCAGCGACTTGAAGCGCTCAGGTCTGAGGCGTATGGTGCACTGAACTTGCTACGCCGGCATCTCGATCGCCAGGACGTGGTGGTAAACGACCAGTCCATCCTCAACTACTGGGCTTCTGCTTTCTTTCCTGTGATGCAGCCGCAGACGTTCCTGTATCCTTCCGGCTCGGGCACACTGGGTTACGGGCTGCCATCGGCAATCGGAGCTGCATGCGCGTTGCGGCAGACAGGCGGCCAGGCCAAAGTCATATGCATCGCGGGCGACGGTGGTTTTCAATACACTGCCCATGAGCTGGCCACGTTGTCACAATACCAACTGCCGGTAAAAATTCTTCTGGTCAATGACCAGGCATACGGCGTGATCGGCTTCCTCCAGCGTTCGCTTTTTGGACAGACACACGAAGTCGCGTTGCGCAATCCTGATTTTTGCCAGCTCGCGGATGCCCACGGTATACAGGCCATGCGCGCTTCTTCATTCGACGAACTCGAACAGAAAGTGCCCGCATGGCTTCAGAGCCAGGGACCGGCGCTGCTGGAATGGCAAACTGTCTTGAAGGCTCCGTGGGAAGCCGGGGCCATTCCAAGACCGACAGGCATCTCCCTCAAGACCAAGGAAAGCTAGACACATGGCGAACCAGACCCAATCTACCAGCGTAAAGAAATTATTTGATCTCTCCGGCAAGGTTGCCGTGATTACCGGCGGTTCCATCGGCCTGGGCCGCCAGATGGCGGAAGGCCTGGCGGAGATGGGCGCTGACGTGGTTCTTTGCGCCCGCAAGAGGGAACGCTGTGAAGAAGCCGCGCACGAACTGGCTAAACTTGGCGTGCGCACGGCGGCCCTCGGCTGCGATGTGAAGGACCCAGCCAATATTCAAAAGATGGTTGATGACAGCGTGGCCAAGTTCGGCCGAATCGACATTCTGATCAACAACGCCGGCATCTCCTGGGGCGCGCTGGTGGAAAAGATGACGCTGGAAGAATGGAACAAAGTCATTGAGACCAACCTCACTGGAACGTTTCTCTGTTCGCAGGCCGCGGGTAAAGTGATGATCAAGCAGGGAGGCGGCAAAATTATCAACGTTGCTTCTGTTGCCGGCCTGCGCGGCGCGCCGCCGGACACGGTGAACGCTATCGCCTACCACGCCAGCAAGGGCGGCGTGATCTCATTCACCAAGGACCTGGCCTGGAAATGGGCGCAGCACAACATACAGGTCAACGCGCTGGCTCCGGGATGGTTCCCAACCCATATGTCGGGCAAGGTGCTGGAGCACAAGCAGGAACATCTGCTATCACACATTCCGCTGCGTCGTTTTGGTTCCGACCATGATCTGAAAGGCGCTGCGGTGTTTCTGGCATCAGCCGCATCTGACTATGTGACCGGCCACGTACTTGTGGTTGACGGCGGGCAATCAGCCTAGACAAAAAATCATCATGAATATTCCTCTTACTCCAACTCGCTTTCTTCGTTACGCCAGCCAGCAATTTCCCGGCAAGGTCGCCGTGGTATGCGGTGACGAGCACATTACTTATGCCCAGTTCGCTGACCGTTCAGCCCGGCTCGGCGGGGCGCTTCGCTCGCTCGGTGTAAAGCCCGGAGACCGCGTGGCCTATCTAAGCGGCAACTGCCATCGTCTGCTGGAAGGCTATTACGGTGTGCTGGAAGCCGGCGCGGTGCTGCTTCCGCTCAATATCCGCCTCACGCCGGCCGAGCTGGCCTACATCCTGAATGATTCCGGGGCCACGGTGCTCATCTTTCACGAAATGTTTATGCCCATGGTGCAAGGCTTCCGCGCAGAACTGGAGACGGTGAAATCGTTTGTCGCGCTTGATCATGTTCCGCAGGCAGGCTGGATGGTGAAGCAGAACTATGAGCAACTTCTGGCCGCGGCGCAGCCCTTTCATGGCGACATCATGCAGGTGGACGAAAACGCTTTGGCCGAGCTTTTCTACACCAGCGGCACCAGCGCCAACCCCAAGGGCGTGATGCTCACGCATCGGAACATTTACCTGCACGCCTTAAACGTGGCCATCAACTTCAGCAGTGACGCAAACTCGGTTGAGCTGCACACCATCCCGCTGTTTCACGCGAATGGCTGGGGCGTAGCGCACTCGCTCACGCTCACCGGCGGCACGCATGTGATGATCGGTAAGTTTGATCCGCCGGAAGTCTTCCGCATCATTGAAAAAGAAAAAGTCCACGCCTGTAGTCTGGTGCCGACCATGGCCACCGCCCTGGTGAATTGTCCGGACCGTACAAAATATGACCTGAGCAGCCTTACGCGCATCACTCTGGGGGGTGCAGCGGCGTCGCCGACACTGGTCCGCGAAGTGGAAGACACCTTTAAGTGCCAATGTTATTCCGGCTACGGACTCACAGAAACCTGCCCCGTGTTGACCACCGCCAAGAGCAAGGCCGGGCTGGAACTGGAAGGCGACGCTCGTTATGATGGCCAGGCCCGCACCGGTTACGCTTTGCCCGGCATTGAAGTCCGCATTGTGGACGCCGACGACAACGACGTTCCTCACGACGGCGTGAGTGTGGGCGAGATCGTTGCGCAGAGCGATGGCGTGATGGCCGGATATTGGAAGCAGCCTGAGGCCACGCAGTCGGTGATGCGCAACGGATGGTTCCATACCGGTGACATGGCAACCATGGACGAAAATGGGTACCTGCTCATCGTGGATCGCAAGAAGGACATCATCGTCAGTGGCGGGGAAAACATTTCGTCTCTGGAAGTGGAAAGGGCCATGCTCGCCCATCCTGATATTTATGAAGTTGCGGTGATTCCGATTCCTGATCCGCGCTGGGGCGAAGTGCCTAAAGCGCTGGTCGCTCTGAAGCCCGGCACCAAGGCTACAGAGGACGATATCCTGGAATTTGTCCGCGGACGGCTTTCCCACTACAAATGCCCGCGCTCCATTGAATTTATGGACGTGCTGCCCAAGACCGGTACGGGCAAAATCCTGAAGAAAGAGCTGCGCAAAAAATATTGGTCAGGAACGGAAAGCATCCGGCCTGAGATGGCAACCAAGAAATAACTGGCGTGCAGGGCGATAGTCTGCTTGAAAGGCGATTCATGAAGCTTCTGGAAAACAAAGTTGCCATCGTTACCGGCGCCGCTCGTGGCATTGGCCAGGCCACAGCCGAGTTGTTTGCCCAGCATGGCGCGAGGGTGGTCATGTCTGATATTGATCCAGCGCCGCTTAAGGAAGCTGCCGCGGCCATTCAGAAATCAGATGGCCAGGTACACGCTCACGCGGGCGACGTTACCGATCCCGCTTTCCCCGACGCGCTCATCAAGGCCACGCTGGAAAAATTCGGCGGCCTCGACATCATCGTGAACAATGCCGGCTACACCTGGGACGGCGTCATCCACAAAATGACGGACGCCCAATGGCAGGCGATCATCGATTGCCACCTCACGGCGCCGTTTCGCATCATCCGTGCGGCATCTAACTTCATCCGCGAAACCGCCAAAAAAGAGCAGACTGAAACAGGGAAGGCGCGTGCCCGCAAGATCATCGGCATCAGCTCAACCACTGGCACGCGCGGCAATCCAGGCCAGGTGAACTACGCCGCCGGCAAAGCCGGCGTGATCGGCTTCACGCGTACGCTGGCCAAGGAATGGGGCATGTTCAACGTACAGGCCAACGCGGTTGCCTTTGGATGGATTGACACGCGCCTCACGCACGCCAAGGAAGAGCAGGTAAAAATCCAGCGCGAGGGTGTAGAGATTGACCTTGGCATTCCGGCGGACCGTTTGCAACTGATGTCAAAGTTCATTCCCATGGGACGCGCCGGGACAACGCAGGAAGCAGCCGGCGCCGTGCTGTTTTTTGCCTCGCCACTGTCTGACTATGTTTCCGGCCAGGTGCTCGAAGTCACCGGCGGAATGTAATTCGAGCCGACGTCTAACCGAAGGAAAATCCGATGCCAGCACGCGTATTTGAATCTCTGGATACAGTAAAGCAGATGGTCGGACAGGAAGTTGCTGTCACCGACTGGTTCACGATGACGCAGGACCGCGTGCAGCAATTTGCTGACGCCACGCTCGATCACCAGTGGATCCACGTGGACGTGGAGAGGGCAAAGAGGGAATCGCCGTTTAAAACGCCTATCGCACATGGGTTTCTTACGCTCTCTCTGCTCGCTCATTTCATGGAAGAGGCCGTGACGATCAAACAGAAATTCAGCCTGGCTGTGAATTACGGCATGAACAAAATGCGCTTCGTGTCGCCAGTGAAAGTAGGAGCTCGTATTCGCGCTCGCTTTGTGCTGGCTGCGGCCAAAGACGTGGAGCCCAACGGCCTGGAAGCACAATACAACACAACCGTTGAGATAGAAGGCAGTGAGAAGCCGGCCTGCGTGGCTGAGTGGCTGGTTCGGTATTATCGCTAGCGATCTGTACGACCTTAAATCGTCCCGCGCTCCGCGGCCCGCAGCGCCGTTTGCATCAGCATCCTGGCAAACTCACCCAACGTGGCGAAGCGCTGGTCTTTGGTCAGGCCGTGATGGTAGCGATAGTAAATCTGCTGAATGATCACGGCAACTTTGAACAAGGCAAAAACATAGTAGAAAAGAACGTTTGATACGTCGCGCCCGGTCTGCTTTGCATAGCGTTCCACAATCTCTGCGCGCGTCAAACTTCCTTCCAGCGTGGTGGGTCCCCAGCGGACCATCTGCATCTCCGGCGGATCATTGGCATTCCCCCAGTAGGCGATGGCGGTGCCCAGATCAGTCAGCGGGTCGCCCAGTGTG
>WNFA01000971.1_pt1 | contig 29480 bp, 21 predicted proteins | sample 5400481 | NCBI WGS metagenome assembly WNFA01 (sample SAMN13153340, study PRJNA577476) | soil metagenome | isolation source: 120 cm saprolite under Douglas fir tree site 2 hole 1 replicate 2 | place: USA:California | collected 2015-04-18 | reverse complement strand
GGCCGCCCCGGAGGCTTCAGGCATATCAGAAACAATCCCGCCACCGCGAACTCCGAAAGGTGTCGTGGTTTTGGCGATCGGCCTCCCCGGCTCGGGCAAGAGTTCATGGTTCAAGCGACACAAGATATCGCCTCTCTCCAGCGATCTGATGCGCGCGTTGTTGTTCGACGATCCCACCGAGCAGCGCTTTCAGGACCTGGTGTTTTCCAACCTGCGGTCCATGCTGAAGGCGCGGCTGATTGCGCGGCGTCCCATGAACTATGTGGACGCGACCAACCTTACGCCGCACGAGCGGCATAGCTGGATCAAGCTGGCCAAAGACTACGGATACGAAGTGCAAGCCGTTCTGTTCGATGTGCCTTTGGAAGTATGTCTGGAGCGCAATCAGAAGCGTCAGCGAGTGGTGGCCGAGGACGTGATGCGCCGCATGAGCGCCAAGCTGCGCGCCCCGACTTTCGAGGAAGGATTTTCCAAGATCACGGTGGTGCGGGTGAAGCAGAAGTAGCCGAGCCTGCCAGGGGCTGAAGCCCCGTTTCATTTAACCGCTTCAGCGCTGCCTTCGCGTCACCCCGACCGCCGCAGACTGCTCCCTCCCTGTCATCCCGAGCGCCGCCCAAGCCGCCCTTGCGCGGTAAGGGCAAGCGGAGGGATCTGGATTTTTTCGGCGCGAGATCCAGCGTCGGGCAGGGCTGCCGAGCGTCGGTCGGCCTGGACGGGTCCCTTCTGCTGCGCTCAGGGCAAGGCTCCGACCCGTCCTACACAGACAGAGATATAATTTCAGTCCATTCATGGCGCTGACCTCCGGCACGAAACTCGGGCCGTACGAAATTGTGGGCCCTCTGGGCGCCGGCGGCATGGGCGAGGTATATCGTGCGCGCGACTCGCGCTTGGGCCGCGAGGTTGCAATCAAGGTTTTGCCCGCCTCCTTTTGCCGCGATCTTGACCGTCTCCGGCGGTTCGAGCAGGAAGCGCGAGCGGCAAGCGCGCTCAATCATCCCAATATTATTGCGGTGTATGACATCGGGACGCATGACGGCGCTCCTTACCTGGTGACGGAACTTCTGGAGGGCTCGACCCTCCGCGACCGTTTAGTCGGCGGCGCCCTGCCTGCTCGCAAGGCGGTAGACTACGCGGTTCAGATCGCGCATGGGCTGGCAGCGGCGCACGACAAGGGAATTGTCCATCGCGATCTGAAGCCGGAGAACGTTTTCGTCTGTCGCGACGGGCGGGCTAAGATTCTGGATTTTGGTTTGGCAAAGTTAAGCGCCCTGGAAGCGGCCGACGCTACGGTTACGTCGCTGGCGCTTGAGAACCAGACCAGCGCGGGCGTGGTGCTCGGCACCATGGGGTACATGTCGCCCGAACAGATACGCGGAGAGAAAGCCGACCAGCGTTCCGACGTTTTCAGCTTTGGCGCAGTGCTTTATGAGGCGCTCTCCGGGCAGCGCGCTTTTGAGGGACCAACCTCAGCTGATCGGGCCAGTGCGATTCTGAAGGAAGATCCTCCCGACCTGTTGGCCACAGGGCGAAATATTCCCGCGACCCTGGACCGCATCGTGCGCCACTGTCTGGAAAAGAATCCGCAAGAACGCTTTCAATCGGCACGCGACCTGGCGTTTCACCTTGAATCCACTTCGTCGGTTTCGGACTCCAGTATCGGAGCTGCGACAGTCTTGCCGAAAGCCGGTACCGCAGGGTTTCTACGCTGGCTGGTTGCGATTCTTGCCATCGCCGCGCTTGCTGCGGGTGCCTGGTGGTTCCGGGGAAGGCCGGAACCCGGCGCCCAGGCGGTGAAATTTCTGCGGCTCACGGATTTTGCCGGGCTGGAAGAGAGCCCGGCGTTTTCGCCGGATGGAAAATCGGTGGCGTTTGTCAGCGATTCGACGGGTTCGCGGCAGGTCTGGATCCGCTTACTGGCGGGCGGCCCTCCATTGCAGATCACGAATGGTCCGGGTGCGCATCTCGATCCCAGGTGGTCCCAGGATTCGGCGTCCATCATCTACTACACGCCACCTCCAGAAGGCGACGCCCAAGGCACACTATGGGAGGTGTCGGCGTTGGGCGGCGCTCCCCGGGTGCTGGTCTCGGGCATGAGTGGCGCGGACGTGAGTCATGACGGCAAGCGGCTGACATTTTTCCGCCTCAATGGAAAACAAATGGAGTTGGTGGCAGCGGATCGTGATGGCTCCAATGCGCGGGTAGTGACCCGGGCGGTCACCACCTTCAGCTATCGTCAGCCCCGCTGGTCGCCGGATGACCGCACCATTGCATACCTGCACAACCAGGAAAATTGGGCGGACGACGTGTTTCTGGTTTCATCCGCGGGCGGGGTCCCTCGCCAGCTTACCCACGACACAATGCTGATGGGCGGACTGGCCTGGTTGCCCGATGGTTCCAGCCTCATCTACAGCAGCGCCAGAGGCAACACCATGCTCTATCTTCCCACTCTGCACCTGTGGCAAATTGCAACCTCCGGAGGGGAGGCGCGGCAGCTCACCTTTGGAGAATCCGGCGACGAAAGTCCGGACGTGGATCGTGACGGTCGCATCCTGGTAAGCCGCAAACACATGGAGTTCGATATTTGGAAGTTTCCCGTCGATGGGGATCCAGCGGAGAATGTGAACCGGGCAGTACGCGTGACTAACCAGACCGGACAACTACAGACTCCGACGCTGGATCCGACCGACCACGAAATGGCCTATCTTTCCGATAGTGGCGGCCACGGCAATCTCTGGGTACAGCCATTGAATGGCGGCCAACGCCGCCAGATCACATTCGAAAAAGATCCCGAGGTGGTGATGGGAGTTCCCATCTGGTCTCCTGACGGAAAGTTTATAACCTTCGCCATCGGCCGGGTCTCGGGTGATGTTCGTAAGGTGGGCTACTATCTGGTCCGTCCCGACGGAAGCGGTCTCCACTTCGGAGTCTCGCAGGGTGCGTGGGTTGCATGGTCGGGCGATAGCAAGTGGCTGTACTATTCCGAGTCTTCACCGATACAGGCTACCGGAAGCTTTCGTCTCATGAAGGTTCCGGTGGACGGTGGCACGCCGCTCCTGGTGCGCTCGGATAATGCCCGCGGGCCGGCTCCGGCGCCCGACGGTTCGGCCTTGTACTACGTGGTCCCACTGGAAAATTTGAACGGCTCATTAGATTACGAGCTACACGTAGCCCGGCCCGAGAGCGGGCCTTCGACTTTGCTGGCGCACATCTCGGGTGAGCGGGTGCCCTTGTGGCAGGGCCTGCATCCGGTGATTTCGAAAGACGGGAAGTGGCTGGTGATGCCCCTGGACGATAACCTGGGAACCAATATCTGGGTTGCATCCACGGCTGATGGGAAACTAAGACGGCTCACGGATTTCGGACAAAAACGCACTTTCATCGCGCGCCGCATGTCCTGGTCATCGGACGGGAAGTGGGTGTTCGCCGCCGTGGGCGAAGGCGATGCCGACATCGTGCAGATGGACGGACTGGTGAGATAGCCCCCCCGCTAGAGCGGCGAGAGTACCAGAACGTGAAAACTGTCTGGGATTATTTTGGGACGCGGGTGTGGATTATCCGCGGTTGCTTCCGGAGCAGCGCCTAACTGAGCCGCCGACAAATAAATCTTGTGAGTTTTTGTATCGAGAGACATGGTGCGAGCGCTTCTCTCGGTGGCAGCGTTTTCGAGGACGGTGTACTTATCGGGACTGTCTTGTCTCACAACCGTCAGGGTGCCCTCGCCATTGGAAGAAAAAACCAGCTTCCTTGCCGGATCGTAGCCGGCGGCATCGGGCCCGTTGCCGATGGCAACTGTAGCGATCACCTGGCCGGAATCCGCGTTTACCACCGCCATCTTGTTGTTCGAGCACACGGAGAATAGCCGACGTGCTTCCAGGTCAATAGCAAGTCCCGAAGGTTCCTCGCAGGGGGAAAGAGACCAGGTCTTCTTCACCTTCAGGGTTTGAGGATCGAGTTGAGCGATCTCGCTCTTGTCCTCGATGTTGACGTAGACGTTGCCCTTTCCGTCGCTCACCGGGAACTCGGGCTTGCCATCCAGGGCGACCGTACCGGCCACCTTTCCCGAGGCAGCGTCGATCGCGGTCGCATCGTTGCTGCGGCCGTTGAAGGCAAATACGCGCTTGCTGTAAGGATCGTACAAAATGCCGTCGGGGTTCTTGCCGGCCGGCACTTTCTGAAGAACCGCATCGGACTTCAGATCGAAAATGACCACCACATCGTCGCCACCGTCGCTGATGTATCCCCGGTTGAAATCGTTGGCAACCGCAATGCCATGGATGCGCTTCATCCCGGTGATTTTCGCAACTGGCTTTTCTGAGTCGAGGTCGACCACTTCAACCTGCGTGCTATGGGACACGTAAAGTCGCCGGTTCGCGGAGTCGACTGCGAGGTAGTCCCAGCCACCTTCGCCCGGGAATGGAATACGGCCGCTGATTTTGTACTGCTGTGCGTCGACCGCGAGTGAGCCGAGCAGGAGAAGAGCGGTGATCAGAAATAAATTCCGCATGATGGCCTCTGCCGTATTTTAGCGTTTGTTAGAGGTCCGCAGCATAAATAACTGTGGCTGTGGCACCGGAGGCGGCGCCGCAGAGCAGCACCTCGCAGGCCCGCCCTACCGCCACTGGTGCCATCTCAGGCTCCGCTGAAGGTATTATCGACATTTGGTAACTGCCCTGACGAATTCTTGCCTTGGATAAAGGAATGAACGGGAAGCGCCGATATCTACTCCAGGAATGGCGCGAAAGGCTGAACTCGTTCGAGCGCTGAAGACACCGCCGAAAGAGCGCACGAAATCTGTCCCGGCACTTCCGCGTATCGATCCGCGACATTCTGACGTGCCCACGCTGCGCGGTGCCGAGTTCGCGGCTGTGTACTATAACCTGCGCGTAGCGGGGGACTTCTACGAGTTCCTGCGCGTGGGTCCGTCACGCGTGCTGTTCGGCCTGCTCGACCTTGCCGGCCGCAGGGAGGACACTCGGGAGATCCTGATTGCCACCCAGGATGCTTTCCGCACGGGCGCGCCCCAGCTTTTTGCGGGGGAGGATTTCAACGAGGCCGAGGCCATGATCGAGCTCTGTCATGAGATCAACCGGACCATTCTGCAATTTGCCGGAGGGGTGCGTAGCTGCCCTGCCTTTATGGGCTGCTACAACGAGGATTTGGGCACCGTCTGCTACACCAACGCTGGCCACACTCCGGGGCTGGTCCGCGACCAAAGCGGAATCACGCGGCTGGAGGCGACCGGGCTGCCGCTCGGCCTTTTTTCCCACGCCACGCACGGCGCTTCGACCTGCGCCCTGGTGCCGGGCGCGGTCCTTCTGATCGTTTCCCGTGGAATCATCGAAGCGGACTATCGCGGGGAAGAGTTCGGACTGGAGGGCGCGCAGGAGAACCTGCAACGATCCGCCGGCGGCACCGCGCGGGACGTGTGTCTGACCATTCTTCAGGCGGCCCAGGAATTCATGCGGGTTCCGCCCACGCACAACGACGTGACCACAATCGCGCTTAGACGCGAGGGCTAGGCGTTAAGACCAGCGGCTGTGGCTTTGGGCAGCCGCGAAATGGCGCAAGATTGCAGCCCAGGGCCCAAGCCCTGGGGCAAGTGGGAAACGAGCAAGCCCCGGAGGGTGAAAGACCGGTTCTCACGCACACACTAAAGGCCCGCTCCACCCGCCACAGGCAACACAAAATGAAACACTGAACCGCACCCAAGCTGGCTGGTGACACCGATCTTGCCACCATGCGCTTCGACAATCGCTCTCACGATGGCCAGTCCCATTCCCGTGCCTTGCACCCGATAGCGCTGATTCTTGCCCCGGTAAAATTTGTCAAAAATCAGACTTTGCTCCATGTCGTCAATACCCGCGCCCTGGTCGGCAACATTGACTTCGAGGTTCGCGCCTTTCAATTCGGCGGTGATCCGGATGGGAGATTCCGGGGGCGAATATTTGGCGGCGTTCTCCAGCAATTGGACCAGGACCTCCTTGATGCGGTCTGCGTCCAGACGCGCGGCGAGGTCTTCGGGCACACGGATCTCGACCGGATGTTTTCCCAGCACCTGTTTCACGTCTGCGACTGCGCGATGTACTAGGTCTAGGACCCGACAGGTCTGGAGATCGAGCTGGAATTCGTGGGATTCAAGCTGGGCGACCTCGGCGGCCTCGCCCACCAGGCGGTTCAAACGATCGCTTTCTTCGTTGATGACGGTCATGAGTTCCTGGCGATCGTCCGAGCTCAGACCTGTGTTGGAGAGCAAACTGGTAACCGAGGCTTTGATCGAAGTGAGCGGAGTTCGAAATTCGTGGGTGACGGAGTCCAGGATGGCGGAACGCAGTCGTTCGCCTTCGCGGGTTGTTTCGGAACGGGTCAGGTTCTCAACCGCATTGGCGCGTTCGACTGCAATTGCGATCAGGCTTCCCATGGCGTCCAGCGTCTGGCGGGAAAGATTGCCGCCGATGCCCAGTGCGCCCACCGTCCGCACGCCCATCTTGAGCGGTGTGAAACTGAGATTGCGCTCGCGGTCCATCATGGGCTCGCCCCGCGCGATGATGGACTTGAGCTGTTCCGCATCCAGATCGGGGACTTCGATTCCGGCGCGATAGATGTTTCCTTTTTCCGGGAGATACAGGGCTGCCGCGGAAACGCCGAAGCACTCGATGACGTGCTGCGGGACGGCGTTCAGCAGTTGCAGAATGTTATCCGCGGTCAATAGTTGCTGGCTGAAGCTGTAGAGGCGCTCCAGTTCGCGGCGGCGGCCGACCGCCTCCTCGGTTTGCTTTCGCGCCCGATCTGACAATTGACTGGCAATCACCGCAGTAGTGAGGAAGGCGAGCAGGGCGATCCAGTTTTGCGTGCCTGCGATGCTGAAGGTGCCGATGGGGGGGAGAAAGAAGTAATTGAACCCAAGGGTCGCAACGAATGCGGTGAACAGCGAGTAACGCAAACCCCAGAGGGCCGAGACAATCAAGACGGAAATCAGGAAGGTCAGGGCCACTGTGGTTGGATTTACGCGAATGACGGCAGTGTAGAGGTATACGACGCTGAAAAGGACGGCAGCACACGCTGCAAAACGAAGCGCCACCCTGATTACGGACTGATTCACGATCATGGATTGTAGATCATCGATTCTAGATCATGGATTGTAGCTGAATATCGACAAAACCAACTCCGTCCACGACAATAGTCGGCAATGACCAAGACGCCTGAGCAATGGCTGGAACACGCTGAACCCGCCAAGAAGGGAGGCACGCTTAAGCTGTTTCTCGGATATGCGCCCGGGGTGGGGAAGACCTATAACATGCTGAGCGAAGCCATCCGCCGCAAGAGCCGCGGCGAAGATGTGGTGATCGGCGTGGTGGAGACCCACGGGCGTAAGGGAGTGGTGGAGCTTGCGGAAAAACTCGAAACTGTGCCCAGGAAAAAGATCGAATACAAAGGTACGGTGTTTGAGGAAATGGATCTGGATGGGATCCTGGCCCGCAAGCCGGCAGTGGTGGTGGTGGACGAGCTGGCGCACACCAACATCGACGGCAGCAGGCATCACAAACGCTATGAAGATGTTTTGGAGCTGGTGGATGCTGACATCTGCGTACTGACGACGATGAACGTGCAGCATCTGGAGAGCGTGGCTCCCAGCGTGCAAAGAATCAGCGGCATCACGGTGCGGGAGACGGTTCCTGACTGGGTGTTGAAGCGGGTGCGCGAAGTGGTCATGGCCGACCTCACTCCGGAGGCGCTTCAGACCCGCATGCGGCGCGGCGATATCTATCCGCTGGACCGGGCGGAAAAGGCGCTGGCAAACTTCTTTCGGCCCGGCAACCTGATTGCGCTGCGCGAACTCGCGCTGCAGGAAGTTACGCAGGAGGTGGACCGCAGTCTGGAAACCTACCTCGATCAGGAAGGCGGGGAACGCAAGCTTGGAGTACGGGAAAGATTTGCGGTCGCCATCAGCTCCAATCCCGCGGCGCAGCAACTGATCGCCCGGGCGGCGCGCATGGCGAAGCGAATGGACGGCGAGCTGTATGTGGTCTACGTGGACATCGGAGTGGACGACAATGAGGCCAACCAGCGAACCCTGGCCGCGAACATTCGCTTTGCCGAAGGGGTGGGGGCCCAGGTGGTTAAGTTGAAGTCTCCGACGGTAGCCAAGGCGGTGGCTGGATTTGTCAGAGAAAAACACATCACCCAGGTCGTGTTCGGCCATTCCGCGGTGAAAGGCTGGAAGCGATACCTTTATTTAAACGCCATCCACAAATTTCTTAGAGATGCGCCACCGGTCGATGTCCACATTGTTACGCAGCAGTCTTCCTGAGCAGTCAAGTCTCCATGCCCGACAAGAAACGCATCCTGGTGGTAGATGATGAGCCGCAGATCACGCGGGTCCTGCGGACTTCTCTTACCGGCAACGGTTTTGAAGTCCGCACCGCTGATGACGGACATGCCGGTCTAAGGGCGGCGCGGGAATGGCAGCCCGATCTGGTCATCACCGACATCTCCATGCCCAACATGAACGGAATCGAATTGTGCCGCCAGCTCCGGGCAGAGTCGGCTTTACCCATCATCGTGCTCTCCGTGAAAGGCGAGGAGAAAACCAAGGTGGAGGCGCTGGACGCCGGGGCAGACGACTACGTTACCAAGCCGGTAGGCATGGATGAACTGCTGGCGCGGGTGCGACGGAACCTGGCGAGAACCCAACCGACCGAAGATAGTGCGAAGCGAACGATTGCCATCGGGGACTTCAAGATCGACGCGGATGCGTTTCGGGTGGTGGTGAAGAATACTGAGATCCGGCTCACGCCCAAAGAATTCGAGTTGTTGCTCTACCTGGCGAGACACGCGGGCCGGGTGGTGACACATCGAACCCTGCTGCTTGCCATCTGGGGCCCCAATAGCCTTGAGCAACCGGAGCATCTGCGGGTGCTGGTCGCGCAACTGCGTAAGAAAATAGACACCGAGGGGACTCCGCACTACATCATCACCGAGCCCTGGGTGGGCTACCGCTTCGAACCCGCCGGCGAAAAGTAGTTTCGGGGTCAACTCCTTTTCATCTTCATCTGCATCTTCATGTTCATACGTTCTTAATTTCTATTTCTCGACATATTTTCGGCCTGGGACCAGCAGCAGGGCGGGAAACGAGAGCCAGTTTTCAGTTGGTGGTTGCCAGTTGTCAGTGCTACTTCTGTGTTTTCATGGGTTTGTCTGGAACGAGAGCGTCTTTATGAATTTTTAATGCACTTCTTATACAAAACTTACCCCCTGGAATATCCAATGTGTTGAGAGGCTATTATGCTCACAGTTGCGAGTCTGGGGATATTCGCTGTGCTGGCGGCGTGCGCTCTGGGGATGGGGTTCATGGTCCGCTTTGTAGTCGCGATCTCCCGCGACGAAAACCAGATTCGGGTCGCGCACCCGGTTCGTGCGAGGGGGGTAAGCAGCGACGCTGCGGTGAATCCGGCAGGCCACCTCGCCATGGGAGTGGTGCGAATCACAACCGCTCTCGCCTCGAATGCCAGGGAACACGCGGCGGCGGAACGGCCCCATCTCATCACTTTTTCCGCGCGATCACGGGAACGCGAGGCCGTGGCCGTACGCCGTTATAGCTAGAACTGAATACCGACTGGAGTCCGGGACATGCGAGACATTATTTTTGTGGCGGTTACGGTTGCCTTCTTTTTGATTTCCATTGCGTATGTGAAGTTCTGCGATCGCATCCGCTAAGGTGAAACGTTTATGAATGCTGAATCGATCATCATGCTGATCGTGTGCGCGGGATTGATGGTGTACCTGTTGTACGCGTTGTTGCGGCCGGAGAGGTTCTAGAAATGACAGTCAATGGCTGGTTGCAGATTCTGGTGTACCTCGCCGTGATCTTCGCGGTGACCAAGCCGCTGGGAATATACATGGTGCGGGTGTTCAACCGGGAGCGCACGTTTCTCGATCTCGTGTTGCGGCCGGTGGAGCGTTTGCTGTACCGGCTGACCCTGGTAGACGAAGAACATGACATGCGGTGGACGGAATACGCGTTCTCCATGTTGCTGTTCAGCGGCGTGTCCATGCTGGTGCTGTACCTGATCGAGCGAGTGCAGCAGTGGCTGCCATTGAATCCCCAGAAATTCGCAGCAGTAGGTCCTGATCTGGCCTTCAATACAGCGGCTTCTTTCACCACCAATACCAACTGGCAAAACTACGGTGGCGAGGCCACCATGAGCTACCTCACGCAGATGGCTGGACTCGCCTATCACAATTTTGCCTCTGCTGCGGTTGGAATTGCGTTGGCGATTGCGTTTATTCGCGGCATCTCGAGACGCGAGAAGGAAACCATCGGCAATTTCTGGGTCGACCTGACGCGGACCACCCTATGGGTGTTGTTGCCGACATGCATCATCTACGCGCTGATCTTGGTTTCGCAGGGCGTGGTGCAGAACTTCCGACCGTATGACACGGCGAAGATGGTCGAACCACAACAAGTCCCTCACCTTGGGGCTGACGGGAAGCCAGCGGTGGGCCAGGATGGCAAGCCGGTGATGGATACAGTCACCGACCAAGTAATCGCGCAGGGTCCAGTCTCCTCGCAGGAAGCGATCAAGATGCTGGGGACGAACGGTGGTGGATTTTTCAACGCCAACAGCTCCCACCCTTTTGAGAACCCGACGCCGCTCAGCAACTATTTGCAAATGATCTCCATTTTCGTGATTCCCGCCGGCCTGACTTACACGCTGGGACGAATGACGGGATCGCAGCGCCACGGCTGGGCGGTTTGGGCGGCTATGGCGATTCTGTTCATGGCGGGCGTGACTACCGCTTATTGGGCTGAGGCGAAAGGCAATCCTTTGCTCAAGGGAGTGGACCAGCACGCCAGCCTGATGCAGTCCGGCGGCAACATGGAGGGCAAGGAGGTTCGCTTTGGCATTGCCGACTCCACACTGTTTGCCACCGTCACCACCGACGCCAGCTGCGGCGCCATCAATGGCTGGCACGATTCCTACACGCCTCTCGGCGGCATGGTGCCGTTGGCCAACATCATGCTCAGCGAAACCGTGTTTGGGGGAGTAGGCGCCGGATTGTACGGGATCCTGATTTACGTTGTGCTTTCTGTGTTTATTGCGGGACTCATGGTCGGGCGCACGCCGGAGTATCTGGGCAAAAAGATTGAAGCCTACGACGTGAAGATGGCCATGCTGGTGACCCTGGTTTTCCCGCTTGTGATCCTGGTGCTTGCGGCCATTTCGTCAGTCGAGGGGTTTGGGACATCGAGCATCAGCAACGCCGGTCCGCACGGCCTTACCCAGATTCTCTATGCCTTCACGTCGATGGCGGGCAATAACGGCTCAGCTTTCGGCGGCTTGAACGGGAACACGCCCTGGTACAACATCGCCGGTGGGATGACCATGCTGGTGGGGCGTTTCTTCATGATTCTTCCCATGCTGGCGATCGCCGGGAACCTGGCCAAGAAGAAGTATGTGCCGCCATCGCTGGGAACATTCCCCGTGACTACGCCGCTGTTCAGCGTCCTGCTGGTGGGCGTGATCGTGATCGTGGGTGCGTTGACCTTCTTCCCGGCCTTGAGCCTGGGACCGATTCTGGAGCACCTGCTGATGCAAGCCGGCAAGACTTTCTGAGGATGCTTTTGAGGAAATATGGCAGAGAAAAAAGGTAAGGCGATTTGGGACATGAAGATCGTGCAGGGCGCGATCTGGGATTCATTCGTGAAGCTGCATCCGCGCAAGATGATGGGCAATCCCGTCATGTTCGTCGTGGAGGTCGGCAGCGTGGTCACGAGCGTACTGCTCGTCCGGGACGTGCTTCAGCACCAGGGCGCGTTCGGTTTCAATCTGCAAATCACGCTGTGGTTGTGGTTCACGGTTCTGTTCGCGAATTTTGCCGAAGCAATGGCGGAAGGGCGGGGCAAGGCGCAGGCGGAGAGTCTGCGAAAAGCCAGATCGGAAACCGTCGCCAACCGGGTGCTGCCCGATGGCAAGATCGAAAAGATTGCCAGTTCGAAGTTACGTTCGGGTGATGTGGTAAATGTCGCTGCCGGAGAGTTGATCCCGGGTGACGGCGAAATTGTGGATGGGGTGGCGTCGGTAGACGAATCGGCGATCACGGGCGAATCCGCGCCCGTAATCCGCGAGGCGGGAGGAGACCGCTCTGCAGTGACTGGGGGCACGCGGGTTCTCTCCGACTACATCAAGATCAAGATTACGTCCAACCCTGGAGAAACATTCCTCGATCGCATGATCGCTTTGGTCGAAGGTGCGGAACGCCAGAAGACGCCGAACGAAATCGCGCTGAATATTTTGCTGGCGGGCTTGACGATTATCTTTCTGCTGGCTGTGGTTACGCTGCAGCCCTTCGCGGTGTATTCCGGAGCGCCACAGACCGTGTTCGTGCTGGTGTCGCTGCTGGTGTGCCTGATTCCCACTACGATTGGTGGATTGCTTTCCGCCATCGGTATTGCCGGAATGGACCGCCTGGTACAGCACAACGTTCTGGCCATGTCGGGGCGGGCGGTGGAGGCGGCGGGCGACGTGAACACTCTGCTTCTCGACAAAACCGGGACCATCACGTTAGGAAATCGCCAGGCCGCGGAATTCGTTTGCGCGCCGGGGGTCTCGGAAGCCCAACTGGCGGACGCAGCTCAATTGTCATCACTTCCCGATGAGACGCCGGAAGGCCGCTCCATTGTGGTTCTGGCAAAAGAGCGCTACGGTCTGCGGGGACGCGAGCTCGCTTCGCATGAAGCGCATTTCGTGCCCTTCACCGCGCAGACCAGAATGTCTGGGGTCAACCTCGACGGCCGCGAGATCCGCAAAGGCGCATCAGATGCGATCGCCAAATACATTTCCGTGGTGAGCGGCAACGGTCTTCCCAAGGAAGTGCAGGCAACTGTCGAGCAAATTGCGCGTTCCGGTGGCACGCCGCTGGTGGTCTCGGAGAATAAGCGCGCGCTAGGCGTGATCTATCTTAAAGACATCGTCAAGGGCGGAATTCGCGAGCGCTTCAACCAGCTTCGTTCCATGGGCATTCGTACCGTGATGATTACGGGCGACAACCCGCTTACTGCGGCAGCTATCGCGCGCGAGGCCGGCGTCGATGACTTCCTGGCGCAAGCCACTCCCAAAGAGAAAATGGATCTGATTCGCCGGGAGCAGGCGGAGGGAAAATTGGTGGCCATGACCGGGGATGGCACCAACGACGCTCCCGCCCTGGCGCAGGCCGATGTCGGCGTCGCCATGAATACCGGTACGCAGGCCGCGAAAGAGGCGGGCAACATGGTCGACCTGGATTCGAATCCCACCAAACTGATTGAGATTGTCGAAATCGGCAAGCAGCTGCTGATGACGCGCGGGGCGCTCACCACCTTCTCCATCGCCAACGACGTGGCCAAGTATTTTGCCATCATCCCGGCCATGTTTGCCGGCACTTTCCCGGTGCTGGCTGCGCTCAACATCATGCATTTGAAGACGCCGCAGTCGGCCATATTGTCCGCGGTAATCTTTAACGCGCTGATCATCATCGCGCTGATTCCGCTGGCCCTGCGCGGCGTGAAGTACCACGCCATGGGCGCGGCGGCGCTGTTGCGCAGCAACCTTCTGATTTATGGCGTGGGCGGGATCATTATTCCGTTCATTGGCATCAAGTTGATCGATATGCTCATTACCCGCATTGGGATGGCCTGAAGTTGATTGGCTGAAATTGATTGGTTAAGACGAGGACCATCGTGAAAAAGAACCTTCTTATTTCCGTACTCATGACCATTGTCACAACCGTGCTGCTGGGCCTGATTTATCCCCTGGTGGTTACGGGGCTGGCGCAGGTTTTCTTCCCGGAGAAAGCCAACGGGCAACTCATACGGCATAACGGGACCGTGATCGGGTCGCACATTATTGCCCAGCCTTTTGTGGGGGCGGGTTATTTTCATCCGCGCCCTTCCGCCGCAGGCGCGAACGGCTATGACGCCAGCAACTCCAGCGGATCGAACCTGGGGCCTACAAATCAGAAACTCATCGATCGGGTCAACGGCGACGTCGCCAGCGCGCAGGCGGAGAATCCAGGTAAACCAGTGCCCATCGACCTGGTCACGACTTCAGCCTCGGGGTTCGATCCCCACATCACGCCGGCCGCCGCGGAGTTCCAGGTTCCGCGAGTGGCCAAAGCTCGCGGCATGACCGAGGACGCGGTGCGATCACTGGTTGCTCAAAATACCCAGGGAAGACAATGGGGCTTCGGGGAGCCGCGGGTGAACGTGCTGGAACTGAACCTGGCGCTGGACGGGGTTACGAAGTAAGTTCCGTTCTCATCGGGAAAGTCGAGGCCTTTAACCCGCAACGGACGCAAAGCAGGCGCAAAGGACGCGAAGAAAATCTTGAGCCAATCCTGGGGTAACCTACAGTCTGAGCCTAGTGAATCTTTCTGACCTGAATCTCTCTAACCTGAATCTCTCTGACCAGGGAGCAGCCGCGTGAACCGCCTGACGATCTTCGGATTGTTTGCGGTGGCGGCGATGCTGGTGTGCTACGCGTTCGAGAAGCGCAGCCGATGGTTCACCCTGGGGTTCGCTGCAGCCTGTGTCCTGGGCTCGATCTACGGCTTCCTGCAGGGAGCCTGGCCGTTTGGACTTGTCGAGGGAGTCTGGTCGCTGGTGGCCCTGCGACGCTGGTGGCAGGCCGGACAGCCGAGCTGATCCGCCCTTCCACCTACATATTTCTGGCGGAGTTCGAGGATGGCTCTTTCTCAAACAGCATCTTGAAGTCTTCGATCGAGGTAAGAAGCACGACGATCGCGGATCCAAGAATGCCGGCAACAAACATAGCTTCGATGACGCGAATTAACAGGGAAATTACGAAGTTCATACGTGCAGCACTTTCTGGCGCCAAGGGCGAGGGCCAAGGACGAGGGCCAAGAGAAGATAATAGCGTCAGCCTGTTAGTGTAGCAACTGCCGATTGATTTTGAGACTATAGGGATCAAATCGCCTCGGGAGCGCCACTCCCCCTTCACGTTCAGAATTTCCCGGGACATGAAGACGGAACAGGGCATTCCGCGACCGACGGAATTTCTGTCGTGATTCGAGGGGTCCCATGAAAGAGCTCCGTTTTGTGGTCTCGCTGATCACCCAAGAAAACGATTACCAGCGCGAGCAGGCTGCCGCAGCTCAGGAAGCCGCGGTCCGTCTGGGGGTGCACGTGCAAACCATGTTCGCGGACAATGACGCCATCAATCAGAGCCAGCAGCTGCTGAAAATTGTTCAGACTGCCGACGCCGGCGTGGATGCGATCCTGCTGGAGCCAGCCAGCCGAACCGGCTTTCCCAAGGTGGCGCAAGCTGCGGTTGCCGCCGGGGTGGCATGGGGCCTCCTCAATTGCGAACCCGACTACTTGCGAGAACTGCGGTCGGCGAGCGACGTTCCGGTGTTCTCGGTCAGTGCCGACAACCAGGAAGTGGGGCGAATCCAGGGACGGCAGCTTGCTGCCACCCTGCCCACGGGCGGTTCGGTCTTGTACATCCAGGGACCGTCGGGAAGCACCGCCGCCGAACAGCGCTGGGCGGGCATGCAGGCCAGCAAGCCGGAGAACGTGAAGATCAAGGTACTGAAAAGCGGGAACTGGACTGAGGATGGCGGGTATCAGGCGGTGGCTTCCTGGCTACGCCTTTCCACGTCGCACCACGAGCAAATTGACGCCGTCCAGGTCCAAAATGATTTTCTGGCGCTGGGTGCGAAGAGAGCCATGCAACAGCAGACGGCGGGGGAGGAGAGAGTGAGCAAGTCGCGTCTTCCTTACCTCGGCGTCGATGGTCTTCCCAAGACCGGGCAAGAATGGGTTCGGAAACACTTGTTAGCTGCGACCGTGATTGTGCCTCCGATCGCGGGTACGGCTTTGGAGCTCATCGTTGCGGCCATCCGCAAACAGGCGCGGCCGCCGGAACGCACGCTGGTGCCGCCGCGATCTTTTCCTGAAGCCGAGGGGGAAGCATCGCGCATGGCGGCGCGCATCTGAAAGCGAGCGGCATGAGGGCTGCGAGGGCGGATGGCGCTCCTGAGAGCCGGCCATCAGTCGTCCGTGGCGGCGAGACAATCTCAAGAACTCGTAAGCCGTAATTCCCGTCCACTACCACGACTTCTCCGATTGTGGCTGGAGGTAAGCCCTCCAATCAGGCAGCGCCAGTCGAGGATTAAGCGGCGTTCATTAGAAATGGCTGGTAGAAGAACGCCTGGTAGCGCAGGCCTCAGTGTTGTCCTGATACAATTTTGAGCTTTTCCGCGGACTGCCAGGACCGTCAGGGGAATGCTGTCAGGGAGACAAAGAAAAATGCATTACCGTGTGCTCGGCCGTACCGGTTGGAAGGTTTCAGAAATCAGCTTCGGCGCCTGGGCCATCGGCGGCTCGTGGGGCCAGGTATCGGATGAAGACTCGATGGCCGCCCTGCACCAGGCCATCGACTGCGGCGTGAATTTTATCGATACCGCCGACGTCTACGGCAATGGGCGCAGTGAGCGCCTGATTGCCCGGCTGAGAAAGGAGCGCAAGGAAGAAATCATCGTGGCCACCAAGGCGGGCCGGCGCCTGCCCCGGCAGACGGTTGAAGGCTACAGCCGGCAAAATCTGGTGGCGTGGATCGAAGACAGCCTGCGCAATCTTTCGACCGAGTGCCTCGATCTGGTCCAGCTTCACGGTCCTCCGACCGAGCTATATTCCCGGCCCGAGGTGTTTGAGATCCTCGACGACCTGGTGAGGGCAGGAAAAATCCGCTATTACGGGGTCAGCGTTGAAAAAGTGGAAGAGGCGATGAAGGCGATCGAGTACCCCAATGTCCAGACGGTGCAGATTATCTTCAATGCTTTCCGGCAGCGCCCCGCAGAAGTCTTTTTCGGTCGGGCCGCGCAAAAGCAGGTTGGTATTCTGGCGCGGGTGCCTCTGGCCAGCGGGTTGCTCACCGGGAAGCTTCGCAGCGACTCGGCATTTGCCTCCGACGACCACCGTAATTTCAATCGCCACGGGGCGGCCTTTGACGTCGGGGAGACGTTTGCGGGAGTGGACTACGAAGTCGGCCTCGCGGCGGTGGAGGAGATTCGTGAACTCGTTCCTGCTGGGGTCTCGATGAGCCAGTTCGCCCTGCGCTGGATTCTCATGTTCGATGCCGTCACCTGCGCCATTCCCGGCGGCAAACGACCTGAACAGGTCGCGGACAACTGCGGCGCATCGGACATTCCGCCGCTTCCACCGGACGCGATGGCCGCGGTGAAGCGCATTTACGATGGGAAGATCGCTCCCCTGGTTCAGCATCGGTGGTGATGCCGACTTCAAGTTCCAAACTTCCGGGAGCGCAACCCGCTCGACCATTCGTCTGGTTCGGCCGCTGGTGATGGTGATCAAAATCAGTTTCCAGTTTTTGGTTCCCAGTTCCCAGTTTGTCTGGGCCTGGCCAACGGCCACCCTGTGAAATGTCTGGGGATTCTGTTACAAAAGGCGCATGAATGTTCTCTTTATCGGCGGGACGGGCATCATCAGCAGCGCCTGCAGCCGTTTGGCGGTGCAGCGCGGCATCGGGCTGACTCTTCTGACCCGCGGCCGGCGTGCCGCGGAAACGGTGGGCGGCGCGGAGACGGTGAACGCGGACATTAATGACCCATCCTCGCTTGCGCACGCGCTCCGCGGCCGGCAGTTTGATGCCGTCGTCAACTGGATCGCATTTACTCCGGCAGATATCGAGCGCGACCTGGAATTATTTCGTGGACGCACCCGGCAATATATTTTCATCAGCTCGGCGAGCGCGTATCAGAAGCCCAGCACGCACTATTTGATTACCGAGTCGACGCCGCTGTCCAATCCGCACTGGGACTACTCCAGAAACAAGATTGCCTGCGAAGAGCGTCTGCTCCGTGCCTATCGCGAAGAAGGATTTCCGGCGACTATCGTCCGGCCTTCCCTCACTTATGGCCAGAATCTGATTCCGCTGGTGATAAATAGCTGGGAACGCTCCTACACGGTTGTGGACCGCATGTTGAAAGGGCAAAAAGTGATTGTTCCCGGGGATGGTACTTCGCTTTGGGTGATCACGCACAATACCGACTTCGCCAAAGGGTTCGTCGGCCTGCTGGGGCATGAACAGTCCTTCGGCCACGCGTTTCATATCACGACCGATGAAGTTTTGACCTGGGACCAGCTCTATCGCACCGTGGGCACGGCGGTGGGAGTGCAGCCTCGTATCGTGCACATTCCGTCCGACTACATGATGGCATGCCTGCCCGACATGGAAGGCACGCTGATCGGCGACAAATCTGTGAGCGTGGTATTCGACAATACCAAGATCAAGCGCTTTGTCCCGGACTACGTGGCTACGACGCGCTTTGCACAGGGCATTCGCCAGTCGCTGGCGTGGTTTGACGCCGATCCCACCCGCAAGCTGATCGACTCAAAGGCAAATGTCATCTGGGATCGGCTGATCGACAGCTACGAAAAAGGATTGAAGGGGGCGGTGGGATCCTTTCAGGGCGCCGGGGTGGGAACGTAGCTGCGGCGCCGGCTACCTCGACGCCGACGCATGCTGCCGGGATTTGCCCGGTTGGGCCGGCGCAGCGGTTCTCCGACGCAGGGCTAGCCTCTTCCACGAACCCCCGAAACCCCGCAATTTACGCCACTTTGCGGCTTTTTCCCTTCTGGGATGCGACCCCAGGAAAAAAAATAGAAAAGGGGTTGGCTTCGAGCGCAAGATGATCTATCTTGGCAGGCACAAAGTTGGGTTCCTGGGGGCGCAGATATCGAGATGCGATCGTAGACCGATTCCAACGCAGTGGCGGTACTTGGGCCCGGTTCATCCAACCTGACGTCACTCGCGAGGAAAGTATCCCGTCCGTTCCCTAGCATCCTGCTCGCTTGGCATAAAAGTCGTTCCTAAGACTGAAGGAAGGGCCAGCCGTGAAACCTCTTTTCCCGCTCAAGGCTTGTCTCTGCGTATGGGTTTGTCTGGTTGTAAGCGTTTGCAGTTTTGCCTCGGGGTCTTCATCCGATACCTCAAACACGGCGCAGTCCGCGGAAGTTCCGAAGCCGTCTTCCGTTTCGGCGACAACGGGTTCGCCCGGGACCGTCAATGTTCCAGGACCTATACGCTCCTTTCTGCGTATGGCTGGCATCAGCCAGAAGATCTCGGCTGAGGAGGTGCTGCCCCTCCTGGCCCGCAATGTGGCTGTGGAAGGTTATCAAGGGCGCAAGGACAAACAGGGCAGGCCCACGGAGTTTCTGATTCTATTGAAGCGCTACGTGGGGCAGGCGAGGGAGCTGGTCACCCTGGCCAGCCCGGAAGGCGTGATTCGAGTTTCTAATTGTGACCAGGCGGGGCCACTTCTGGCGATCCTGGGCTACCGGCTAAAGCAAGGGTGCGGAAAAGACGCGTCGCTGGAGACAGCCGATGCGGAAAGGGCCTTTCTGACCATCGATTCCGGGTTTCCCTTGGCGGAGCTCGAGGAAACGCTTCAGGGAGGCAAGCCTTTTGTTTGTCCCTTTGCCGCTTCTCCGGTGCCCCTGCTGTTCTCGCCGAACGATTGGACGCAGGGCGAAAAGCACTCAGGCGGAAATGACGTCATCGACGCGTTGTTGGACGATCCTGTGCTGGCTCGTCTCTACTGGGCCATGGCCCGCATGGATACCGAAACGGCGACGGCACTGCGGCAATTTGCGGGAGTACAGAAACTGCTTCCTTTCTCCCCGGTGCTTGATTTTTATGGCAGTCACATCTCCATCCGCAATGGACGAGTGATCGTGCCCGGGGGAACGGCTGCGGAATCTGCCTGGAGGGAACTGGCGGGGGCGAGTCCGGAGGCGCCTCAGGAATTTGTGGCCCGCCTGCTGGCAAAAGATGATGGCTGGCTGGCTGCCTACTTCGACACTCTCTCCCGTGTGGCTCCGGCCCAGATGTCCTACTTGACCGATTCTCATCGCTTGCCGCTTTTCTATGACGCGCTCCGGGGACGGGATATTTCCCCGGGTCCGGCCAGGCCGGTGTTCCGGCCCGACCCCGAGCTTTTGCTCCTGATGACGCGCCTGCAGCTGGATTCCGCCGGCCAATCCATCGTTCCCGGTAACCTGGAAGTGTGGCAGCAGATTATTCATAAGAAGAGCGACTCCAAGATCGTGCGGCAGTGGGCCAAGCGTGCGAGCCACTGGAAAAATCCCGATCAGTTGCTGGAAGCGATGTTCGCTTTTTCCCGGCAAACTTCGGACGACGGACCTCTGCCGATCTACCTCATGCTGAGCGCGATCGACGGCGGGCGGCCCGGCGGCCAGCATTTGAGCCCCGAGACCGTGCTTTTGCTGGCTGACAAGTTTCCGCGATACGGCAGCCAGTACCTGATTTTTTCTGAATTCCAGGGTCTGGATGACGCTGCCATCACTCATTTTCTTGGGGTGGTCGACGGTCTGGACCGAATCTCCAACGTCACGCTGCGGGCCAACGCTTTGGGCATCTTCCAGTCCAACGTCGGCCTGTGGCAAATCCTGGCGCGACAGGGGCAGATCTCGCCGGCAAATTTGAACGATTCTTGGCAAAAGGTGATCGCTCCGTTCGCGCCCGGGATAGGGTCCTCGGCCCAGCTTTTCGACGCGGCCCAATCGTCGCTGCAGGACTTGTGGCGTGCGGCTGCGGGCAGGCCCAATCTTTCCCACAGTGAAGTTGTGGTTCTGTTGGCGGGCCCCAATCAGTCCGACCCGGGTGGTCAACAGGTACGGCAGGAACTGGCCGATAGAATTCGTGCGGTGATGGACGGCCAACGCCTGGTTTCTCTCGACACGCTGCTCGCCCTGGGCAACGGTCTGACTGAACTGGCGCAAGGAAAGCCGGTGGCTAATACGTTAATTCCCCTGGCGGGGGAACTTCGCGAGTTTGAGATGCCGCGCCCGATGTTTACCGGCAGCGAGCGCAGCGAATGGGCGGCCGGGTTCTACAACACCCGCCACAGTTCATTGCAGACGCGAACCGATCTGGCCAAGTTGATCAAGGCGCCCGGCTCACAAAAAGAATTAGCGGATGCCCGCGGTCTGGTCGTGCCTTTCCTGAGAGATACGCTGGTAGGATTGAACTACGCCTACTATGAGCCCCCCGGAGCTCAGATTCTTCACAACAATCCTCTTTTCGTTCGTTCGCATGACTTCTCGGGAGAAATGGCCATTGGAGGAGGACAATCCTGGCACGTTCCTCATGTGTTCGGCTCCGGCTTGCCAGCCGGAGGCGGGGCGCATCTCGCGGGTTCCCTGGCGGACCTGCCGTTCGTTCTGGCGGAAGCGGAGCAGGACTTCATCGTCCCGGAAAATGTTCAGGCCTTGATCTGGCACGAGCTGGTGCCCGGCCTTTTGAGCAGCTCGACCCTGCCGCGCTGGTGGGGAGTCAGCCGGAACGAGCTGCACGCGGTCACCCTGTATCAGCGTACCGGCGAAGAACTCCTGGCTACGGCCGCACATGATGAGAAGTTGCGACTCATCGTGGTGGACATTCTTTCCCAGCGCATGGTGCCCCAGCGATCGGAGCAAATGCAAAAATCACTTCAGGCCGGAGCCGTGACAGAAGCGCTTGCCCGGGTGATGCCCGGCGAGACGTTCCATCTGGCGGCTGAGTTCCGGCAGCGATATCCGGGGCAAAGCGATTACTGGGGTAAGGCGGGCCAGGAACTGGAAAGTCTTTCGAGCCGCTATCCCGCGGAAGTAAGCTGGAAGCGGTTGTCGGAGGATTTTGGGGTTCCCCATCCCGCCCTGGCGCAGAATTACACGCGAGAGTTGCTGAACCTGAAGCCGTTTCCGGCCTTCATGGGTTACTCCAGCCGTCTGCTGGCTGAGTCCTGGGACTCGAACAATTTGTACTGGGCTCGTCTGGCGGACGAAATGGGATACGCGCCGGAAGCGCTGAACCGTCTGGTTCCGGAGCTGACCCATCGGATGGTGGAGAAAATCTTTGCCACTGACTTCGAAGACTGGCCGGCGATGCTGCGGGCGATGCGGGAAACGGGCGAGGAGTTTCGCCAGGGCAAGATTGCTTCGGTGCCAAGAACGGACGTTAAGTACGATCGTTAAGCGACCGGGTTGTATCGCATTCATTTCTAAGATGCCTGGCCCGACGAAAGCGGGCGCGGGCGGGTAAGGGTAGGATGCAATGACCAAACGATTTTTTCTCTGTCTCGTAGCCGCGTCCATGGTTCTCTTCGGGCCCATCGCCAGGCTGGGGGCCCAGGAGGCCGAGACCAGCATTCACGTCGACGTCAACATGGTGCAGTTGAATGTCGCGGTGATGGACCAGAAGGGCAACTATGTGACCGGTCTGCGTCCCTCGGACTTCGTCGTAACCGAGGATGGCATTTCGCAAAAGGTGGCCATTTTCGGCGAAGGCAACGAAGCTACGCGAATCGTGAGCGCAGGTGCGGACACGGGCAAACCGGAAGAGCTGCGCAGCCGTCCGCACAATGGCGCTTCGGATTCGGAAACAACGTCGGAATTGGGGTCCGAACTGGGTTCGATGTTGGCGGGCGCCAACGTTTTTATTTTGTTTGATACCAGCAACTATATGTACCGGGGTTTTGTTTTTGCCCAGGACGCGATTGCCGAGTTTGTCCGGTCGCTGGACGGTCCGGACCGGGTGGCATTTTATTCCTACAGCCGCGACCTTTCCCGCGCGACCACCCTTACCCCCGACCGTTCTATGGTCTTGCGCGGAGTCCGCACCACCGTGGCTGGAGACGATGCGGCTCTTTACAATGCGTTGCTGATGACCATCAAAGATGCGGGGCAGAATACGGGCAGAAAGGTCATTGTCGTGTTCTCCAACGGGCCGGACAATGCCAGCATGGTGCCGCCGGAAGATGTGGCCGAGTTGGCGCAATCGAAGGGCATTCCTATTTACATGATCAGTACGCGAGAGGCCAAGCTGGAACCCATCTCCAGCACCGTGTTCAAACGTATGAGCGCGGCCACTGGCGGCGAGGCCTATTTCGCGAAGACCTGGAGAGAGCAGCAGAAGGCCTTCGCCTCGATCCGCAACGACCTGGCGCACCTCTACTCTATCCGCAGCCCAATCCGAACCGCGGCTGGCGCACTATCACGGTGAAGCTTGTGGGCGACCGTTTGAGGAAGTGCCGCATCCGGACCCGGAATGGATATCGACCGCAGTCGGGGAGGGTATCGGTAGGAATGGTTGGACCGTCAACGGAGTCACAGCCGGAACCGGCTTCGTCAAACTAACAACGGTCGGGGTGTGCCTCAGTTCGAATCTGGAGACTAATTCGGAATCGCGGTGAGGAGTATAGCGTTCGAACCAGGAGGCTCCCCAAACCGACTGTGGCTGGCGAGATCCGGCTGCAAATAAACTACCCTGCACGTTGGAAGCCTCTTGCATCCAAGCCGGATTGTATTGAACGTGCTGACCAGCCTCAGACCAGCGGCATACGAGAACTCCTGTCTCGGTTTGCCATTATGATCTCATTGTAGTGACTTCTCCTTAGCGCATTGGCGAGAAGATGCCACGATACTCCAGAGGCCCGCGTTCCCGGTTTCGGGACGACTCCAGGCTATAAAAACTCGAAAACTATAGCGCGAAGTTCGGAAAACGCTTACCATCCTCCCCTTACTGGAGGCTGACTTGATCGGACGCAGAGAGTTTGTCCGTAATAGCGTGGTGGGTGCGGGTTGCCTTTTATTCAGTCGCGCCCCGCTGTTTGCGGGCGCGGATCCCGCCGCTTCCGACTCGCGGATCGAGGTTTTGCTGGCCGAACCGCTGGGAACAATCTCTCCCAATATCTATGGACACTTCGCGGAGAATCTTGGCGGGGTGATCTACGACGGCATCTGGGTGGGCGAGAACTCAAAAGTTCCTAATGTAAATGGCATCCGCAAAGAACTGGTCGAGGAGATGCGCAAGATCAAGGCGCCGGTAGTTCGTTATCCCGGCGGATGCTTTGCCGACAGCTATGACTGGCGCGACGGCATTGGTCCGGCTGAAAAGCGCCCGCGGCGGACCAACTTCTGGGAGCAGGTGGAGAGTGCGACGGGCCCCGCCAACCACAAGTACGATCCCAATCAGTTCGGCACCAATGAGTTCGTTCGCTTCTGCAAACTGATTGGCAGCCAGCCCTACATCGCGGCCAATGTGCGCAGTCTTCCCGCCGAGTCGTTTTACCAGTGGGTGGAATACTGCAACTCCCCGGCCGGCAGCACGACCCTGGCGGACGCGCGCGCGTCATCTGGATATGCGGAGCCTTTTGGAGTTCGCTTCTGGGGCGTGGGAAACGAGTCGTGGGGCTGCGGCGGAAATTTCACCGCGCAAGAATATGCCGTTGAGTTTCGCAGGTACACCACCTGGGTCCCGCGCTACGGACAAGAACTATCGTTCATTGCCTCCGGGCCAAATGACGATAGCTGGGATTGGACACGCGGATTTCTGGAAGAGATCGTCCGCAAAGGTCCGGGCCAGCTGCGGTCCATTTACGGCCTGGCGCTTCACTACTATGCCTGGAACCTGAGCCGGGGCCGCACCAAAGATTGGAACGAAGGCAAAGGCGATGCGCTCAAGTTTGACTCACTGGACTGGTACGAGCTCTTGCGCCAGGGCGATGTGATGGAGTCATTGATCAATGGGCACTGGCAGGTGATGGGAGAATTCGACCACGAACACTCCATCAAACTGGTGGTAGACGAGTGGGGACCCTGGTACCGGCCGGGCAGCGAGGCAACGCCGGACGACATACTTGAACAAACCCCCACTCTTCGAGATGCCGTTTTCAGCGGCATGACTCTCGATACTTTTAATCGGCATCCGGAAAAAGTAGCCATGGCCAATTGCGCCCAGCTGATCAATTGTCTGAACAGCTTGTATCTCGCGCACGAAGACAAGTTTTGTGTGACCCCGGTCGGGCATGTGTTTGCCATGTATGCCGCGCACCAGGGCGGTCAGGGGTTGCGGACAATTTTCTCCTCGCCTTCGGTAAATTATGACCGTGACGGCAAGACTGCGTCATTTTGGGGATTGAAAGGTTCGGCGTCACTTCATGATAAAGAGAAGGAGTTAGTGCTGACCGTGGTAAATCCGCATGTAAGTGAAGCGCGGGAGGCGGAAATCGGCGTTCGAGGCGCGAGTTTGAGGTCAGGCAGCGCCACCACGCTTACTCATTCCGACATACACGCGCACAATACCTTTGAGCAGCGTGATGTCGTCGCGCCCCAGACAAAAACGTTGGACTTCAAGGGAAGAGGTCTTGCGTATAGTTTTCCGCCCGCTTCCGTGACCAAGCTGGTCCTGACGCTAGGTTAGGAACTCGATCGTCGGGGCCCATGGTTGGAGTACGTTGGGTGCCCCATTTCTCGCGCCTCTTGCGAGAAGTGGGGCCGTTCACCTTTGACCCGACGGTGCTCCCTGCCGTTTTTCTTCGGTCTTCGCAGCCGAAAGCAGACTTGTAGACTCCCGTAAAACCAGACTCGTCTTCAGCAGATACTCGGTTCCGTTGGGCGCCGGGGTTTCACGCTCGACTTCGGCGAGCAGCGCGTTGAAGGCCAATCGCGCCAGCTCGGATTGCGACATCTGCACCGTGGTCAGTGGGGGCAACACGAACTGGGCCAGGCGGATGTCGTCGAATCCCACCACCGAGAGGTCGCGCGGAATAGAGAGACCCGCGTCATGACTCTCTCGCATGACTCCGATGGCAGTCATGTCGTTCGAACACAGGACTGCGGTGGGGCGAACAGGTCCGGCGAGCAATCGTCGGAAGGCCGCCATGCCGCCTTCCATGGTATGGTCGCCTTCCACGACCAAGGCCGCGTCCGATTCGAGGCCGATCTCCTGCATGGAGCGCAGGAACGCCTGCCGCCTGGCCACGGCCGACTTCAGGCGCAGAGGCCCGGTGATGAAGGCGATTTTTTCGTGTCGCATTGCGGCCAGGTGCTGCACCGCCTGCCGGATTCCGTGCAGATAGTCAATGCGAATATTGCTGACCCAGGGGCGGGCCGGACCCACGTCCACGAAGACCAGCGGCACCTTCCTTAACTTCAAATCCTCCAGCAGCAGTTCTTCCATGCCGAAGGTCATGATGGCAACGCCCTCGACCCGGCGCTCGATCATGCGTCGGACCGAGCTTTCCATGCGTTTGGGATCGTTTCCGGTGGAAGTCAACAGAATCTCGTAGTGGTGCTGGACCGCGATGGTTTCAAAGACCTGCATGATTTCCGGAAAGAACGGGTTGGTCATTTCGGAAACGATCAGTCCGAAAATCCGGCTGCGCCCGGAAACCAGGGCCCGCGCCTGCGTATTCGGATAGTAGCCCAGTTCCTCGATTACGCTCCAAACCCGCTTGGCCAGCTGAGCGTTGACGGTGGGAACCCGGTTGATGGTACGGGACACGGTGGCGGTTGAGACCTTCGCCCGTTTTGCGATCTCCCTTATGTCCATAAGTGCTGTTTCGCTGGATTGGCAGGATGCCGGATTTTAGCATGGCAAACGTTATCTCGGGACGCCCGCAGGAAGGAGCTCGACGGGGCTTTTCCGCCTCCGCGGGGCAATCGAAAAAAGTGATACTGTGTTTGCGGTTTGCAGATTGCCCGCTCGGTGCGAAGGAAGTCGCCGCAATCAGGAAGTTGACCAGGCAGCGGCGGGGCATGCCGGAAAGGGCAAATGAGAAAACGATTACTATTAGAGCTAGGGACGTCGCCACTTCCCTGGCGTGGACGTTAACGGAAAAGAATTTACGAGGGGATACAGAATTCCATGATTGACAAACCCCAAGGCGTGCTCTACCGTCTCAAGTTTGTCTTGGTAAACGATTGCTGTGCTGAGATGGGGGCGGCTCCCGGGAACAACCTGATATGCTTCTGTCGCGGTTAAGGGAACAGGTGCTGGAAGCGAACCTGGAACTGGTGCGAAGGGGACTCGTGCTCTACACCTTCGGCAATGCCAGCGGCATCTCTCGCGACCAGAAACTGGTGGTCATCAAGCCCAGCGGAGTTCCTTACGAGGAGATGAAACCGGAGCATCTGGTGGTCACTGATCTCGAAGGCCAGATCGTCGAAGGCAGTTTGAGACCGTCATCCGACCTGCCTACCCATCTTGTCCTCTATCAAGCCTTTCCGGAGATCGGCGGGGTCGCTCACACGCACTCCGAGTATGCTACTTCGTGGGCCCAGGCCCGCCGGGCGATTCCATGTTTCGGCACCACCCACGCCGACTACTTTCACGGTCCAGTTCCGGTGACCGGGGTCATGAAAGATAGCGAGATCGTCTCCGAATACGAGAAAAACACCGGGCATGCGATCGTCCGGGCTTTTGAGAAAGTGGACTATGCCGCGGTTCCGGCAGTTCTGGTGGCCAATCACGGTCCTTTCGCCTGGGGCCCGGACCCGGCCGCGGCGGCGCATAACGCGGTGATTCTGGAGGCAGTGGCGCGGATGGCGTTTTTCACCACCACCATCGATGCGGAATCGCAACCGGTTGGCGGCGGACTGCACGACAAGCATTACCTGAGAAAGCACGGATCGAAGGCATATTACGGGCAGGCAAAGGAAAAGAAATGATGCCAGTGATAGCGATGTTTGCGGAAACGCGGCTCGTGCACTTGTCCACCGTGGATGTGGTCATCATCGCTTTCTATTTCGTCCTGGTCCTGGCCATCGGATTTTATCTGCGCGGGCGGGCCAATACCGGCGAAGACTTCTTCATGGCGGGACGGGAGATGACCGCCTGGGTGGCCGGCCTCAGCTTTCTCTCCGCGAACCTGGGCGCGCTCGAACTGATGGGCTGGGCGGGATCGGCCTACCAGTATGGCATTCTGGCCACGCACTGGTACTGGATCGGCGCCATTCCAGCGATGTTGTTTCTGGCGCTGGTCATGATGCCGTTCTACTACATTTCCAAAACCCATTCGGTCCCGGGATATCTGAAGCTGCGTTTCGGTGAACCCAGCCGCGCGTTGTCGGCGGTTTCGTTCGCGTTCATGACCGTGCTCATGAGCGGCGTCAACATGTTTGCCATGGCCAAGGTCATGCAAATCGTGCTGGGATGGGACATCAATTTCAGCATCTGGGTCTCGTCACTTACAGTCGCCATTTATGTGACGCTGGGCGGGCTGCGTTCGGCAATTTTCAACGAAGTCCTGCAGTTCTTCCTCATCTGGGCAGGTGCCCTGCTGATTCCGATCCTGGGATTGTATGAGGCCGGCGGGTGGGGCAATCTCAAGGTGCAAATCGCGCAGAGAGCGTCAGAACAGTACGTCCATCTCTGGTCGGGCTTGGGCTCGTTCACCAGCAATCCCATGGGAATCCATTGGACCGGCATCGTGTTTGGCCTGGGCTCGGTGATTTCGATGGGTTACTGGACCACGGATTTCCTGGTGGTACAGCGCATCCTGGCCGCGAAAGATATTCGCAGCGCGGAAATGGCGCCGATTATTGGAGCCGGGTTCAAGATGCTGGTTCCCATCATCGTGATCTTGCCAGGACTGATCGGCCTGGCCGTCCTTCCGGTCAAACTGGTTCCGGAGTCGGTGGCTGCAGTCACCGGAGGCCACAGCTACAACGATGTTCTCCCACTGATGCTTGCCCGCTATTGCGGCCCCGGACTGCTCGGCCTGGGAATTACGGCGCTGATTGCCGGCTTCATGTCGGGAATGGCGGGAAACGTGAGCGCCTTCACCACCGTCTGGACGTATGACATCTACCGGCCGCTGATCAACAGCAAGGGTACCGACCATCACTACGTGAACATGGGGCGTTGGACCACGGTGGTCGGCGTATTGATCAGCGTGGGCACTGCGTACCTGGTGATGCAATTCGCCAGCATCATGGATTACGTGCAGGCGCTGTTCAGCTTCTTCATCGCTCCCTTGTTTGGCACGGTCATCCTGGGGATGCTCTGGAAGCGCGCGACCGGCCCTGGCGGCTTCTGGGGACTGCTGTGTGGGACGCTTTCTTCGGTCGGCATGTGGGCGTGGGTCAAGGTTGATCCCACCGCGCTGCGTTACGTGGCACTCTCGCCCCACGCCAAAGCTCTGGCCCAGGATATGTATCAGGCACTGTGGTCGTTCCTTGTCTGCGTCGCCGTGACCGTAACGGTGAGTTTGGCGACAAAACCGGTGCCTTATAGTGAATTAGCTGGCCTGGTGTACGGGGAGACGAACATTCCATCGATCGGAGACGTACCTCTTTACCAGAGGCCGCTGTTCTGGGCTGGCGTAGTGGTGGTGGTGTTCTTCATGCTGAATATTATTTTCTGGTAAGCGAGATTCGTGGCAGATCGACATTTTTTTGGCAGCGGCTTAGCTTGAACTTTCCTCTTTCAAGGCGTCATCCTGAATGGCCTTCAGGCCATGAAGGATCTGGCGTGCGGCTGATACGAAGTTTGGGATAGCAGTGCTGTTGGCGCGCGCGAGATCCTTCGGAACTGGCGCCGTTATTCGTGACCGAATGAGGTGTGGAGCATGATTTCCATCTGGTTTTTCATTGGCGTCTCGCTGGCCGTGAACGGCGC
>WNFA01002456.1_pt1 | contig 29483 bp, 23 predicted proteins | sample 5400481 | NCBI WGS metagenome assembly WNFA01 (sample SAMN13153340, study PRJNA577476) | soil metagenome | isolation source: 120 cm saprolite under Douglas fir tree site 2 hole 1 replicate 2 | place: USA:California | collected 2015-04-18 | reverse complement strand
TCGCCGAAGCCGCGCGCGCGCACAAAGAGATCCTCGAACCCGGCGCTGCCGGAAAAATTGTTCTTGTTCCTTAGTGTAGGATTCGAATCTCCCGCTCGCAGCGGCACGGCGCTGCCACGGACCAAATTGCTCTATGTTCATTCGGGCGGGGAACATGCCGTATAATCGCTGATCTCGATTATTGACGCAGAGAAACTCGAGCGGGCAGCAGAATAACACTCATCGTGCACATCGCCTTCTCACTCTTGGCTGGTTTCGCGGCGCAGAACCCCGTCAGCCACTATTGGCACAAGATCACCGATAGAACCTTTACCGGCATCTACCATGCCAATGCTTTCGACCTCGCGATGATGATTCCCTACTTCATCGTCCTTCTGGTCTTGGCGGTTTACGGCTTCCATCGCTATTGGCTGGTCTACGATTATTTCGTCTATTCGAAAAATGTCCCCCCGGCTCCGCCGCCGGTCACAAGCTGGCCGCGCGTCACCGTGCAGTTGCCGATCTTCAACGAACGCTACGTCATCGAGCGCCTCGTCGAAGCCGTCTCGCGTTTCGACTACCCGGCCGAACTTCTCGACGTGCAAGTCCTCGACGACTCCACCGACGAGACTTGCGAGGTCGCTCGCGCGTGCGTCGAGCGCCACGCCGCGCAGGGCATGCCCATCTTTTACATCCATCGCACCAACCGCGAAGGCTACAAAGCCGGCGCTCTCGAAAACGGCCTGAAAACCTCCAAGGGGGAATTTGTCGCCATCTTCGACGCTGATTTCCTCCCCGAACCCGATTTTCTTCGCCGCACGATTCCTTATTTCATGAATCCCGATGGCGGCTCCAAAATCGGCATGGCGCAGACGCGCTGGACGTATCTCAATAGCGACTATTCCCTGCTCACAAATGTGGAAACCATTCTTCTCGACGGCCATTTCGTCGTCGAGCACGGCGCGCGTTCGCGCCGCGGCACATTTTTCAATTTCAACGGCACCGCCGGCGTCTGGCGCCGCAAAGCCATTGACGATGCTGGCGGCTGGGAACACGACACCCTCACCGAAGACACCGATCTTTCCTATCGCTCGCAGCTCAAAGGCTGGAAGTTTCTCTACCTCCCGCAAATCGAGTGCGCCTCCGAGCTTCCCGTGGAGATGAACGGCTTCAAAGCTCAGCAAGCGCGCTGGGCCAAGGGCCTCATGCAGACCGCAAAAAAGATCCTCCCGAAAGTTTTGAAGTCCGACGCGCCCTGGCACGTAAAAGCCGAAGCCTTCTTCCATCTTACCGGCAACATCAGCTACCCGCTGATGATCCTGCTTTCCACCATGTTGCTGCCCGCGATGATCGTGCGTTTCTATCAGGGCTGGTTCCAGATGCTGGTGATCGACCTGCCGCTTTTCCTTGCTTCCACATGCTCCATCTCCAGCTTCTATCTCGTCGCGCAAAGAGAGCTACGGCCCAAAACCTGGTGGCGCACATTTCTCTATATGCCCTTCGTCATGGCCACCGGCATCGGAATTTCCGTTCGCAACGCGCAAGCGGTAATTGAAGCCATCGTTGGCAAGAAAAGCGAATTTGCCCGCACGCCCAAATTCAATATCGAAGGCAAACAAGGCACTTTCTCGAAAAAATCCTACAAGAACAAGGCGGGCTGGATGCCCTATGCGGAAATTCTTTTGGGCTTGTACTTCTCTTCGACCGTGGTGTACGCCATCCGCAATGAAAACTACGCCACTGTCCCCTTCCTGCTGCTCTTCGTCTGGGGCTATCTCTATACCGGCTTCATGTCCCTCGGCCAGACCTACTTCGCCCGTCTCCGCTTCGGCGTCAACGCCCCCGAAATGCGCCCCGCCACTTCCGGCGCTCCGGGCTTCTAACGTTGCGCCGTTCTATGGGCGTGACACGTCCGTGCTAGACACTCCTCTTCCCAGCCTCAGGGCGCCCCAAAAAGAACTCCGGGAGTTCGGCAGGGCCGCAACTCCCGGAGACGTTTTTCACCTTCTTGTGAAACTCTTCAATTCGCGGTCGCGCTGCTTGGGAAACTGCTCGAAGCGGCTGCTCTCCAAGTCCGCCGGCCGCTTCCGCGCACGGCTTCCGCTATTCCCAGCAGCACAATTGATCCGATACCGGCCATTAAGGCCAAAATCGCATTCACATCCAAGGTCGTCAATCCTGCGACGTCCGCTTCCTGTGCGGTGGACAGACCCGTTGTCTCCGCCGTTACATTCGTCGCGGCTTGAGGAGGCGCGGGCGCATTGAACCCCGCCTGATCCTGCTGAGACGTGTCAGACGGCGCTTCAAACAAAGTGGGATCCATGTCCTGTTGTGCGTAGACCGGCTTTCCCAACAGTAACAACCCCGCTCCCAATCCCACCAGCATCAGTTGAACTCGAATCATTTTTTGGAATCTCATGGACCACCTCCATTTTCAAGCTTCGAAAATTGCTGCGATGCATAAGTAAAGTGCAAGCCCCATGCCAGACTCGGGCACGCGGAAGCCGTTCACTCCGCCGAGATCGAACTCGTTGCATGGAAAGGAGATGGGAACCCGCCAACTCTTGTAATTTGGGAAATGCTTTAGAGGTTTCGGAATCGGCGGCTATCCTACTCAATAGAGGGGTGAACCGCTGTCTCGATGTTTCTCCCGGCCTGCGCAATTGCGGCGTCTCCTCTGTTTCTCGTACCTTCTTGCAATCGATAGAAAAACAAGCAGTTAGGCCAGCCTTCGCCGCGGTCGTCCGGGCAGAGATGGCCCCTGGAGTGAAACGAACCATTCGGATAGGCCCACTATCCTTTCGGAGAGACTTCTTCCAATGGCGACGACGCAGGGTTGGCGTTAGAATACCGCCCTTCCCTGCGGCTGGTTTGCAGGGGAGAAATCGGCAGGAATAGCACTACCGTGCAGCCTAAACTTGCAGCTCTCAACGGACCGCTTCGGAAGTCGGAGTTCTCGGTGGACGGAGTTCTGTCCATCGGACGGAACTCTGCAAATTCGATTTGCCTCCAAGATGCGTCCGTCTCTCCAAGCCACTGCAGCATCAGCTGCGAAAACGGGCGCTTCCTCCTGACCGATCTGGACAGCGACTGCGGCACGCTTGTCAATGGCATCCCGGTGAAACAGCGTATGCTTGCTCCCGGTGACCAGATCGCCATCGGATCCTCTTTATTCCTTTTCGAAGTGGAACGGTCCCCGTCTCCAGCCCGCAACGCCGTCCAACTGGATGTAGTTTCCGCCGCCGGTTCGCAAGTCCAACAACTGCGCAAGGATGAACTGCTTTATTTGCACCCCGATTCTCTCGCGGCTTTGCCGCAGCCCGCGCGGCTGGCCCGCGCCCTCGGCACACTCCTGAAAATCAGCACGGCTATCGGCTCAATCCACGATGTGGAATCCTTGCAGTGGCAATTGCTCGGTATGATCTTCGACGTGATTCCCGCGGAGCGGGGCGCGATCCTCCTTGTCGAGGACACCGCGGAAGAGACTCCTACTCCCGTGGCTTGGGATCGCGTAACTGGCCCCGATCATCCCGTGCACGTCAGCCGTGTGCTCGCTCGCCGGGTGATCGATGAAGGCATCTCCGTCCTCGAAAATGAAGGGCCCACGCCTGATGTTCCTAATGCTCCTACTCGGCAAGAGACCAACTCCGCGCACTCGATTCTTTGCGTTCCGCTGAACGCCGGCGGTCAGGTTCTCGGCATCATTTATCTGCACTCCTCCAATCCCGCCACGACCTTCTCGGAGGACGATCTCCAGCTCCTTGCCGCTATCGCCGGTCTTGCCGCCATCGCCATTGAAAACGCGCGCCAGTTCGAGCGTCTGGGCGTCGAAAACCAGCAACTGCGCACGGAGGCCAGCCTGCAGCACGATATGGCAGGCCAAAGCCTTCGGATGCGTGAGGTTTACCAATTCATTGAGCGTGTGGCTCCCAGCGAATCCACCGTCCTGATCTATGGGGAGAGCGGCACTGGGAAGGAACTCGCCGCCCGCGCCATTCACAAGAACAGTCCCCGCAAGGACCGTCTCTTTCTCGCCCTCAATTGCGCCGCGCTAACGGAAACGCTCCTCGAAAGCGAACTCTTCGGCCACGAAAAAGGCGCTTTCACCAGCGCGATCAACCAAAAGAAACCAGGAACGCGAAATCGTCCGCGTTGGTGGGACGCGCTCCATCAAGATCAACGTTCGCTTCCTGGCAGCCACCAACAGGGACCTGCAAAAGGCCGTCCGCGAAGAAAAGTTCCGTGGGGATCTCTACCACCGGCTTAATGTCATCTCGCTTACTATGCCACCTCTCCGCGATCACCCGGAAGACATTGCCCTTCTTGCCGAGCTTTTCGCCATCCGCAACGCCGAGAAATGCAATCGCAAGCTCAAAGGAATCTCTCTGGAAGCCCGCGCCTGCTTGATGCGCTACGACTGGCCCGGGAATATCCGCGAATTGGAAAACGCCATGGAGCGAGCCGTCGTCATTGGCTCCTCGGACTCTATTCTTCCGGAGGATTTGCCGGAAGCCGTGCTGGAAACGGCAGCTTCCTCGGCCGCTGACCTGGCGAACTATCATGACGCCGTTCGCAATTTGAAAAAGCAATTAATCCTGAATGCCTGGGAGCAGTCCGGCGGCAGCTTCACGGAGGCAGCCAGGATTTTGGGTGTCCACGCGAACTATTTGCATCGGTTGATCCGCAATCTGGATTTGCGCGTCGCGCTGAAGAAAAACGCCAAGGCCTAGCGTAGGTCATTCCCATCATTTCGTGAAAGCGTATCCGAACCGATAGCCCTACTATCCGTTCGGATAGCATTTTCTGTCTTGCAGACAAGCTAGCTCATTACTTCTTCGTTCTGCATTCGACGCTATCTCCTTATTTTTTCAATGTTTCCATCGGCAAATGGACACGCCGAACGATCCACTGAATTGGTGGCACAGGAAATGCTCCCTATTTCGTGTCCTTCCAAGGGGCAAAAGTTTAGGGGATGAAAAAGAAATTTGATTTCGAAAGGAGATTCACCGTGAAAACTAATCGCATCCGCACTTTGGTTATGGCCGCTCTTGGATTGTTCGCTGCCGCTGCCCTCGCCGGCCCGGCCGCTGCCCAGAACGCCTGCACGGGCAACTTCACGCTGCCGAACGACGTTCGCTGGAATGGCAGCGTCCTGCCGGCAGGTGAGTATTCGTTCGTCTTGGAATCAGCCTCACTCCCGGCCAAACTCGAGCTCCGTGGCCCAAACGGCGCTCAGATTCTCATGTCACCCGGGCAATCCCGGCGCAAGGACAGTCAGCGGAGCTTCATGGCCATTGAACGCCGCCACGGCTCCGGTTACGTCCGCGAACTGTACTTGGCCCCTATCGGCGTGCACTTCTTCTATCATGTCCCCAAGCCTCCGAAAGAGGAGCTACTTGCTCAGGAGACTCCAACCACAGAGCATGTTCTGATTTCCGCAACCGGAAAGTAGAACCTCACTAAGCGCCCCCCGCTGAGGGCAAACCCACAAACAAAGTGGGTTTGCCCTTAACTTTTTTCCGGGCACTAAGGCGCACTCTTGCTTCCGCATCTCTCGTCCGGCAGAGTAAACTCCTCGGCCAGAGCAATCACGTGGAAACCATCCTCTTCCAAAACGGAATCATTCGCCTGCAAGCCGTCGCCGCCGGTCCCAAAGATGGGCTCGTGGTCGTTCTTCTTCACGGTTTTCCGGAATTCTGGTATGGCTGGCGCCGCCAAATCGACCCGCTGGCCGCCGCCGGATTTCGTGTCATCGTCCCTGACCAGCGCGGTTACAACCTCAGCAGCAAACCTGCCGGAGTGGCATCCTACGCTTTAACTGAACTCGTCTCTGACGTCATTGCCCTTGCCGATCAGCTCGGCCAGGAAAAAATCTTTCTTGGCGGACATGACTGGGGCGCCGCCGTTGCCTGGAGTACAGCCCTCCTGCACCCGCAACGGATTGCCAAGCTTGTCGTGCTCAACGTCCCCCATCCCTCGGTGATGCGCAAATTCCTCAGCACCCGTCCGCGCCAACTGCTCCGTAGTTGGTATATGTTCTTCTTTCAACTTCCCATTCTTCCTGAAGCCTTTTTCTCAGCTCTCAATTTTCGCATCGGCGCAAGATCGCTTCTCCGCTCCAGTCGCCCGGACACCTTCTCCGATGAAGACCTCACCCAATACCGCGCCGCTTGGTCTCAGCCGGGCGCGGTAACCGGCATGATCAACTGGTACCGCGCCCTTTTCCGCACTCGCGCCAGATTTCCAGACAAAACCGTCCGCGTTCCCACTCGCATCCTCTGGGGCGAACGCGACGCCTTCCTCCTGGCCGAAATGGCTCACGAAAGTCTGGGCTATTGCATGAACGCAGAGCTCTTCACCTTCGCCAACGCCACGCATTGGCTCCAGCACGAAGAGCCCGCTCGCGTCTCTGAATTGTTGATTGATTTTTTCCGCGGCTGATTGCTTCCGTTGGTTATCTGCGAGCCGAATCCCGCATCACTCACTCAAACTGAAAGAAGACAATTTCCGGGCTGGATCCCAGGCGCAGCGGCGGTCCCCAGGTTCCCGCGCCGCTGCTCGTGTAGATCATCATCTTTCCAACGCGGCTGAGCCCATACACGAACTGGCGATAAATCCTGCGCGCCATCCATGTCCACGGGAAAAACTGCCCTACGTGGGTGTGTCCCGAAACCTGCAACGAGATTCCTTCCTTCTCCGCGATGTGCGGCCGGTCCGGCGCATGCGTCACCAGAATGCTGGCCCGAGTCCGGTCCACGCCGATCTGCCGCAGCACTTTCTGGAAATGCTCGTCCTGCGATGCATGATTGTAGGGCACGCCCACGATCTGGAGTTGATCCGCTTCCACTTTTTCGTTGTGCAGCACGCGCACTCCCGCGTTGCGGACCGCCTGCAGGTATCGGGAATCGTCGCCGAACTGCTCGTGGTTGCCCGCAACAAAATACGTTCCCTGCGGCGCCCGCAGATCGCGCAGAGGCTCCGCAGCCTTCGCGGCATCGATGGCCGTCCCATCGTACAAATCCCCTGCCAGGAACACAGCGTCGGGATTTTCTCTCATTACCCTCGCTACAATCCGCCGCAGAAAACCGCCGTTGCGGACATGCCCCAGGTGCAGGTCGCTTACGAGCGCCGCTGTCCGTCCACGCCAGGTCTCCGGCAAATTCTCGAGCCGCACCCTGATGCGCCGGATCCTCGTCCACCCGGCATTCAACAACCCGGCAACTCCGCTCAATACCGCGGCGGCGTACAGCACGCCCACGATCTTATGGAAATTCACGTCCGCCCCAGCAAGTTGCGTCACTCCAAAAACAATCCAAGAAGCACCCGCCGCAAAAAACAGGAAGCTGACAATTCCAAGCCACACCGCGGCAATCCGGTAGAGAGTTCGCACCACGGGATTTGTAAATCGGAACGCCAGCAGCGTCGCCCCCAAAAAGCTGACCGAAAGCGCTCCTACGGTCGCCTTGAGCCATGCGAAGGCGGAGGGCTCACTCCCTGCCGCCGCGAAAGTCCACGTCTTGTAAATGAAAAAGTGCGTCAGGAACAAAATGGTCTGTATGACAGTCGCAAAACCGATCAATCCCACTCGTATTCGCATATAGGATTAGATTCACCGAGCCGCCGAGATGTTATTTTCCTGCTCTCCCTTGTTTCGCTCGTGACCCTGCACCGCGGGCTTGGCCGCTTTGCGGCGGTGTGCAATAGGTGACAGTCTGCCCTTCCCTCCGGTGCTACCGTTTTCGCCCTCGGTATGTTTTGAATCATGTTGGAGGCTGGAATGGCGAAGCTCATTGGACTGCTTGGATTGCTGCTGTTGTTTTCTGCTCCCTCTTTTTCCCAGGATAAGAAGGACAACCCGCAACGCGACAAGCCTAAGGTTGCAGGCGGGCATGTTCCTGCCCGTGGCCCTGCCCCTGGCCGGGCGCCTGACTCTGCCCGGACACCTGACTCTGCGCGGACACCCGCTCCTACTCCGGTCCGGGCGGCTGAGCCTGTCCCAGACCATCGTGCTGACGGCGGCACTCAGCACAATACGCAAAGACCCAGCTATCGCGATCAAGCTGGCCACCCGGACGCCCCTCATGTCCACGCCAACGATGATACTTGGGTCGGACATGACTCCGGCCGCGGTGATCCTAACTACCATCTCGATAAGCCCTGGGCACACGGACACTTTACCGGTGGATTTGGCCCGGAGCATGTTTTCCGGCTTGGCGGTGGAAACAGGGAACGCTTTGGATTTGGCGGCTTCTTTTTCAGTGTTGCGGCATACGACTACGACTACTCCACCGCGTGGCTTTGGGACTCTGACCAGATCGTAGTCTATGAGGACCCGGATCACGATGGCTGGTACCTCGCCTACAACGTGCGGCTCGGCACCTACATTCACGTCTCGTACCTTGGCTGAGGGCCTCATCTGCTGCGTCTAGCTGTCCCACGCCGTAGAAGGGGACGGCACTATTAGATGAAGACGCTGGTCGCGATACCTGCGACGACACCCAGGAACGCGACCGCCGCGTAGGTGGCCATCGCAACCTTCCACGAGATGGTTTTGCCAATCACCGCGGCCGAATATCTTCTGTAAATTCCCAGCGTGCGCACCAACACGCCTACATGCGGAAGCGGAACGCCGCGGCTCATCGCGATGTACGCAATCACCACGTCAAAAGCCATCGGCACCGGCAGGAAGGCGCCAATCAGCGCCACGAGCACAATCCCCGCCGCCGAAACGGGAACGTTGATGGCGTGTGGCGACACCAGCTCAATCACCAGCGCGCCAAGGAGCGCCGCCAGCAGCATCAGCGGAAACCCCGCGCGAAACACGATCCAAAAGCTCTTGGCGTAGCCCTTGAGAGTGCTGGCCAGCGCCCCTGCGCAGCTCGGAGCCAGCCCAAGCGGGCACTCCACTCCCGCACTCGCTGGCTGCCCTTCTCGCCCAGCCACGTACGGTGCAAACACAAAGATCAAGAACAGAACGCTCGCAAGCTTCAAGTGCCAGTTGCAGCGGGAACAATGTAAACGTCATCGCCAGCACCACCACATTGAGCGCCGGAGAGCTGAACATCGCCGCCAGTATGGATTCCGTGCTCATCCCGAGGCGTACAATCCGCGCCCGATCGGCGCAACGCAATTCGCGCATACCCCGAGCGGCATTCCCGCGAGCGTGCCGAGCACAACCCGGCGCCCTCAACAACGAAAAGAGAGAGCCACTATCCGCCCTGTCCTCAAGAACCTGCGAAGATTTCCACAGTTCATTCTAATGATAACTTATATTATAATTAACCTGTATACTACCGGCGTGCTACCGTAAGTCGTGAAAGTTGGCCACCATCCTCGCCGATCGGCTTCGCTGTATTCTTCTCTGCGAAATCTCTGGCTCCCAGGCGTCACTGCGTTTGATTCTTCTAGCCTTTGTCCCAAATCTTTCCGTCGGCAAAACCGTCGTTTTCGAGTCATTTTCATAACGCATCAGTTAATATTACTAAGTTAGCTTTCCATTACGCCAAGTTCTTTAGAATGCGCACTTCCATGATTTCCGCCCATAACCCCTTTAGAATCCGCACTTATAGAAAGGTCCATTCTAAACAACTTAAAACCATTTGGAATCAACACTTATGAAAAACAGGGGGAGGGAGTGGCAGTTATGGTTAACCAGAGGCTTCGGCAACTCCGCTCTTTCGGTTACAATTGCCCGGCCGTAAATGGCACGCCGCAAACCCACATGCCCTGTGGGCGCAACAACCAAATAGTAGTTCCGAGGTGCGCGAATGAGTGGTCGGCGAAGGTCGGTCCGGTCGCCAGGTCTGCCGAATTTGGCAAGACGGGCCTTCAGGGGATTGCTTTGCCTGGCTTGCTTTGCCGCAACCGCGCACGCTCAAGAACGCCGCGAGCGCCAACCCAATAGTGTTTACGCGGAACGCCGCGCTAAACTGGCGGCGCAGGTCGATGGGCCGATCATTCTTTGGGGTTTCACCGGTCGCGAAGAAATTTCAGAAGCCTACGTCTTTGAGCAGGAAGAAAATTTCTACTACCTGACCGGCCACAACGAAGAAGGCGCCGGCCTGCTGCTTCTTCCCGCGCCCAAAATCGGCGAACCCTCGAGCGCCCCGCGCGAATTTTTATTTCTCCCCGCGAAAAACCCCCAGAAAGAAAAATGGAACGGCGTCCGCATGTCCCCAACGGATCCTGGCATTGAAGCGCGCACCGGATTTGCTTCCGTCAAGACATTCGAGAGCGACTTCCGCTCCGCGATCGAAAATCTTGCAAAAACGTTCCCGAACTTCTACACGATTCTTCCCTACCAAAAGGAACTTGGCGGCTATCCCCACGAGAAAGCGGTTGTCGATTGGCTGCAGCTTGCCGCGCCGCAGGCCAAGCTGAAAGATATTCGCGCGCAGATCGGCGCTATGCGCCAGATCAAGTCGCCCGGCGAAATCGCCTTCCTCAAACAAGCCATTGACTTGTCTCTGGACGCCCACCTTGAAGCCATGAAACTCATCCGGCCCGGGCTCTACGAATATCAGGTTGCCGCGAAAATGGTCGAGGTCCACGCCTGGAGCGGATCGGAGGCCGAGGGTTACGCCCCGATCGTCGGCGCCGGGCCGAACTCCACGGTGCTCCATTACGACAAGCTCTCGCGCAAGATCGAAGACGGCGACATCGTGGTCCTAGATGTCGGCGCGCAATTCGCCGGCTACTCCGCGGACGTCACGCGCACGCTCCCCGCCAACGGCAAATTCACTCCTCGCCAGCGCGAAATCTACGACATCGTTCTCGGCGCACAGAACGCTGCTCTCGCGGCCCTCAAGCCGGGCATGGACTTTTGCGGCAAGGGCGACAAGAGCGTTCACAAGATTGCCTACAACTACGTCAACTCCCATGGAAAAGACCTCCACGGCAAATCCCTCGGTCAGTATTTCATCCACGGCCTTGGCCATCACATCGGCCTCAACGTTCACGATCCGGGAGAGTACTGCACCCCCTTCCTGCCCGGCATGGTTATCACTATCGAGCCCGGCATCTACATTCCCGAAGAGAATCTCGGCGTGCGCATCGAGGACGACGCCCTCATCACCGAATCCGGCTACAAGCTGCTCAGCGAACTCCTCCCCCGCGATCCGGGTGAAATCGAAAAGATCATGGCGGAAGCCGCATTGGCGCGCGCCACTGGTGATAAAAGCAAAGCCAGCGGAAATGTTTCGACAGCGGAAACGTCCGCCGACAGCGGCGCGATCCGGGGCTTGATTGAGAAATACGCAAAATCAGTCGACGACGCGGATACAAATCTCGCTGCTGAAGTCTGGTTGGATTCGCCGAACGTCTCCTTCATTCATCCTTTGGGCCATGAGCATGGCTTCGACCAAATAAAGGAAAACGTCTACCACCATCTGATGGGCGATACCTTCTCGGAACGCAAACTGAGCGTTCATGATGTTTCCGTTCATGTTTACGGAAACGCTGCGTGGGTCGAGTTCTATTGGGATTTCGCCGCCAAATTCAGAAAAGACGGCGCTCCTCTCACGACCCACGGCAGGGAAACGCAGCTTTATCAGAAAGAGCGTGGTCGATGGCGATTGGTTCACGTTCACTATTCCGGAATGCCGGTTACGAGCGAACGTGTGGGTTTCTAAGGACAGGAAACGTTTCTTTCTCGGAGAGGTTCGCTGCCGATAAGGAAGGTGGATTGACCGCCGGGAACGCGGGCATTTATACTGTTGCTTCGCGCTGGATCCGTTTTTTCTTCCAGCGTGCCTCGAGTCATTCCGCGAGCAGCGTAGGAGCGAACTCTGGTTCGTCCGCCGGAATTTCCGAAATCAGCAAACTTTCTAGGGAGCACATGAGCAGCGTCAAAGCGACACAACTCCGCCCTGGCATGGTTATCCAGCACGAGGGCCAGCTTTTCACCATCTTCAGCGTTGATCACCGCACCCCGGGCAACAAGCGTGGCTCGATGCAGACGCGCATGAGAAATCTGCGCACGGGTGCGATCATCGATTACCGGTTCCGCGCCGAAGAATTCGTGGACCGCGCCATCCTCGATGAAGTCGAATTCGAATACCTGTACAACGAGGGCGACGATTTTCACTTCATGAACACGAAGAACTACGAGCAGATGCAGATGAGCCGCGAAGAATTGGGCGAATCCGTCTACTATCTGATTCCCAGCACCATCGTAAAGGTGGAATTTTTCGAGGAAAAAGCCATCGGCGTGGACTTGCCCGACACCATGGACATGAAAGTGATTCAGACCGAACCAACGTTGCAGAAGGCCACCGCCAGTGCCGTGATGAAACCCGCGACACTCGAAACCGGACTGGTAGTCCAGGTGCCGCCCTTCGTGAATGAGGGCGACCGAATTAAAGTGGACACTTCGGAAGCGCGTTACGTTCAGCGGGTCGAGTAGCTTTAGTCTCTATTGCTGCTTGAACGTGAGTCTTGGTCACGTAATTTCAGTTTTGTGTTGTGAGTTTCTGATTTCTAATTTCGTTTTCTGTTTTGCAGTTTCCGCCTCCGCAGCTAATTTCAGCGCACGCCGGAATTAGAAGAGGCAGAATGGCGCTCCGACCTGGTCGGGGCGCCTTTTGTTTTCTCTTACTGTTTTCCCGCCGAACCTGCGGCGGATTTTTCGCCCGCTGGCTGCGCGCCAAACACGCGGTCGAAGATGGCATCTACATAGCGAAGCTGCCGCTGCAAGTCAAAGGTACGGGCCAGCGCTTTCGAATCGAGGTACTTCGCGATGCGCTGGTCGTGTGAAATGCGTTCCTGGAAACTGGTGTCGGATTCCCACGCGGCCATGGCGTTCTCCTGCACCGCCTTGTAAGCATCGTCGCGAGGCATGCCCTTCTCCACCAAGTCCTGCAGCAACTGTCCCGAGTAAACGAGGCCGTGAGTGGATTCGAGGTTTCGAAGCATGCGTTCAGGGAAAACGCGCATCTGGCCGATGATCATGGTCATTTTCGAGAGCATGTAATCCACGAGAATGGTCGAGTCGGGAAGGATGATTCTTTCCACGGAGCTGTGGGAAATATCACGCTCGTGCCAAAGGCCGACGTTTTCGAAGGCGGCGAGCATGTTGGAACGGACGAGGCGGGCGAGGCCGCAAATTTGTTCGCAGGTGACGGGATTGCGTTTGTGGGGCATGGCGGAACTGCCGCGTTGCTCGGCGCTGAACGGTTCTTCAGCTTCGCGGACTTCGGTGCGCTGAAGATGGCGAATTTCAAGCGCGATTTTCTCGAGCGTGGCGGCAATGAGCGCGAGGGCGCTGAGATATTGAGCGTGCCGGTCGCGCTGAATGACTTGGGAAGCGATGGGCGCAGCGCCGAGTCCCAAGCGTTTGCAGATGCGCTCTTCCATCTCCGGGCCGAGGTGAGAGGCGTTGCCGACGGCGCCGGAAATTTTGCCGACGGCCATTTGCGCGGCAGCGTCTCGGAAGCGCGCGATATTGCGTTGATTCTCTGAAAACCAATTGGCGATCTTAAGGCCGAAGGTGATGGGCTCGGCGTGAATGCCGTGAGTGCGGCCGATCTGCGGCGTATTGCGGAATTCGTGGGCGCGCAGATCGAGAATTTCTCCGAACATCACCAGGCCGCGCTCGATCAACTTTGAAGCGTCGCGAACCTGCAGAGCTTGCGCAGTGTCCACAACGTCATTTGAAGTCATGCCGTAGTGCAGCCATCGAGCGGCGGCAGGATCGGCGATAGACTCGCCAACAACCATGGTGAAAGCGATGACGTCGTGCTTCACGCGAGCTTCGATCTGGTGAATTTGCGCGACATCCACTTTGGCGCGAGCGCGAATGGCGGCAGCAGCTTCCTTCGGGACTTGGCCCGCTTCGGCAAGAGTCTCGGTGGCTGCTAGCTCGACCTCCAGCCACTTGGCAAACTTGTTCGCGTCACTCCAAACGTGGCCCATTTCCTGGCGCGTGTAGCGTGGAATCAATCCAATCTCCTAAACCGCGAAAAGAGGAACTCGCGGGTGTTCCCAAATTCCATGATACCGCAACTGGAGAACGCTTCGCGCATGGCGAAGGCCGGGCCGAGTGTCCGAAATTGGGATACCCCGTGGCGTAAGCGAGCAGTTGCTAACGGCGGGCGAGGACTGCGGGATGGATAAGACACTCGGCACCAAGGGTTTGCGGGCTGATTCGGAGCGGCACAGAAGTTGCACGAGGGGAGGATGTAGGGTGTCTACAGCTTGGAGGTAGAATGTCAACCCCTTGAGATGGAACAAAACGCGGGGTTCGGTCGTCAATAGCAAAGAGCAGAACCGAGCAAGCGACGTGGCCCAGGCAGTTGAGGGACGTAATTTCGACGGAAGGGCATAACTGAGGGCGAAGACGATGGGAGAAAAGCGAGAACGGTACCAGAACCGGATTGAACTTTTGCAAGGGACGCTGGATCTGCTGATCTTGCAGACCCTGCAATGGGGGCCACAGCATGGTTATGGGATCAGCGTGGCAATCCGCAACCGCTCGGGTGAACTGCTGCAGGTCGATACCGGTTCACTCTATCCAGCGCTGCATCGGCTGGAAAAACAGAAATGGATCAAGGCGGAATGGCGAATCTCCGAAAACAAACAGCGAGCAAAGTATTACCAGCTCACGGCTACTGGCAAGAAGCAGCTTACTCGGGAACGCTCGAAGTGGTCGCAGCTTTCGGATGCGATCGCAGGCGTGCTGCAGCCAGATGAGAAGTAACGACGCAACGAAGTAAGGAAGTAACGAAATGCAAATGTAAGGAAGCGGTGGAGGTGGCCATGAGTTTCTGGGATCGGAAGAAGCGAAAAGCGGAGCTTGACGAGGAGGTGCGAAGCCATTTGGAGATGGCCGCGAAGGAGCGCGTGGAGAAAGGCGCCAAAGCGAGAGAAGCAGAGAACGCGGCGCGGAGGGAGTTTGGGAACGTTGGACTGGTGAAGGAAGTGACGCGGGATGTGTGGGGCTGGAGATGGCTGAGAGATGTCGCTGACGACGCGCGCTACGGAATGAGGATGTTGCTGAAGAGTCCGGGGTTCGCGATCGTGGCAATTCTTTCGCTGGCGCTGGGCATCGGCGCCGCAACAGCGGTGTTCAGCGTGGTTTACGGGGTACTGGTGAACCCGTATCCGTATGCCAATTCCGACCGTATGGTGCATCTGGTGGTCCACGACGCCAACGGCAACCGCCGTTTCGTCAACCTCACCGGGCCGCAATTGCAACAGCTTCGGCAGGCCAGATCGGTCGAGAGTGCGGCCGCGCTGGACGAATGGAATCTCACCACGACCGAAGGGGATCTCCCCGAAGACGTCCAGGCGGTATATTTCACTTCCAACGCTTTCAACCATTTTGGCGTGCCCGTGCTGCTGGGGCGTGGGCTGCTGCCATCGGATGCGCCCGAGGGCCAGGACCCGGAGAATGTAGCCGTTCTGGGTTATCAGTTCTGGCAGAGACACTACAACGGCGATCCGAACATTATCGGCAAGAAAATCCAGCTGGTTCGCAAGAATTACGAGATCGTGGGCGTAGTCCGGCCGCGCTTTACCTGGGGCGACGGCGAAGTTTATCTGCCGCTCAAGCTCACCGCCGATCCAGCGCGCACCCTCTTCGTCATGATCCGGCTCAAAACGGGAGTCTCTCGCGCAACTGCAAATGCAGAGTTTCAGTCACTGCTCGAACAATTCGCACAGCAGACGCCAAGCCACTTCCCTGAGCATTTTCGTGTGACGCTCGAGGGATTGAACGACCAGTTTGTTACTCGAATTGGCGGAACATTGTTCCTGCTACTCGCTGCAGTGACCTTATTGCTGTTGATCGGCTGCGGAAATGTTTCGATTCTGCTGCTGGCCCGGGCCACGGGGCGCCAGCACGAGATGGCGGTGCGCTCAGCGATCGGTGCCGAGCGCTCTCGCATTCTGCGGCAGTTGCTCACGGAAGCGCTAATGCTGTCGTTCACCGGGGCGGTCATTGGCGTGGCGTTGGCAAATAGCCTGGTGAAGCTCATCGTCAATTGGCTCCCGGAATTCTCTTTCCCCCATGAAGCCACCATCAGCATCAATCTGCCGGTTCTGTATTTCAGCGTAGGTCTTGCGCTTCTGACCGGCATCGCCTTCGGCATCTCTCCGGCTCTTCAATCCGCGCGTCCGGATATAGCTCAGGTGATGCAATCGACGACACGCAAAATGACCGCCGGACTTCATGGCCGCCGGACTCACAGCGTCCTGATCGCAGGCCAGATTGCCCTGACGCTTCTGTTGCTGGCGGGAGCCGGCGTTGCGATGCAAGGCTTCGTGCGCTTGATGCGCGTAGACCTCGGCTATGACCCGCACAACACGATGTCAGTGGGAATCCCGGTCCACGACAACACCTACACAACGTGGGAGGCCCGGAGAACGTACTTCAACCAGCTCCTTCAGAAGGTCGGTGCTATGCCGGAAGTCGTTTCCGCCGGGCTTTCGACAAATGCCACCCCGCCCAGCAGCGGCTGGGAACAGGGCTTCGAAATTTCCGGCAAGCCAGTGGCGGAACAACAGCGAGCGCGCATCAACTTCGTCAGCTCCGAGTATTTCACTGTACTTCACATCCCGCTGCTACAAGGAAGAATCTGGGATGAAAGCGAGACGATGCACGGCTCCAAACTCGCCCTGATTAATCAGACGCTGGCTCGCCAATATTTTCCGAACGGCGATGCCATTGGCAGCGAGCTCCGCATCCCCCAACTGAAAGGCGAGCCTCCTTTTTCGCTCGCGGTTCCCGGGAGCGACAGTTGGCTTCAGGTGGTTGGTATCGTCGGCGATTCTCGCAATGACGGCTTGCGCGATCCCACCAAGCCGGCTGTATATGTGCCGTACACGATCCGGATGCCGGTTTGGACCCAAATCCTCGTCCGAACCAGGGTCCCCCCGCTCACCGTGCTCCGCGCTGTGCGCGAACAGATTCATGCCGTTGATCCTGACCAGCAGTCAATCAGAGATGTACGCGATCTCGATGGCTGGATCACCACGCAGCAGGAATGGCAGCAGAGACATCTGGTGGCAACGCTGTTTGCCGGATTTGCAATCCTGGCGCTGGCGCTGGCCGCAACTGGACTGTACAGCGTGATTTCCTACACTGTCGCTCAACGAACAGGTGAATTCGGCATCCGTATGGCGCTCGGAGCGGGGCGCAAAGATGTTCTGCTGATGGTATTTCGCTCGGCGGCGATGAGCGTGGCTGGCGGTGTCCTGACGGGAGTGGTGCTGACGATCGTCCTCAATCGTGTGCTGGGGCGCTGGATTCAGGGCAACTCGCTCGACGTGCTGGTCCTTGTAGCCGTGGTCCTGCTGCTGGTAGGAACTTCCTGTCTGTCATGCCTCATACCGGCGCGAAGAGCGTCGTCGGTGGATCCGATGGTCGCGCTGCGATACGAATAGAAATTGGAAATTTGAAAGTAGAAATTAGAAATCGGTAGAGGAAAAAGAAGAGGCGCCGCGATGAGCTGGTTGAGTGGACTCTTTGGTGGATGGAAGCGGGAGAAAGAACTTGAGGAAGAAGTGCATGGCCATTTGGAGATGGCGGCGCAGGAGCGTGTGGAACGGGGCGATACAACGGAGGAAGCGAAGGGGGCGGCGCGGCGGGAGTTCGGGAATGTGGAGTTGGTGAAGGAGGTCACGCGGGATATGAGTGGATGGCGGTGGTTGGAAGACCTCGTCGAGGATGCGCGGTACGGGCTCAGAAGAATGCGTAAGTCGCCGGGATTTACAGCGATTGCGGTACTCACACTGGCTTTGGGCATCGGAGCCAATACTGCCATTTTCAGCCTGGTGAACGGGATTCTGCTCGTTTCGTTGCCGTATCCCAATCCGGAACGGCTTGTCAGCGTAACAGGCACCTATCCAAAGGGCGGGTTTGTTGCGATGAGGGAGCAGATGCGCACGATGGACGTGGGAGCGTACGTTGAGGGCCAGGAACTCAATTTGACAGGATTCGGAGAGCCCGTACGCCTGACAGGAACTTCGGTATCCGCGGAATTATTTTCGATCCTCGGGGCGCGGCCGGAACTGGGAAGGACTTTTTATCCGGGCGAGGACGTTCCCGGCCAGGACAACTTTGTAATTCTGAGCCGCGCACTCTGGGAGCAGCGCTTCGGCAGTGACACGAGCATCCTGGGCCGGTCGATCGAATTGGGAGGCGTAAGCCGCCAGGTGGTTGGCGTGATGCCAGCCGATTCTCGTTTTCCCTCCACGAAGACGCAAGTATGGATTCCCCTGCACAACGACCCGAGAAATACGGTGAACTTCTGGGCAGGCGACTTCATGCCGGGAATCGGGCGGCTGCGCCCGGGTGCAACGATCGAGCAAGCGAGAACCGAGATTCGCATGTTTCAGTCGCACGTGGGTGCGCTCTTTCCCTGGCCGATGCCGACGAACTGGAATGCCAATGTCAGCGTCGTGACGCTGCAGAACGGAATGGTGGCCGACGTGCGCGCACGTCTGCTGATTCTCCTGGGAGCCGTGGTGCTGGTGCTGATGATCGCGTGCTCGAACGTGGCCAATCTGACGCTTTCTCGCGCCGCGACGCGCGAGAAGGAGATCAGCATCCGTGCCGCGCTGGGCGCCGGAAGGCACCGGATTACACGACAGCTTCTTACCGAGAGTGTGTTGCAAGCGCTTTCCGGGGGATTGCTTGGATTGGTTTTTGCCAAAGAAGGGCTCGCACTGCTCAGAGCGGTTCTTCCTTCCGGTACGCCGCGTTTAGCCGAGGCGCACATCGATTGGCACGTACTTTTGTTTACGGGCGTGCTCGCCATGCTGACAGGCGTTGTCTTCGGGCTTGCTCCCGCACTTCAATCGTCGCGCGCGACTCTCACCGAAGCATTGAAGTCTGGCGGTCGTGGAACAGCGGCATCCGTTTCCCAGAGGCTGCGCAGCGGGTTGGTGGTTGCCGAAGTCGCAACTGCGGTGCTGCTGGTGATCGCGGCTGGACTCATGATCCGAAGTTTCTGGGCCATATCGCACGTGAATCCAGGCTTTCGCGCGGAGCACATTCTGACCGCGCGCATCACACCGAATGAATCGTTCTGCAATGATGCGATGCGTTGTCTGGCTTTCTATCACAGTGTGCTTGATCAGGTTCAAGCCTTTCCCGGCACTAGCGGCGCCGCACTTGTGAACACGCTTCCACTCGGAGGAAGGGTGAGCAAACGCTCTATCGATGTCGAGAACCACGAGGTTCCCGGAGGCGCGGACGCGCCACTTTTCTGGCTGAACGTGGCGACTCCCGAATATTTTCGCGTGATGGGAATCCCTTTGCTGTCGGGCAGAGCATTCACCCATTCCGATGTCGCCGGTGCTCCCGTAGCGGTCGTAACGGAAGAGACCGCGCGGCGCTACTATCTTCAGCGAAACGCGCCCGAGTGGACCGATGGCACTGCCTATCTGCCATACGATTCGACGGCTACGCTTGAAGACCCCCGGCGAATCCCCACGGAAATGACCATAGCCATCCGGACTGCCTCGGATGACTCGCAAATCGCGACGATGCTTCGCGATAGCGTTGCGGCCCTAAACCACGAAGTGCCTGTCAGTGAAGTGAAAACCATGCGTGCAGTAATCTCCGAAGCGGTATCAACGCCGGCATCCACGACGGCCCTTATGGTGATCTTCGCCGCTTTGGCGCTGGTTCTGGGCACGATCGGCATTTATGGTGTGCTTTCTTTTCTTGTAGCGAATCGAACTCGCGAGATCGGCATTCGCATGGCGTTGGGAGCGCAAAGAGGAGATGTGCTGAGGTCGGTGATGGGAGAAGGTGCGAAGTTATCGCTAGTGGGGATTGCGCTGGGGATGATTGGCGCATTTGCGGTAACGCGCGTCCTGGCAGGCGAATTATACGGCGTGAGCGCGACGGATCCACTGACACTTTGCGGCGTGGCAATCCTCGTTGCTGTCGTGGCGCTGACCGCGTGTTATGTGCCCGCGCGAAGAGCAATGAACGTGGATCCGATGGTGGCACTGAGATACGAGTAGCGGGTATGACCTGAAAATTGGAAATGAGAAATCGGAAAAAAAGGGGCCGAAATGAGCTGGGTGAAACGACTCTTTGGCAAACGAAAACAGGAAGAGGAATTGGCGGAGGAGTTGCAGAACCATCTGGAGATGGCCGCGACGGAGCGCGTGGAGAGAGGGGAGGCTTCGGCAGATGCGGAGCGTGCAGCGCGGCGGGAGTTTGGGAATGTGGGGCTGGTGCAAGAAGTGACGCGCGACGTGTGGGGCTGGGGATGGCTCGACCGGATGATGCAGGACCTGCGATTCGGCGTGAGGATGCTCGAGAAGTCGCCAGGATTCACAGCAGTGGCGATCCTGACGCTGGCGCTGGGAATTGGCGCTAACACGGCACTTTTTTCCGTGGTGAATGGCGTGTTGTTCAATCCCCTGCCGTACCCTCAGCCAGAGCAATTAGTGACACTCCATGAGAGCAAGCCGAATTTTGAGGCGGGATCGATTTCGTTTCCGAACTTTCGAGACTGGCGAAAGGAAAACACAACTTTTTCCATGATGGCCATTTCGCGAGGATACTCGTTCAGTCTGACGGGTGCAGGCGACGCCGAGCAAGTGCGGGCGGAATTGGTTTCGACCGATTTTCTTCCCATGCTGGGAGTGAAGCCGGTTGTTGGACGGCTGTTCGAGGAAGGCGAAGACGAATTCGGCGCGAGCCCCATTGTCGTCATCAGCGCAGGATTCTGGAACCGCAAGTTTGGGTCTACACAGGATGTGCTAGGAAAAGGACTTACGCTGGACGGGCGAAATTACACGATCGTGGGCGTGGTGCCCGCGAATTTCAACCTGCAAGTCGGAGCGTTTCGCGCCAGCGAGCTCTATGTGCCCATTGGCCAATGGACGAATCCGGCACTACACGTCCGGGCGGCAGGCCTGGGGATTCACGGAATTGGCCGCCTGAAACCGGGTGTGACAATTCAACAAGCGCGGTCCGATATGGCGCGGGTGACGGGACACCTGGCAGAGGCCTATCCGGACGCGGACAAAGGAATCGGCGCAACACTCATCCCGCTCAAGGAACAAATGGTAGGGAACGTACGGGAATTGTTGCTGGTGTTGCTTGCGGCCGTCGGATTCGTGCTCTTGATCGCGTGCGTGAACGTGGCCAATCTGCTGATGGCCCGCTCCATGGGACGCGGTCGCGAGTTCGCTGTTCGCGCGGCACTGGGCGCTGGCAGGGGGAGAATCGTGCGCCAACTCCTGACGGAGAGCATGCTGCTCGCGCTGGCGGGGGGCGGACTCGGCGTGTTGCTCGCAGCGTGGGGCACGAAGGCAGCACTGCAACATCTGCCATCCGGATTGCCGCGTGCAAGCGAAGTCGGGATGGATTGGAAAGTTTTGTTGTTTACGACGGGCATTGCGCTGCTCAGCGGAATCCTCTTTGGCCTGGCGCCGGCGCTGCGTATTTCGAAGCCGAATTTGCAGGACACGCTGAAAGAAGGCGGGCGCGGATCGGGCGGCGGAAAGCAGCGTGCGCAGGGAGCTTTCGTCGTCGCGGAAATGGCAATGGCTCTGGTGTTATTGATAGCGGCAGGCTTGATGATTCGCAGCCTGAACGCGCTCTGGAACGTGAATCCGGGCTTTGATTCGCACAACATACTGGCCTTCGGAGTTTCCCTCCCATCGTCGATGCGAGATGCGAGCCCTGCCGCGATTCGCGCAGCCCTGCGCGAGATTCAAGGCAAGCTGAGTTCGACTCCCGGTGTGAAAGCCGCATCTCTTTCGTGGGCGGCCGTGCCGTTGTCGAGCGACGATGAAGAGCTATTTTGGATGGAAGGCCAGCCAAAACCGGCGAGCGAGAATGAGATGAGCTGGGCCATCAGCTACGTTGTTCAAGAAGACTATTTGAAGGTGATGGGAATTCCGCTGGAGCGCGGGCGGTTTTTCACGGGGCAAGATACTGAGCGGTCGCAGCATGTGATCGTGATTGATGATGTGTTTGCGCGAAAATTCTTTGGCGATCAAGATCCGATCGGGAAGCGCTTGGTTCTGGCTTCTTTGGGAGGGACCGCGGAAATCGTGGGAGTCGTCGGACATGTAAAACAGTGGGGCCTCGATTCAGACGACAAACAATCACTTCGGGCGCAGCTCTATTCCTCCTATATGCAGGGCCCTGACGAGATCATGCATCTGTCGTCCGGTGGGACAGGCGTGCTTGTGCGCATCGACGGAAAAACTGAGGCAGCCGCCGGAACCATCCGAAAAGCATTAAAAGAAATCAGCACGGAACACCTTATGGTCAGCGTGCAAACAATGGAAGACTGGCAGCGCGCCGGGTTTCGATGATCGTGCTTTGCGTTTTTGCCGCGCTGGCGTTAGGACTCGCCAGCATGGGGATCTATGGCGTAATTTCCTACCTGGTCGGGCAGCGAACACATGAGATCGGTATCCGCATGGCGCTCGGCGCAAATCAAACTGATGTGTTGCGCCAGGTTTTGGGCGAAAGCATGAAGATGACGGTCATTGGAATTCTCATTGGGCTGTTGGCTGCGCTGGGGCTCACTCGGCTGATGGCCAATCTGCTCTTTGGCGTGAGTGCGACCGATCCGCTGACCTTTGCCGGCGTGGGAATTGTTTTGACCTTTGTGGCTCTGGCGGCGTGCTTTGTGCCGGCGAGAAGGGCGATGCGCGTCGATCCGATCGTGGCGCTGCGGTATGAGTGAGGAAATGAAGTAACGAGGTAACGAAGCAAAGATTCCAGAGTGCCCGAAAGCACAGTACGTTGCTTCGCTCGGTCGCTAAATTCTTCGACACGGTCAAGGCACTTGCTGTACCCTCCTTCCCGTAGCAGCCTTCAGCGGAACCAAAAAGCGCTATGTTGTTGATGGATAAGGGCCTAAGCCTGACCTAACCGCAAGCCTCGAATCCTGTCTAATGAATCGGATGCAACGGAGCGTCGAAAGCACCCAGGCCCTCGCCGAGAGCGACGCCATCGCCGTGGAGCGCACGCTCGCGGGCGATCGCGATGCTTATCGCGTTCTGGTTGAACGGCACAGCCACAACGTTTTCCGGCTGGCTTACCGCATGACCGGGAACCGGCACGATGCCGAAGAGGTGGTCCAGGAGGCATTCTTGCGCGGGTATCAGAAGCTGTCGCAGTTTGCGGCGCGGTCCAATTTCGGGACTTGGGTTTATCGCATCGCGGCGAATTACGCGATTGACCGCATGCGCCAGCGGCAGAAAGAAGAATCGCGGCGGGAAACGCCGAGAACGGAAGAGAAGGACGGCATGGAAAGCGATCCGTTGGATCGGATCAAAGATGAAGCGCCAACGCCGGAGCGGTTGACGCAGAGCATCGAATTGCGGAAACAGATGGAACTCGCGCTGGCCGCTCTTTCGGACGCGGAGCGCACCGCTTTCGTGATGCGGCATTGGGAAGGCTGCGGGATTGAAGAAATCGCAGCCGTCCTGAAATCCAGTTCGAATGCGACGAAGAACACCGTCTTTCGAGCTGTGCAGAAACTGCGGCATGCGCTGCAACCCCTTGTGGAAACAAGGGCGCAGGCACGCGCCATGGGAACGGAATTATGAAACACATGACGGAAGAAGAGCTGATTGCGTATCGCGAGGGAGTTGCCGAACAGCGAGCGGTAATTTCCGGGCATCTGGAGGCTTGTGAAGAGTGCCGCGGGGAGTTAGGACGAATCGAAGCGGTACTCGCAGCTCTGGATACGCTCGCGGTGCCGGATCCAGGAGCTGACTACGGGCGGCAGGTGTGGAAGGAGATTGCGCCACGGCTGGCGGAGAAACCGGGACGGTGGTGGGAAGTGTGGCTCGAGCCACGGCGTCTCACGGCGGCTGGCGCCATTGTAGCGCTAATTATTGCAGCGTTTGTCGCCGGCAGGTTTACAAAGCGGGGCGTCCCCGCTGACAACATCGCGAACAAAGAACAGGTGCGCGAGCGGGTGCTTGTGGTTGCCGTGGGCGAACACCTGGGCCACTCCGAGCGGATGCTTATCGAGCTTTCCAACGAGGCACCGGACGACCCAAAGCAGAAAGAAGTGAACATCTCCGCTGAGCAGCACCGCGCGGAAGATTTGTTACAGGAAAACCGCCTGTACCGGCAGACAGCGCTGCAAGAGGGAGATGCGGGACTCGCCAGCGTACTGGACGAACTGGAGCGCGTGCTGCTGGACGTGGCCCACAGCCCGGAAGAGGTAACGCCCGCACAGCTCGAAGCGATCCAGAAAAAGATCGAAGGGCGGGGGATTCTGTTCAAAGTTCGCGTGGTCAATAAGGAACTGCAGCAGCGGCGGGAGGCCTCCACGCCTGCGCCGGCGCAGAACGATTCTAAGAAGAGAGAGAGGAACAAAGTATGACCGTCCGCAATTCAGTTGGCAAGACAAGTGCGGCATGGCTCGCTATTGCTGCGCTGCTGCTGGTGCCGGCAGCCACGCGCGCGCACTCATTCAAGAGACTTCCTGTGCAAGGCTCGGGTTTCTTGCAGGATTCTCTGGACAAAGAACAGGAGAAGCGCGATCGGGAGCAAGAGGCGCGCGACAGGGAGCAGGAGAAACGCGATCGTGAGCAGGAAGCCCGCGACCGCGTTCAGGAAAAAATCGACCGGCTGCAGGAATTGTACGATGACGGCCGCGAAGCGCTGGACGACGACCGCTACGACCAGGCGGAGTCGAAATTCAAGTTATTGGCCGACATGAACGGCCCGCAAACGGATGCGGCGCTCTATTGGAAGGCGTATGCGGAAAACCGGCTTGGCAAGCGTGACACGGCGCTGACTACGATTGCGGATTTGAAGCGGCGCTTTCCTCAGAGCCGGTGGCAAAAGGATGCCAGTGCGCTGGAAATCGAAGTGCGGCAATCCACAGGGAATCCCTCACACCCCGAGAACCAGAGCGATGAAGAACTGAAAATGCTGGCGCTCCAGGGAATCATGAACGGCGATCCGCAAAAAGGCATCTCGATACTGGAAAATATTCTCAACGGATCGGGAACGCCCAAGCTGAAATCGCGAGCGCTATTCATGGCGGCACAAAGCGGCAGGCCGGAAGCACGAGAGGTCTTGGCCAAGATCGCACGAGGACAGAGCAATCCGGAGCTGCAGCGCAAAGCGGTCGAATATCTGGGACTCTTCGGCGGCGCGGAAGCGCGAAAGACGCTGGCCGACGTTTACGCTTCCAGCAGCGACGCCTCTGTAAAGCACGCCATACTTCGCAGTTACATGATCGGCGGCGATCACGAGCGCCTGTTTGCAGCGGCAAAGAGCGAAAAGGACGAGTCGCTGCGCCGCGAGGCAATCCGGCAGCTGGGGCTGGTTCACGGAATCAGTGAGTTGGAACAGCTGTACCAGTCGGAAAGTTCGACGGACCTCCGGCGGGAAATTCTGCAGGCATTTTTCCTTGCGGGCGATTCGGGAAAACTCGTGCAAGCAGCGCAGGGAGAAAAAGACCCTGAATTACGGCGGGCGGCGATTCGAAACCTTGGGCTGATACATTCCGACGATTCGGGGAAGGCCCTGCAAGAGATCTACAGCAAGGAAACGGAGCACTCGCTCAAAGCAGAAGTGCTCAACGCGTATTTTCTGCAAGGAAACGCGAAAGCGCTGGTGGCTATCGCGCGAAGCGAGAAGGATCCTGAACTCAAGAAAACCGCAGTGTCGAAATTGTCGCTCATGCATTCGAAGGAAGGCACCGATTACCTGATGGAACTTCTGCAAAAGTAGGGGGAAGCATGCGAGAAGAACGGACGATTTCGAGGTCACGAAGAGTACTTGGATTGGCAATGATCCTGGCGGGGATCAGTTGCGCCGCCGTGCAACTGGCGAACGGCGGTGCCCCAGCCCGGCCGGACCAAGTGAGCGCAGCCAACGCGCAGCCGTCGGAGGCGCCGCGCATTGAAAATGCAAAACTTGAGACTCGGGCAGTCGGTGCAAGTCTCGAAACGGCCCTTCACGAACTAGCCGGAAAAGCCGAAAGCCCGGAGTGGGTCGGCTACAGTGTCGACCAGATCGCGGGTGAGCGAGGCGTCTGCTGCAACAACAACTGGAATGACGGCAATTGTGGAACTTGCCGGTTGGAAAAGGAAAACGGGGGAACGAGCGGCACGACGCGCACGGATGGGAACGTCAAACTTGAAGGGGCGCGGCAACTTGTAGTGCTGTACCGGCTCGAAGCGAAGCAGGTCGTAAAAATTCGGGTTGCGTCGGAGGATTGCACGCTGGATGCGGGCGGGTTGCCGTTCATTTGGCTGACCGGAGTCAAGCCAACGGAAAGTGTGGCCCTTCTCGCAACCTACGTGCTTGGTTCAAATTTCGAAGATCATGGCGATCGAAGTCCCGCCCACGGAGCTCTGACGGCGATCGCACTACACGCGGATGCGTCGGCCGACCGCACGCTCGACTCTTTCGTGAAGCCGGAACAGCGCGAAGGCTTGCGCAAACAGGCAGCCTTTTGGATGGGAGCAGCGAGAGGCATGGCAGGACTGAGTGCCCTGCAGCACATGGCGAAAACGGATCCAAGTTCGGACGTGCGCGCTCACGTAACGTTTGCACTCTCCGTGAGTCATGAACCTGGAGCGCTGGATGAAATGATCCGCATGGCGCACGACGACACGAGTTCGCACGTACGCGGTCAAGCGCTTTTCTGGCTGGCGCAAAAAGCGGGAAAGAAAGCTGTGGGCACGATCACTGGAGCGATCGAGAATGATCCCGACACGGATGTAAAGAAAAAGGCGGTCTTCGCCCTAAGCCAATTGCCGAAAGATGAAGGCGTGCCAAAGTTGATTGAAGTGGCGCAAACCAATCGGAATCCGGCAGTGCGAAAGCAGGCCATGTTCTGGCTGGGGCAGTCCAATGACCCGCGAGCGCTACAGTTCTTTGAAAAAGTGCTGACGCAGTGAACCGCTAGCGCAAAAGGTCTTCCAATTGGATCCTCGTATCCGTCTTGGCGTCGCGGTACTTTACGATCACCGCGGCTTGCAGCGAGAGTCCCCATTTTGCGCCGGCCGGATGCGAGACGGCGCGCGATCCCGGCACCACAATCGCTTCTTCGGGAATAATGAGCGGCTCGGTCTCGGTAGCTGTGTAAACCGTGTCGCGGACGAGGTCGTAAACGGGGATGGAGCGATTGAGGATCGTGCCGCTGCCGAGAACGGCGCGCCGCTTCACGACCGTACCTTCATAAACGCCTGAATTTCCGCCAACCAGAACTTCGTCTTCGATGATCACGGGCATCGCGCCAACCGGTTCGAGTACGCCGCCAATTTGCGATCCTGCGGAGATGTGGCAGTTGCGTCCTACCTGCGCGCAGCTCCCAACGAGCGCATGCGAATCGATCATCGTGCCTTCGCCGACGTAGGCGCCAACATTTACGAACATGGGCGGCATGCAAATCACGCCGCGCCCAATGTAACTTCCATCTCGAATGCTCGAGCCACCGGGAACGATTCGCACGCCGTCGGAAGGTGTGAATGCGTGAACGGGATAGGTGGACTTATCGAAGAAGGGCTGCTTCGCGGCGTCGATCGACATGTCGGCAATCGCGCCCATTCGAAAGCCGATGAGGATTCCCTTCTTCACCCAGGCGTTCGCACGCCATCCCGATTTCGTGGATGCATCGGGTTCCGCAGCGCGGATCTCGCCGCGATTCAGCGCGGCCTTGAAGTCACGGAAGAGCCACTGATGTTGTTCTTCGTAATGAGCCGGAGCTTCGTCAAATAGCCGCTCAACTTGCGATGGCAGCATGAACCCTCTTGGCAGCAGGCGCGAGCGGAATGCGCTCGACGAGTTCGAGCGATTCAAGCACAGCCCGGATCCGTGCCTGATTTTCCGCCTTCGGCGCCACAAGTGGCAAGCGCCACACTGCTTCGAGCAAGCCCATTTCCGCCATCGCTGCCTTCACCGGAATGGGATTCGATTCGACAAAGTTTATTTCCATCAATGGATGAAAGCGCCGGTGAATCGCCCGCGCCCGCTCAAGATCACCTTGTAGGGCGAGCCGCGTGAGCTGCGACATTTCCGCCGGGATTTCATTGGAAACAACCGAGATGACGCCGCGCCCGCCAAGTGAAATCACCGGAAGCGTGATGGCATCATCGCCGGAAAGCACGATGAATTCGTCAGGCACTGCGTTCAGAATGGCGGCCATCTGCGAGACGTTGCCCGAAGCCTCCTTGATGCCAACGATATTTTCAACTCCAGCGAGCCGCTTCACGGTAGAGGGCTCGATGTTCACGCCCGTGCGCCCCTGCACGCTGTAAAGAATGATGGGCACCGCCACAGCCTCGGCAATAGCGCGATAGTGCTGAAAGAGGCCTTCTTGCGTTGGTTTATTGTAATAAGGCGTGACCGACAGGATGCCATCCGCGCCGAGCGCCGCGAGTTCGCGCGCAAGCGCAACCACTTCAGCAGTGTTGTAGCCCCCCGCGCCAGCAAGGACAGGGACCTTCCCCTTGGCGAGTTCAACGCTGATCTGCACGACGCGCAGATGCTCTTCGTGCGTAAGCGTGGGGCTCTCCCCCGTCGTGCCACAGGGCACAAGAAAGTCAATGCCCGCGTCCATCTGCCGCCTGATTAAAGTCCGCAGCGTGGCTTCGTCCAACGATCCATCCCCGCGAAAGGGAGTAACAAGTGCAGTGCCGGTACCCGTAAACATTGTGGTTCTCCTTCTTTACTTAGACATCTTGCTGCCAAAACCAAAGTTGGTTGCCTCTGGCCGTATTACTCGAGATCCGTCAACCCAACTCGTTCACGATTTCTTTGAACTCAAAAAAGCCCTTTTTGCCCACAATCCACCGCGCCGCTTGCAGTGCGCCGTGTGCAAACCCTTCGCGGCTTCGCGCGGTGTGCCGAAACGTGATTGTGTCTACAGCTGAATCAAAACCGATTTCGTGCGTGCCGGGATGCGCGCCAGCTCGATTGGAGCCAAGATTGATAGGCCGGGCGTAGCCCGCCGTGCGCATTTCCTCGGCAAGTTTTTTGAGCGTCCCCGAAGGCGCATCCTTTTTTGCGGCGGGATGAATCTCCCAGCCCCATGCTTCGTATTCGGCATGTTTAGCAAAGAGCGCTGCCGCATGAGCAACGGCTTGAATAAACAGATTTACTCCCACGGAAAAATTCGGCGCCCAGACCAATCCTGTCTTGCCTTGCTCAACCGCTTCGCGCGCCGCTGAAAGCTGTTCGAGCCAACCGGTGGTCCCAACGACAGCGTTAATCCCCAGCTCGGCGAGGCGCTGGATATTGTCCGGTGCCGCGTGCGGCGTCGTGAACTCGACGGCCACATCCACACCGCGCAGCGTTTCGTGTGAGAGCGCCTGCGCCCGAGCGTTATGGCTGCCATCAAATTTCGCGCGCACTTCAAATCCATGTTCTGGCGCAAGGCGCTCGATGAGCTGGCCCATTTTTCCGCATCCAACAATCGCAAGGCCCAGGCTCATGGGGCGGTCTCTCCAGTTGCCAGGAGCTGTGTGGCCATGCGCGCGTAAATGTCCACTGCTTCCGACAATTCTTTCTTCGGGATGCGCTCTTCCGCGGTGTGCGCAACGTG
>WNFA01001396.1_pt1 | contig 29507 bp, 26 predicted proteins | sample 5400481 | NCBI WGS metagenome assembly WNFA01 (sample SAMN13153340, study PRJNA577476) | soil metagenome | isolation source: 120 cm saprolite under Douglas fir tree site 2 hole 1 replicate 2 | place: USA:California | collected 2015-04-18 | reverse complement strand
GCCAATGCTCAGCAAGGTGCAGCCGCTCGCGGCGGCGAGCTCGAGCATCCGATCGTCCTGGGCGAGCTTCGAGGTGACGCCCGCCTGCCAGGTGACCCCGCGACCCTTCAGCGCCCGCATGACCTCCTTCGGGCGCTCCGGCGTGCCGAAGAAGTCGGCATCGTTGATCGAGATCATGCGCGAGCCGCAGTTGTCAATTTCCCGGATCACCTCCGCGACCGGCCGGTAGCGGAATTTCAGCCCGTTCATCAGCGGTTCGGCGCAGAACGTGCAGCCCTGGTGGCAGCCGCGCGAGGTTTGCACGAAGGTGCGGTTGACGTAGCGGTGCTTCTTGAGCAGGTCGTACCGCGGCATCGGCAGGCCTTCCATCGGGTGCAGCCGGTCGGCCCGGTAGGTGCCGCGCATCGCGCCCCGCTCGAGATCGTCGAGGAGCTTGTCGAGCACGAGCTCCGCCTCCCCGATCACCACCGCGTCGCAATGCTTGAGCGCCTCCTGCGGCATGAAGCTGGGGTGCACGCCGCCCATCACGACCGGCACTCCGCGCGACCGGAACGCATCGGCGATCTCGTACCCGCGGTTCACGTAGCTCGTCATCGCCGACAGGCCAACCAGATCCGCCTTCAAGTCGAAGTCGATCGACTCGATGTTCTCGTCGGTGAGCACGACCTCGTAACGGTCCCGTGGGATGCCGGCCGCGACGGCCAGCAGGCCCGCGAGCGGCGAATAGAGGGCCCGGTTCAGGTATAGAGGCCGGGTGGTGAGGGAATCAGTCTTCGGATTGATGAGGTGGATGATGCGCGACCTCTTGGCGGTCACCCGACGGTTGACCATGGCCCGCTCCTCCTTACCAGGGTCGAACAGGTAGACACTTCCGCGGATGGAATTAAGGAATGGTAAGACTCATGCTCGGAGGCGTCAAGGCGGTTCGGACTACTCCTGCCGGAGAGCGCTGTGGTAGGGTACGCGCCGTGAGCGAGACGACTCCCGCCGCGGGCCGGACGCCGGTGAGCCTCGGCACCGCCACGCCGGGCGGCGGATTCCCGGTCTACGGCGAGGCGGTGGCCGCTGTCATCAACGAGGTGGATCCCACGCTCGACGTGCGGCCCCGCAACACGAAGGGCAGCACCGAGAACGTGCCGCTGCTCGAGGCGGGCGCGCTCGATCTCGCGCTGGTGCAGGGCGAGGTCGCCCACGAGGCGCTCGCCGGCATCGGCCGCGCGCCCGCCGACCTGCGCGTGCTGGCCGCGATGTACTCCACCCCCGGCATGTTCGTGGTGCGCGCCGACTCGCCCTACCGCGCCATCGCGGATCTCGCGGGCCGGCCGGTGGCCTTCGGGGCGCGCGGCTCGGGCCTGATCATCCTCGCGCGCTACGTGCTCGACGGATTGGGCTTCGAGCGGGACCGCGACTTCCAGGCCGTCTTCCTCGAGGCGGCCGGCGACGGCCCCCGGATGGTGATGGACGGCACGGTGGCCGCGCTGTGGGGCGGCGGGCTCGGCTGGCCCGGCTTCACCGCGGTGGCCCGCGGTCCCGCCGGCGCGCGCTTCCTCGTGCCCGACCTGGACGGCATTCACCGCATCCAGACCAAGCATCCGTTCCTCAAGCTGATGCGCGTGCCCGCCGACTCCTACCCGGGGCAGACCGCGGACCTGGTCTCGGTGGGCTCGTGGAGCTTCATCATGGCGCGCCCGTCGCTGGCCGACGAGGTGGCTTATCGCCTGGCGCGCGCGCTGCACCGCGGCGAGGCCGCGCTCGGGGCCCGGCTCGCGCAGGCGCGCGAGACCACCGCCGCCAATACGGTGGCCGCGGTCGCGCGCCCGGAGCTGCTGCACCCCGGGGTGCGGCGCTATCTCGTCGAGGCCGGTTTTGGGGTCAGGTCTTGAAATACGACATTTCCGCCGCGCGCCGATCGGGCGGGGGCCGGAGAAATGTCGTATTTCAAGACCTGACCCCGATATAGGGGCGGAGGTCGACGCGGCGGCCGGCGGCGGCGGAGAGGTAGGCGCCGTAGATGACCGCGGTGACGTCGCGGGCGAGCGGGCCGTTGGAGAGGGGCTCGCGGCCGAGGGCCACGCTCTCCACGAAGTCCTGGATCTCCTGCGGGTAGCCGGTCGTCCACTCCTCGTCGGGCTGCGGCGCGGTCCAGCCCGCCTTGGTCTCGATCTTCTCCACGATGTACTCGTCCCCGAACACGGACGCGTCGGGCGCATAGGCCTGCACGAGGTCGTTCGGGTTGATATTGCAGAGCACCACCGCCTTGGCGCCGTAGATCGCCATCTGGTTGCGGATGCCGCCCAGCACCGTGTCGGCCGCCGAGATCGCCGCCACCGTGCCGTCGTCGAAGGTGATCAGCATGGTGCCCCAGTCCTCCACGTCGGCGCCCTCGACCGTGTTGAGATAGCGCGGCGTGGCCGCGCGGAAGGTCGCGGTGTCCGCGAGCTGGGCGGTCTCCGCCATCACCGAGACCGGGCGGACCGGGGCGCCGCGCAACCGGCGGCCTTCATCTGCCTTCAGATAGAGCGCGGCGCCGAGCGGGTGGCAGGCCTTGCCGATCAGCGAGCCGCCGCCGCCGGTGACCCAGCGCTTGTTGATCGGCGCGTGCGTGCCCGAGTGGCTCTCCTCGCCGACCAGCCTCAGGATCGGCCCGCCCGAGGCGGCGAGGAGCCGGCGCGCCTTCTGGATCGGAGGCGCGTACACCCAGTTCTCCGCGTAGCAGAGGCGGACCCGGGCGGCCGCGCACGCGGCCAGCACCTCGTCGGCGGCGGCCAGCGCCCGCGTCAGCATCTCCTCGCGCGGGGTGGCCGCCGGGCCGAAGAAGCCGGTGAGCGGCTTCTCCACGATCACGTGCTTGCCCGCGCGAGCGGCCTCGATCGCCATCGACGCGTGATGGTGCGCCGGCACGCAGAGATCCACCAGGTCCACCTCCGGATCGGCGAGCATCGCGTGGAAATCGGCGACCGCACGCGCCACCCCGAACTCCCGCGCGTAGGCCTGGGCCCGCTCGGGCCGCGCCGCAGTCACGCACGCGAGCGCGACGTCGACCCCGCGCACGTGACGGTACGCCTCGCCGTGGATGTGGGCCACGAAGCCCGCCCCCACGATGCCCACCCGCACTCTCGGTCGTGACGCCATCGCGTTCCTTCTCCTCCCGGCGCTCAGCGCGCCCGCAGCCGCCACCAGCCGAGCAGCGCCGCCACCCCGGCCAGTCCCATGCTTCCGTTCGTCATCAGCGCGCGCTCGACGCCCCAGCGCTCGGACATCGCCCCCACCATGAACGCGCCGATCGGGAACACCCCGCCCCAGATCAGGGTGTAGATACTCATGACCCGGCCGCGCAGCGCGTCGGGGGCCGCGAGCTGCATGGTGGTGTTGCAAGAGACCACCGCGATGATGCCGAAGAAGCCGGTGATGAACAGCACCGCCACCGCGGGCCAGAACGCGCGCACGAACGCCAGGCCGATGAGCCCGCCGCAGGCCAGCGCGGCCGCCGCGAACATCAGCGGGCGCGGGGGCCGCCGCGGGCCGAGGGTACCGAGGGTGAGCGCTCCGCTCACCGCCCCCACCCCGAGCGCGGCCATGAGGAAGCCGAAGCCCTCCGCACCCAGGCCCAGCACGGTGCGCACCACCAGCGGGACGTAGACCGTGAAGTTGAACACGCAGAGGCTCACCATGAAGGTGAGCCCGAGCGCCAGCCGCATCTCGCGGGTTCGCCAGACGTAACGGATGCCGACGAGGATCTCCTGGGCCACGCCCTGGCCGGAGCGCGGCTGCGGGAGCCCGCGGGCCCGCAGGGTGAGCATCATGACGATCGCGATGGCGAAGCCCACCGCGTTGAGCGCGAAGGCGGGCGCGATCCCGTAGCGGCCGATGATCACGCCCCCGATGCTCGGCCCCACGATGCGGGCCGCGTTGAAGCAGGCCGAGTTGAGCGACACCGCACTGCCCAGGTCGGCCCGGCCGACGATCTCGGCCACGAAGGACTGGCGGGCCGGCCCGTCGAGCACGTTGGCGAGCCCGACCCCGGTGGCGAGCACCGCCACGTGCCAGTACTCCACGTGGCCCCCGTAGACGAGCGCGCCGAGCACGAGCGCCTGGCCGCCCAGCACGGACTGGGTCACGAGCAGCAGCCGGCGCTTGCGCACGCGATCGGCGACCGCGCCCGACACGATCGAGAAGAGCAGGATCGGCGCGAACTGGAGCGTGCCGATGAGGCCCAGCCGCAGCGGGGACGAGGTGAGCTGCAGCACCAGCCAGGACTGGGCCACCGTCTGCATCCAGGAGCCGACCTGGGCCACGAACTGCGCCGCGAAGAACCGCCGGAAATCGGCGTGGCGGAACGCCCGGAGGCCGGTGGGGAGCGCCATCGGCGGCCGCTCAGCCGCCGGCCACGCCCTGGGTATTGACGAAGATCGAGTAGAGCGACTGGCTCGCGGCGAGGAAGAGCCGGTTGCGCTTGGCCCCGCCGAAGCAGAGGTTGGCGCAGCGCTCGGGCAGCAGGATGCGGCCGATGAGCTTGGCGTCGGGATTGTAGATCGCGACGCCGTCGAGCCCCTCGCCCCCGCCCCAGCCGCACCAGAGGTTGCCGTCGGTGTCGCAGCGCAGGCCGTCCGGGATGCCCGCCCCCGTGTTGACGAAGACGCGGCCGTTGGCGAGCGCGGTGCCGCCCGCGACCACGTCGAACACGCGGATCTCGCGCGGCATCGCTCCCGACACCACCACGTAGAGCCGGCTCTCGTCGGGGGAGAAGCAGAGGCCGTTGGGGCGCGGGATGTCGCCGGTCGCCACGGTGGCCTTGCCGCTCCGGGGGTCGAGGCGGTACACGTTCGTGGGCAGCTCGAGCGGCGCGGTGTGCCCCTCGTAGTTGCCGAGCATGCCGAAGGGCGGATCGGTGAACCACACGCTGTCGTCCGACTTGACCACCACGTCGTTCGGCGAGTTGAGCCGCTTGTTCTCGAAGCGGTCCAGTAGCACCGTGACGGCGCCGTCGTACTCGGTGCGGGTCACGCGCCGGCTGTCGTGCTCGCAGGTGACGAGCCGGCCCTGACGGTCGCGCGTATTGCCGTTCGAATAGTGCGAGGGCTTCCGGAAGACGGAGACCATGCCGGTTTCCTCGTCCCAGCGCATGATGCGATCGTTCGGGATGTCGCTCCACAGGACATAGCGGCCGTCGCCGAACCACACCGGTCCCTCCGCCCAGCGGAAGCCGGTGGCGAGACGCTCCACCGCCGCGTTGAAGATGCGGTACTTGGCGAAGCTCTCGTCGAGGATCTGCACCGCCGGATCGGGATAGCGGACGGGCGCGGTCTGCATGACTCCGGATGGTCGCCACTCACGGCAGAGAAGTCAACAACCTTGTGCTACAGTCGCGCGACATGAGCCGCCCCGCGATCCGGCATCTGTCCAAGGTGGATCCGGTGATGCGCGCGCTCATCCGGCGCGTGGGGCCGTGCGGGCTCGCGGTGCGGAATCACTCGCCCTTCGAGACGCTGGTGCGCGCCATCGCGCATCAGCAGATCCACGGCCGGGCCGCCGAGGCGATCCTGGGCCGCTTCATCGCGCTCTTCCCGGGCCGGCGCTTCCCGAGGCCCGAGGACATCGCCACCGTGGACGCCCGCAAGATGCGCCGCGCCGGGTTCTCGCGGGCGAAGACCCGCTCGATCAAGGACATCGCCCGGAAGACGCGCAGCGGGCTGATTCCCACCCGGCGCGCCTGCCACCGCCTCGCCGACGCCGAGCTCATCGAGCGGTTGGTCCAGGTGCGCGGGGTCGGGCAGTGGACGGTGGAGATGCTGCTGCTCTTCACCCTCGGCCGCCCGGACGTCCTGCCGGTGGACGACTTCGGGGTCCGCGAGGGCTTCAAGGTCGCCTACGGCCGGCGCAAGCAGCCCACCCCGAAGCAGCTCCGGCGCTACGGCGCGCGCTGGGAGCCCTACCGCTCGGTGGCCGCGTGGTATCTCTGGCGCGCGGCCGAGAAGGCCCTGCACCGGAAGATCGAGCCGAACGTCACGTAGCGGACGGGCGCGCCCGCATCTGCTCGGGGCTCATGCCGTAGAACGTCCGCGCGCGGTCGCCCGGCCCCGGCCAGGGATGCGCGCGCAGGACCTCCTCGTTGATGTCGGCGCCCCAGCCCGGCGCGTCGGTGAGAAAGATGTGGCCGTCCTTGATCACGGGCGGCTTCGTCACCAGGTCCGCCTTCCAGGCCACGTCGTCGACGTCGATCTCCATGATGCGCACGTTGGGCAGCACCGCGCAGAGGTGCAGCGAATGGAGATCGGCCAGGTGGCTGTAGTAGTTGTGGGGCGCGATGTTGATCTCGTAGGTCTCGGCCATGCGCCCGATCTGCACGGCCTGGGAGAAGCCGTTCCAGGGCACGTCGATGATGGCCACGTCGACGGCGTGCAGCTCGAGGAAGGGCCGGTACTGGCGCGTGGTCACCAGGCTCTCGAGCGAAGCGAGACGGGTGGAAGTCGACTGCTTGATCTGCAGCAGGGCCTGCGGGTCCCAGTTGTCGTACTCGACCCACTGCATGTCGAACTTCTCGAGCAGCTTGGCCACCCGCAGCACGCCCTCGGTGCGGAAGTTGTAGTTGAGATCGAGGCAGAGGCCGACCTTGGGCCCCACCGCGTCGCGGAAGGTGCCGATCAGGCGCTCGATGGCCTCCAGGATCTCCGCGGTGGGCGCGCCGTCCGTGGAGTTGATGCCGCTCGCGAAGCCCGGGAAGTACACGGTGGCGGGATCTCCCGGGATCACCATGTTGGTCTTGAGCGCGGTGAAGCCGCGCGCCACCACTTCGCGGCCGAGCGCGGCGATGTCGTCGTAGGTGCGCAGCGGTGGCGTGCCCAGCACGTGGCCGAGCCGCGCCCGCGTCGTCCCGCAGTGCGACCAGTACAGGCGCATGCGGTCGCGCAGCGGGCCGCCGAACAGCTCGTAGACCGGCACGCCGAGGGCCTTGGCCTTGATGTCCCAGAGCGCCAGCTCGATGCCGGCCATCGCCTTGTGGGTCACCCCGCCCAGGTTCTGGCGCGTGGCCCGCAGCATGTCCCAGTACAGGCGCTCGACCGGCCGCGGGTCCTGGCCGATCAGCAGAGGGGCCAGGTCCCGGACGGAGCCCGCGATGCCGTACGGGCTGCGATTGTCGCTGCATTCCCCCCAGCCCACGAGGCCGTCGTCGGTCTCGACGCGGACGAAGGTCCAGGGGCGCCAGCCGCCGTCACAGTGCAGAGCTTCCACGCGCGCGATCTTCATGGCGACAGACCATGCCACAGCCGGCGCGCGCGAACAAGAGCAGGGCGAGGCGCAGCCGCAGGCGAGCCGAGCGGATACAAGAATGCGGTCAGGGCCAGACCGCCGTGCCCTGCCGGAACTGCTCGAGCGTCAGGAGCCGGATGCGAGAGTCCGCGCGGGCCACCGCCCGCGCCGCCTCCGTGTTGTAGCCCCAGGCGGCGAGGAAGAGGCGCACGTCGTCCAGATCCGGATGCGTGGTCACGTGCTGGAGCGTCTCGAGGCGGTCTTCCACGAAGGCCAGCCGGGGCCGGCTCCCGTGCTCGGCGCGCCAGGCCGCGATCAGCGCGCGGAGATTCAGGCACTTGTGCACGCCCGTCTCCTTGCCCTGCACGTCCGCGAGCCGCACGCCCCAGTGGTCGAGGACGCGCCGCGCGAACGCGCCGTCCTTGGTCGTGACCAGCACGCTTCGCCCGGGCTCGGCCACGAGGCGGCGCAGCTCGTCGACGCTCCCGTACGGGGCATGGAGCGCGATCCAGCTCGCCTCGTCGGCGGCGATCCACTCGCGCCGCACCTCGTCGAGCGCGTGGCCAAGCCGCGCGATCAGCACGTCGCCGGCCGGCGACGCCGCCGCGACGAGCTCCGCGCGCACCCGCTCCCAGTCGCCCAGGATCTCCGCGCGCGGGATCTCCCTCGCGATGGCGCGCAGGAGCACCGGCATCTCCCAGCCGCTCAGGATCACCGGGCGCAGCGCGCAGAACGCCTCGAAGGCGCTCTCGGCGGGCGGCTCATCCGCCGGCCACACACGCGCACAGGTGCGGCGGCTCGTCTCGAAGTACTCGCGCAGGCCGTCGCAGCAGACGCCGTCGAAGTCGAGCGCCAGGATGTCGGGAATCGTCATAGAAGGACACCGCCCTGACGCGAACCGCGCCGAAGAAGATGCGCCCCCACCCCATAACCGGCCGACTTTTCAGCCATCGGCGACTGGCCTCCCTCTTGCTGCCTCTGGAGGATCATGGCCTCACCGGAGCGCAACATCAGCACGGGGCCGCCGTCCGGCGCGCGCCAGCCGTCGAAACTGGACGAGCGGCTCGCGAGCCTCGATGACGAGGCCACGCATCTGCGCGCGGAAGTGGCCGCGCTGCAGGACGAGATCCGCTGGCTCACCGGCGAGGACGAGGAGCCACCGGGCTGGCTGGCGCGCGGCTGGGTGCGCGCCTCGCTGCTGCTGACCGCGGTGGGCATGGTCGCTCTCGTTTCGTTGCCGTATCTCCTGCACCTCGACGCCTCCGGTCCGCATGCCGATCCGACTCCCAGCGCGTCTGCACGCCCGGCCCCCGCGGCGCCGCGCGCCACGGTCGCGCCCGCGCCCGTCAAGGCCGCGGCCCAGGACGCGGCCCTCGCCCCGGCCCGCGTTCGCGCGCCCGAGGTCCCCGAGCCCGGGCGCATTCTTCCGGTAGACGCCCACCCGGGCGCCGCACCCCGGCCGCGGCCCGCCCGTGAGCGGCGCCCGGTCCAGCCGTCGGACGCCGCCGTCGCGGCGCCCGTGCGCGGCGAGAGCCCCTAGGGCCGCGCCGGCCCGCGCATCCGACCCGCCCACACCGACAGCGCGGCCACCGCGGCGGCCGCGGCGGCCAGCGTGAACGCGATCGCGTAGCTCCCCGTCGCGTCGAAGATTCGCCCCGCCAGCCACGCGCCCAGCGCGCTGCCGAGCGCGCTCGCCACCTGGGTCGCGCCGAAGATCGACCCGAAATGCGGCCCGCGGAAGCGGTCACTCATCATGGCGGGCACGATGAACGCGGTGACCGAGTAGCCGACCCCGAACAGCACCGCGTAGCCGAGCGCGAGCCACGCCGACGGGGCCAGCGCCACCAGCCAGAGCACGCCCACGCCGAGGATCATGCCGATCATGCCGAGCGCGTAGACCAGCTCGCGGGAGAGGTGATCCGAGATCCACCCCCCGCCCGTCTTGCCCAGGATGCTGGCGGCGCCCACCACGCTGATCACCGAGGCGGCGGTCATGGCCGAGAGGCCATGGTCCACCAGGAAGGCGGCCTGATGGACGTGAAGCGTCTGGCTGCAGATGCTCCCGAGGAAGACGGCAAGACCAATGAGTCGAAAGGACGGATTGGCCAGCGCCCGTTCGAGGGAGTGCTCACCGGTGGCCGGATGGCCGTCCCCGCTGCGCGCGACGGGCACGCGGGGCAGCGGCGGCGCGTCGCGGATCGCCAGGTAGGTCGCGGGCAGGATCCAGAGCGCGCAGAGGACGGCGAGCACGCGGAACGCCCAGCGCCAGCCGAAGCCGTCGATCAGCGCCTGGCAGAGCGGAACGACCAGGAAGATGCCGAGGCCCACGCCGGAGCCCGCGATGCCGAGGGCCAGGCCCAGGCGTGCCTTCCACTGCCGCTGCACCATCACCACCGCGGGCGTCCAGCCCGCGGTGGCCACCCCGACGGCGGTGAGCAGGCCGAAGGTCAGGTAGAGGTGCCACGCGCGCGTGATCAGGCTGTCCGCCCACAGCGAGCCGGCCAGCAGCACGCCCCCGATGAGGATCAGCCGGCGCGGCCCGAAGCGGTCGGCGAGCGCGCCCAGCACGGGTCCGGCGCCGCCGCTGACCAGCGTGAAGATGGAGAACGCTCCCGCCAGCACCGAGCGGCTCCAGCCGAATTCCCGCAGCAGCGCGACCAGGAAAACGCTGTAGGCGTACCAGACCCCGTAGGCCAGCGCGAGGGTGACGACGGTGACGGCGAGGGCGAGATACGAAGGCGCGGGGGAGGCCGCCGGGTCGGGGCGCATGGGCGCCCCACCATACCGCGGCGTCAGTCCAGGCGGAAGCCGCCGGCCAGGCGCCGGCTCACGAGCTCGCGCTCCTCGTCGAGGCTCGGGTCGAGGCGCACCGCGGTCTGCAGCGCGCGCAGGCCCTCGGCGTCGCGGCTCAGGCTGAGCAGGCTGCGCCCCAGGTTCGCGTGGGTGGCCGCGTCCTCGGGATTGAGCGCGAGCGCGGCGCGGTAGGCCCCCACCGCCTCGTCGTAGCGCCGCAGCGTCTGCAGCGCCACGCCCAGGTTGGCGTGGGCGCGGAAATGGTTCGGGTTGATCCGGATCGCGGTGCCGAGCCAGTCGACCGCCAGATCGTACTGGTCGAGATCCATGTAGAGGCGGCCGAGATTGGCGTAGGGCCAGGAGAACTTCGGGTCGGCGGCGATCGCCTTCTGGTACGCGGTGGCGGCCGCGCCCTGATCGCCGAAGCGGTGCTGGAGATTGTAGGCCGCGATGTTGAGCGACTCGGCGGCCTTGGGCACCTCATGCGCGGGCAGGCGGTAGCGCAGGAAGGCCTCCGCCTCGCGGCGCACGCGCGGATCCGGCGAGCGGCGGATCCGGTCCTGCAGCACCCGCCGCGAGAGCCGGACGAGGCCGCCGTCGGTCAGCGCGCGTCCCAGCGGGAGGAGACAGTCCGCGCGCTCCGGCGCGGCGAGCATGCCGACCAGGGCCCGCGTCTCGGCCCCCACCGCCCCGCGCGTGGCCGCGCAGTAGTCGGTGCCCTCGCGCACCCAGCCGCGCCCGCGCGCCACCTCGAGCGCCCGCTCGGTCTCGCCGGCCTCGAGCAGGGTGGTGAAGAGCGCCGCCGCCACCACCTCGCGATCGAGCACGGCATTGGCCAGGGCGACGCGGCTCAGGTGGAGCGAGCGGAACACCCAGTCGGGCAGCATCCGGGCCCAGCGCGAGCCGTCGAGCGAGGTGATCAGCCGCTCGATCGCACGCTGCCCGGTCTGCGCCCACCGCTCTCCGCGAGTGGGCAGCGCCTGCATGCTGGCGTTCAGGTACTCGGTGGCGAGCACGGTATTGCCCATGCGGTCGGCCATGGCGCCGGCGCGGTAGTAGGCGAGGGCCGACGACCGAAGCCGGCTCGCGCGGCCGTAGGCATCGAGCGCCTCGTCGAACTCACCGAGCAGCTCGGCCATCGCGCCGCGGCGCGTCTGGGCCTCGAGCGAGGCGGGCTCCGCGACCGCGGCGGTCCGGTAGTGGTTCAGCGCCTCGCGGAGCGCCCGCTGCCGCGCCGCCTCATCCCCCGCCTGGATCGCCCCTCGGACTCTCGAGTCCGGGCCATTGCAGCCTATCGCCAGGAGGGAGGCGGCGAGCGCGACCCCGAAGATCCAGCGCATGAGCCCCGGCGGTATGGCCAGCATGCCGGTTCGAGATCGCAACATTCTTGCCACCGGGGACGCCCGGCCAAGTACGTGGAATTACGATGGCCGGAAGCGCGCGATGTGACGAATCCGGGCTGCCCGCTGACACCGCGCCGTCCGGTGTCCACGGGATACCGCTACCTGGGGGGGGTTACGGGCGGACGAGGCGGAAGCGGATGCCGCAGATCTGGACGAGGCCGGCGCGCGTCGGATCGGCGCAGGCCAGGTCGAGGCCACCCAGCCCCTCGGCCCGCCCATCGGTGGCCTCGGTGAAGCGGAGCGTCGCGTCGTCGAGGGCGATGACGCGCTGCCCATCGCGCCTCTGGACCGGGCGCTCGATGACCTCGCTCCAGCGGCGCGCCAGGCGTTCCGGGTCGTCGCTTTGTAGCTCGGCCGCGGTCATGGCCAGGATTGCGCCCGACTGGATGGCGGCAGTGCTCTTCTTGTATTCGCTCGGCTCGCCTTCGGCTGCACCTCGCCAAGCAGCGGGGTGCCAGGGGCCGCCGGGCTCACGCGCGCCGGGCTGCCAGCCGAACGACAGCATGGCGGCGCCCACGTCGCGCGGGTGCAGCTGCAGCTCGCGGTACTCGGGATGGCCGATCTCGTTCGCGATGCGGACCCCGACCGCTTCGCAGCGCTTGCGGCGTGGGGCCAGGTCCTCGCACTGGGTGATCACCATGTAGCCGCCGTCGCCGCCGCGCCGGTCGAGATAGCGCCCGGCCGTCGTGCCCTCGCGCACCGGCGCCACGACCTCGAGGAAGTTGTGGCCGATCGGAAACAGGGCGTTCTCGAGCCCGTACTTGCCCACGCCCGGATCGCGGTGGCACACCTCGAGGCCGAGCACCGCGCGGAATTCATCCACCACCGGAGCCAGGTGGCGGGCCACCAGGCAGATCTGGCGCATGCGCAGGCTCACGACGGGTTCCCCGCTTCCTTGGCTGCCATCTTCTGCTTGAGCTCCTCCGGCGTGAGCCGGACGATGTCCTCGTTCTGGTGGGCGTAGACCTTGAAGCCGTCGGTGTCGAGGTCGTCCAGGGTGATGCGCCCGGCCAGGACGTCCTCCTTCCAGCGCTGGTGCGTAGGTTCCCGGGCGTGGAACTCCGGCATCACGTCCCGCGCGAACAGCTCGAGGCTCGAGCAGATGTCCTCGTGGCTGGTGCGCCCGGTCTGGTTGAGCAGGATGACCTGGTCCACGTTGGAGGCCTCGAACTGGGCGAGCTTCCGGCGGATCGTCGCCGGCGAGCCGATCAGCCCGGCCTGGAGCGTCTCCTGCGCCTTGGGCGTATGCCGCCACTCCTCGTAGAGCTTCCACATGTCGCCCCGGCCGGGTTCGGCCATGCCGTGACGGCCGTAGTGCGAGAGGCAGAAGACGAAGAAGGTCCAGCCCGCCGCCTTCTCGCGCGCCTCCTCGTCCGTCGGCGCGCACATGAAGGCGCTCACCATCGCAACGTTGGGGTTAACCGGGTAGTCCGCCAGTCGCTTCGGCTCGCGGGTGAGGCTCGTGTAGTAGCGGTTCACCCAGGCGCGCGCCGCCTCCGGCGAGACGAACTGGAACCCGAGCGCGCCCATGCCCCACTGGCCCGCGCTCGCGATCGTCGCGATGTTCGAGCAGGCGACCCAGAGCGGGGGGTGCGGCTTCTGTCGCGGCTTCGGGATGACGTTGCGGGCCGGGAAATCGAAGTACTGACCATGGAACTCGACCGAGTCCTGGGTGAAGCACGGGATCAGCACCCGGACCGCCTCCTCCCAGATTTCACGCTTGTCCCTCACGCGGCGGCCGAAGGGATGGAGCTCGATGGGCCCCTGCCCCTCGCCCAGGCCCAGCTCGACGCGACCGCCGCTCAGCAGATCGAGCGTGGACACGCGCTCGGCCACCCGGATCGGGTGGTTGGTCGGGAGCTGGATGATCCCGTGGCCGAGCCGGATGCGACTGGTGCGCTGGGTGGCCGCGCCCAGGAAGACCTCGGGCGCCGAGGAGTGCGAATACTCCTCGAGGAAGTGATGCTCGACTTCCCAGGCGTAGTCGTATCCAAGGCGGTCGGCGAGCTCGATCTGGGTGAGGGAGTCTTGCAGCAGCCGGTACTCGCTGTCCGGGCCCCAGGGCCGCGGGAGCTGATGCTCGTAGAAGATGCCGAACTTCATGACGCGCGCAGCAGGCGGCCGGGCCCGCGCGTCCCCGACGGCTCGGGGAGCCGCCCGTCCTGGATGACGGCCTGGCCGTTGACGAAGGACCACTCGATGCCGCTGGCCCGCTGCACCAGCCGCGGGCCGCCGCCCGGCAGGTCGTGCACCAGCTCGGGCTCGTGATCGGCGATGGTGTCGGGATCGAAGACCGTGATGTCGGCGGCCAGCCCCGGCTGGAGCCGCCCGCGGTCGCGGAGGCCGAAGAGGTCGGCGGGCATCGCGGTGATGCGGCGCACGCCGTCCTCCAGCGAGAGCGCGCGGCGCTCGCGCACCCAGTGGCCGAGCAGGCGGCTCGTCTGGCCCGCCTCGCAGAAGAGGGTCAGGTGCGCGCCCGCGTCGGAGAGGCCGATCAGCGAGCGCGGGTGGGTGAAGATCTCGGCCACCGAGGCCGCGTCGGTGTTCATCACCGCCACCGTGAACTGGGTCTGCAGATCGTCCTCGAGCGCCAGGTCGAAGAAGGCGTCGATCACGTCCTGGCCGCGCCGGGCCGCGACGTCGGTCAGGGCGCGCCCGACGAACGGCTTGAAGGCGTCCGCGCCGACCGCGTGCACGCGGAGCGGCGCGGTGTCGCCCCGGAAGAGCGGGGTGCGGCCGACCGAGGCCCGGAACTCCTCGCGGAAGCCCGCGTCGCGGAAGAGCGCGCGCCAGCTCGAGACCGGGGCGTCGAGCACGCGCGTCCAGACCGGGAAACGGAAGAAGACGAACGCGCTCGCCAGATCGAACGTGGCGGTGAGGGGAGAAGTCGTCACTTGAGGAAAAATCTCCACGCCGTCGCGCGCGAGCGCCTCGATGCGCGCCAGGATCGCCCGGTGCTCCTCGGGGTGCGACGGGTTGTGGCGGAGCGAGACCAGCGTCACCGGCCGGTCGGCCGCGCGCGCCAGCTCGGCGAAGCGGTCGACCTCGGCCAGGCGGTCCGGCCGCGTCCCGCCGATGGTCAGCTCGAGGATGCCGCGGCCCGAGGCGCCCATGGTCCGCACCAGGGTCGTCAGCTCGTCCTCGTGGGCGAGCCGGCTCGGCACCGGGCGGCCGCGATCGCCCACGTGATTCTTGTTGGTGGTGGACGAGAGCCCCACCGCGCCCAGCGCCATCGCCTCGGTCACGTGGCGACCCATGCCCGCGATCTCATCGGCGGTGGCCTCGCGCTCCCAGGCCGCGTCACCCATCACGTACTGGCGGATGGCCGAGTGCCCGATGAAGCAGCCCACGTTCGTCCACGGGCCGATCCGCTCGATGCCGTCCAGGTACTGGGCAAAAGTCTCCCATTCCCATCGGATGCCCTGGGTGAGCGCCTCGAGCGGCATGCCCTCCACGTAGGTGAGCATGCGCATCAGGGTCAGGCGGTCCTCGGCGCGGCACGGGGCGAGCGTGAAGCCGCAGTTGCCCATCACCACCGTGGTCACCCCGTGCCAGGACGAGCAGGAGGCCAGGCTGTCCCACGTGATCTGAGCATCGTAGTGGGTGTGCGGATCGATGAAGCCGGGCGCGACAACCAGCCCCGCGGCCGATACTTCACGCGCGCCGCGGCCGGTCACCGCGCCGATCTCACTCAGGCGCCCGTCCCGCACCGCCACATCGGCGCGCCGGGCGGGGGCGCCGGTGCCGTCGACGACGAGTCCATCGCGAATGACGAGGTCGTGGGCCGCGGTCTGGGTCGTACGTTGGGTCGCCATGGGGGCCTACTCTACGGCAACTGCATGGTCCTTGACCACCCCTCGGCCCGGCGCTACCCTCCCTGCACCATGATGAAACGAGCGACCGTCGAGTCCACCGCCGACGCCTATCTGGAGCTCCTGGCCGCCCGCGGGGTCGAGTACTTCTTCGCCAACGCGGGCACCGACTTCGCGCCGATCATCGAGGCCTACGCCCGCCGCGGCGCGCAAGGCCAGGCGAGCCCGCGCCCCATCACGGTGCCCCACGAGGTGCCGGCGGTGGCGATGGCGCACGGCTACACCATGGTCACGGGCCGGCCCCAGGTGGTCATGGTCCACGTCATCGTGGGCGCGGGCAACGCGACGGGCGGGGTGATCAACGCGGCGCGCTCGAACATCCCCATGCTCTTCTCGGCCGGGCGCAACCCGATCACCGAGGCGGGGAACGCGGGCAGCCGCGACCGCCCGATCCACTGGGCGCAGGAGGCCTTCGACCAGGCGGGCATGCTGCGCGAGTTCGTGAAATGGGACTACGAGCTCAAGCGCTTCGACCAGCTCGAGACGGTGGTGGACCGGGCGCTGACCCTGGCCCAGTCGGAGCCGCGCGGGCCGGTCTACCTCACGCTGCCCCGCGAGGTCCTGGCCGAGCGCCACGACGCCATCGAATACGCCGATCCCGCGCGCGCGGTGGTGCCGGCCGCGACGCTGCCGGATCCGGACGCGATCCGCGAGGCGGCGGCCATCCTCACCGCCGCCCGCAACCCGATCATCATCACCAAGGCGCTCGGCCGCGATCCGGCCGCGGTGCCCGTGCTGGTGCGGCTCGCCGAGACCCTGGGCGCGCCGGTCTTCGACCAGTTCCACACCTACGTGAACTTCCCCCAGGATCATGCGCTCCACGGCGGCTTCGAGGCCGCGCCGCATCTGGCGGACGCCGACGCGATCCTGGTCATCGAGTCGGACGTGCCGTGGTTCCCGCAGATGAACCGCCCGAAGCCCGAGACGCGCGTCGTCCACCTGGGCGTGGACCCGCTCTTCTCGCGCTACCCGGTGCGCGGCTTCCCCGCGGACCTCGCCCTCGCGGGTACCCCGCGGCTGGCGCTGGCCGCGCTGGCGGATGCGGTGACGCGGCGGGTGAACGCGACATCGGTCGCGGAACGCCGGGAGCGCTGGGCGGCCGCGGGCGCCCGTCGGCGGGAGGCCGCGGGCGCGAAGAGCCGGGCGGTCCAGGGCGACTCGCCCATCGACATGCTCTGGCTCTCCCGCGCCATCGGCGATCTCGTGGACGACCGCACGATCGTGATCAACGAGTATGATCTCGACGCCACCCAGTGCGCCTTCACCCGGCCGGGCAGCTACTTCGCGGCGCCGCCCTCGGGCGGGCTCGGCTGGGGGCTGGGCGCCGCGCTCGGAGCCAAGCTGGCCGCGCCCGATCACAGCGTGATCTGCTGCGTGGGCGACGGGGCCTACATCTTCGGCTCGCCCACCGCGTCGCACTTCGTCTCACACGCCTACAACCTGCCGGTGCTGTTCGTGGTCTTCAACAACCGCACCTGGAACGCGGTGAAGCGCGCGGTGCAGACCTACGCGCACGACGGCTGGGCGGTGCGCACCGACTCGATGCCCCTCACCGCGCTCGAGCCCTCGCCCGATTACGAGATGATCTGCCGGGCCTCGGGCGGCCACGGCGAGCGGGTGGAGGATCCGGCCGCGCTGCCCGACGCCCTCCGGCGCGGCCTTCGCATCGTCAAGGACGAGAAGCGCCAGGTCGTCCTCAACGTGATCTGCAAGAAGCCGTGAAGATCCTCGCCTCCGGCCCCAGCGGACCGCCGCCCGAGCTCGACCCCCTCCGCGCGGCCGGCCACGAGGTCGTGATCGGCCGGCCGCTCGATCAGCCCGGTCGGGCGGCCTACCCCGAGGCCGAGCTGGGGGCGGCCGCGCGCGAGGCCCACGTCATCCTGGCCTCGCATCTCGACGCGATCACGCGCGGGGTGATGGAAGCGGCCCCGAGCCTCCGGCTCGTCATCGTGCCCTTCATCGGCACCGACAAGATCGACGTCCCGGCCGCCTCGCGGCTCGGCATCCTGGTGGCCAATAGCCCGACGCCGGAGAACTTCATCGCGGTGGCGGAGGCCACGGTGGCCGTCATCCTGATGCTGCAGAAGCGCATCAAGCACAACGAGGCCAAGCTGCGCCGCGGCGAGTGGGCCCAGCGGCAGGACCGCGGCGAGTTCCTGTTCGGCAAGACGGTGGGGCTGGTCGGCCTCGGCCGCGTCGGCTCGCACGTGGCGCGGCGCCTGGTGAACTGGGACGTGCGCTTGCTCGCCGCCGATCCCTACGTCTCCCCGGAGCGCGCCCGGTCCCTGGGGGCCACCCTGGTGGATCTGCCGACGCTGCTGGCCGAGAGCGACGTGGTGTCGCTGCACGCGGGGCTGACCGCCGAGACGCGCGGCCTGATCGGCGAGAAGGCGCTCCGGGCCATGAAGCCCACCGCGATCCTGATCAATACCGCGCGCGGCGAGATCGCGGACGAGGAGGCGATCGCCCGCGCGCTCACCGAGGGCTGGATCGCGGGGGCCGCGCTGGACGCCTTCACGCGCGAGCCGCTGCCCGCCTCGAGCCCGTTACGCGACGTGGACCCTTCGCTCCTCATCCTCACGCCCCACAATGTGAGCCATAGCGAGGCGGGCCGCCGCGCGAATCTCAAGCTCGCGCTCGACCAGATCCTGGCCACGGGCCGCGGCGAGGCGCCCGCCCACTGCGTGAACCCGGAGGCGATTCCGCGCTGGAGGACCTCATGAGTCAGGCCGCGTATCCCATCTTCGACGCCGACGGCCACATCACCGAGTCCATCGAGCAGGTGGCCAAGTACCTCGACGCGCCGTACAACCGGCGGCCGCTCAACTTCTCCTTCTACCCGTGGGACGGCTGGGACCGCCGGCTCCTCGGCACGCTGGGTGACTCCGCGGGCACCGCGGACGCCTGGCTGCGCGCGCTCGACCGGGGCGGCATGGAGCAGGCGGTGCTCTACCCGACGCTCGGGCTGTTCCTCTCCTTCCTCAAGGACCGCGAGTGGGCGGTGGCGCTCTGCCGCGCCTATAACACGTTCCTGCACGAGGAGTTCGTCAAGAAGAGCCCGCGGCTGCACGCGGTCGCGCTGCTGCCCGTGCAGGATCCCGACGCGGCCGCGCGCGAGCTGCGCCGCGCGGTGACCGAGCTCGGGCTGGTGGGCGCCATGCTGGCGGCCGACGGCAGCCACCTGCTGGGCGACTCGCGCTTCCTGCCGATCTACGAGGAAGCCGACCGCCTCGACGTGATGCTGGGCGTGCACGCCTCCGGCTCGCACCTGGGCGGCGCCGGCGTGGACCTCTTCCCACAGTTCATCCAGGCCCACACTTGCTCGCACGCGTTCGGGCAGATGCGGCAGATCACCTCGATGGTCTTCGAGGGGATCCCGGAGCGCTTCCCCCGGCTGCGGATCGCCTATCTCGAAGCCGGCTGCGGCTGGGCGCCCTACTGGGCGGAGCGCATGGACGACGAGTACGCCAAGCGCGCGTCCGAGGCGCCCGCACTCACCCGCAAGCCGAGCGACTACGTGCGGAGCGGGTCCATCTTCTTCTCCTGCGAGGCGGACGAGTGGCTGCTCCCGCAGGCGTTGAAGCTCATCGGCGAGAACCAGGTGGTCTACGCCTCCGACTTCCCGCACTGGGATCACAGCTATCCCGCCTCCCTCGACGAGATCCGCGACCGGGGCGACATCAGCGACACCCAGAAGCGGAAGATCCTCTCGGACAATACGCGGAGGCTCTACGGCCTCAAGGGATGACGCCGCCTCGGCTCCCGTCGCGCTGATCGGGGCGCGCAAGCGCTACGGGGACGTCGAGGCGCTCCGCGGGATCGATCTCACCATCCACCGGGGCGAGGTCGTCGCGATGCTCGGGCCGAACGGCGCGGGCAAGACCACGTCCATCAGCCTGATGCTGGGTCTGCGCCAGCCCACCGCGGGCCAGGCGCGCCTCTTCGGCCTGCCGCCGACCGATCGGCGAGCGCGCAGCCGCTGCGGGGTGATGCTGCAGGAATCGGGCACCACCAGCGTGCTGACCGTCCGCGAGATCGTGGACGTCTTCCGCGCGTACTACCCGGCGCCGCTGCCCGCCGGCACGCTCTCGGGCGGCCAGCGCCAGCGCCTCTACTTCGCGCTCGCGATCTGCGGCGATCCCGACATCCTCTTCCTGGACGAGCCCACCGTGGGCATGGACGTGGAGGCCCGGCGCGCCTTCACGGCCAGCATCCAGACGCTGTCCGGCGCGGGCAAGACCATCGTGTTCACCACCCACTACCTCCGCGAGGCCGAGGAGCTCGCCCGGCGGATCATCGTGATCGATCGCGGCGCGGTCATCGCGGACGCGAGCCCGCAGGAGCTGAAGGCGCGGGTGCCCGGCAAGAAGATCACCCTGATCGCGGGCCGGCCGTTTGCGCCCGCCGATCTCGACGGCCTGCCCGCCCGCGTGCTGAACATGAGCGGCGCGCGCGCGAGCCTGCTCAGCAACGAGCCGGCGGCGGTGCTGCGCGAGGTATTTCGTCGCGGCGTGGACGTGGTGGACCTCGAGGTGACGGGAGCAGATCTCGAGGAGGCGTTCCTCATGCTGACGCGACGGAGCGAGGACGCGCCGTGACCGCCATTGCCGCGAAACCAGAAATCGCGCCACTCGGGCGCATGCTGCTGGCGCAGACGTGGAGCGAGCTGCGCATCCGCTGGCGCATCCCCGCCTTCAGCGTGACCATCGTGGCGCTGCCCGTGCTCTTCTTCACCTTCTTCGGGCTGCCCTACGCCAAGCAGACCCTGCCCAACGGATCGAGCCTCGGCGCTTATCTGGTCGCCTCGTTCGCGGCGTACAGCGTGGGGAGCGTGATGGTGTTCGGCTTCGGCATCGGGGTGGCCACCGAGCGCGGGCTGAAGGTGGACGTGCTGATGCGCGCGACCCCGCTGCCACCCCTGATCGCGATCCTGGCCAAGGTGCTGAACGCGCTCGCCTACGCGCTGCTCTCGCTCGTGGTCCTGATCGCCTACGCCATCGTGGTGGGCGGGATCCGCCAGGACCTCACGGTGTGGCTCGACATGATCGCGCGCCTGCTCGCGGGCTCGGTGCCGTTCATCGCGCTGGGCTTCGCCATCGGCTATCTCTGCGGCCCCAACGTGGCCCCCGCCGTCGCGAACCTGGTCTACCTGCCGCTGACGTTCGCCTCGGGGCTCTTCATCCCGCTCTCCCAGCTCCCCGGCTTCGTGCGCGGGATCGCGCCCTACCTGCCCGCGTATCACTACGGCCAGCTCGGCTGGAGCGCGGTCGGCGCCAATACCGAGCGCCTGTCCGTGAGCATCGCGTGGCTCGCCGGCTACACCGCGCTCTTCCTCCTGATCGCGTTCCGCGCCTACCAGCGCGAAGAATCCCGCAAGTTCGGCTAGCTTGGGGTCAGGTCTTGAATTACGACATTTCCGCCGCCCGCGGACTCGCCGGCCAACGTGAAAATGTCGTAATTCAAGACCTGACCCCGTCCTACATCGCGGCTTTCTTGGCGCGGAGGGATTTGATCTGGTCGGGGGTGTAGCCGAGGTCGGCGAGGACGGTGTCGGTGTGCTCGCCGCGGAGCGGGGCGGCGCTGCGGACGCCGGGGGACATGCGCGAGAAGTGGAGCGGGGTGCCGACGACCGGGATCTCGCCGAGCTTGGGATGCATCACGCGCTGCACGATACCGCGCTCGGCGGTCTGCGGGTCGTTCATCACCTGGTCCACCGTGTTCACCGGGGTGGCGGGGACGTCGGCTTCCTCCAGCCGCTTGAGCAGGGGCTCGCGGTCGAGCGCGCCGATCGTCGTCTCGAGGACGCCCTCCAGCTCCGCGCGATTGGCCACCCGCCCCTGGTTCCTCTCGAAGCGCGGATCCGTGGCCAGATCGCTCAGGCCCAGGGCCTTGACGAGCTTCTGCCAGAAGCGATCGTTGGCGGCCGCGATGAAGATCCACTGCCCGTCGCGGCACTTGAAGTTGCGATAGGGCGAGAGCGACGGGTGGCCGGAGCCGAGCGCGCGCGGCAGCGCGCCGGTGAGCAGATACCCCTCGGCATGAAAGGCGAGCAGGCTGACCGCGGTCTCGAGGAGCGACCCGTCCACCCGCTGGCCGAGGCCGGTCTTCTCGCGCTGGATGATCGCGTTGGAGACGCCGAGGGCGCAGAGGATGCCGGTGGTGAGGTCGAGGAACGACACGCCCGCCCGCACCGGCTGGCCGCCCGGCTCGCCGGTGATGGACATGATGCCGCTGAAGGCCTGCATCAGCGCCTCGTAGCCGGGGCTGTCCTTCCGGGGGCCGGTTCGTCCGAAGGCCGAGACCGAGCAGTAGATCAGCCGCGGGTTGATCTCGGCCAGCACGTCGTAGCCGAGGCCGAACGACTCCATGGTCCCGGTGCGGAAGTTCTCGATGACCACGTCCGCGTCCTTCACGAGCCGCTTGACCACCTCCACCGCCTCCGGCCTCTTCAGATCGAGCGCGATGCCGCGCTTGTTCCGGTTGAAGAGCAGGTACGCGGCGGCCTCGCCGTCCTTGTGGGGCGGCCAGGTGCGCGACTCGTCGCCGGGCCCGGTGTCCTCCACCTTGATGACGTCGGCCCCGAGATCGCCGAGGAGCGCCCCGCACCAGGGCCCCGCGATGACGCGGGAGAGATCGATGACACGGATGCCGTCGAGCGAGAGGGCGGGCTTGGTCATGGCGCGTACTATACCGCCGTTGGCGGTGTATATTCACCTCCCGGAAGGAGAGACCATGGAGCTCTACGACGTGATGCGCACCACGTTCTCGGCCCGCGAGTTCACCGCCGACCCGCTCCCCGACGAGATCCTCTTCAAGATCCTGGATCGCGCGCGCTTCGCCCCGAGCGGCGGCAACCGCCAGGGCTGGCGCGTGATCGTGGTGCGCGACCCCAGGATGCGCGAGGGGCTGGCCGCCGCGACCGTCCCCGCGGCCAAGCGGTACGCCGCGCAGGTGCAGGTGGGCGAGAGCCCGTGGAACACCATCGATACCTCCAGGGTCGACGCGGCCACCATCGAGCGCACGCCGGCCCCGCCCCGGCTGATCGAGCCGGTGCTCAAGGCGCCGGTGGTCCTGGTGATCTGCGTGGACCTGAAGGTGGTGGCCTCGATGGACTCGGAGTTGAAGCGCGTCGGCGTGATCAGCGGGGCGTCCATCTATCCGTTCGCGTGGAACATCCTGCTCGCGGCGCGCCACGAGGGCTTCGCCGGGACCATCACCACCCTGGCCACTGCCCAGGAGCCCGCGCTGCAGAGGCTCCTCGGCCTGCCCGCCCACGTGGCGGTCGCGGCGGTGATGCCGCTCGGCCGGCCGGTGAAGGCCATCACCAAGCTCACCCGCAAGCCGGTCGGGGAGTTCGCGATGCTCGAGCGCTGGGGCGGCCCGCCGCTCGGCCCCGAGGGCTAGGCGGCGCCGGCCGCGCCGGCCTTGCGAAGCAGATCGAGGATGCGCTCCCCGGTGATCTCGCCGGGGATCAGCACGTGGTCGGCGCCCGCGCGCAGCAGGTCCTCCAGGTCGGTCCTCTCCTCCCCGGTCATCACGATGACCGCGCGCGGCGCGAGACGACGCAGGTTGCCCACCAGCCGGCGGGTGCTGATGCCCTTGAGGAAGGTGTCGGAGATGGTAGTGACCACGACGCGGGCCTCCGCGATGCCCAGGTGCTCGAGGGCGTCGGGATTGGCGAGATCGCCGTACTCCCACCGGAACCCGCGCGCCATGACCGCATGGGCGCGGTTGGCGTCGTAGTCCACCAGCGTGATGCGTCCCTTGAGCTGCGGCGCCTGCGCCTCCACCAGGTCCAGCACCGCCTGGGCGATGCGGAAGTGGCCGAGCAGCACGATGTCCCGCGCCGGACGCGCCTCCGCGGCGGGCGCGGCCCCACCGCCCGCCCCGGGACCGCGCGCGAAGGGCCGCACCAGCCACCGGGCGATGCGGTCGTTCCAGGTGATCAGGTAGGGCGACAGCAGCGAGGTCAGGATCATGGCGGTGAGCACCACCGCGCTCACCCGCTCCGAGACGTGGCCGTAGCCCCTGCCCAGGGTCAGGATCACGAGCGAGAACTCGCTGATCTGGGCGAGGTTCAGCGCGGTGACCGTGCCCGCGTAGAGGCCGTCGCCCAGGAGGGACGCGGTCGGCACCACCGAGATCACCCGGCTCGCCAGCACGAAGACCACGATGAGCAGCGCCTGGCCGAGGACGTCCGCGCTCGGCACCGGCACCTGCAGGCCGAGCGCGACGAAGAAGAGGGTGACGAAGAAGTCGCGCACCCCCGTGACCTTGGAGATGACGTCGGCCCCGTAGGGGAAGGCCGAGATGCTCACCCCCGCGATCAGGGCGCCCATCTCGCGCGAGAGCCCGAGCTGGTACGCGAAGCCGGCGATGCCGAAGCACCACGCCACCGAGGAGATCAGGACCAGCTCGGGCCGGCGCGCGGAGGCCTCGAGCAGCGGGGCCAGGATGTAGCGGCTGGCCAGGAAGGCGACGCCGACGAGCACCGCGCCCCCCGCGATGGACTGGGCGATCTGGAACACCCCCGGCTCGGCCAGGCTCGGCTGCACCGCCATGAAGAGGATGGCCCAGATGTCCTGGACCACGAGGACGCCCAGGGTGAGCCGTCCCGAGAGGATCTTGAGCTCGAACTTCTCGCGCAGCAGCTTGACCACGATCAGGGTCGAGCTCAGCGAGATCACGATCGCGAGGTAGACGAGGTCGAAGCGGCCCTCCGCCACCCGGTAGCCGAGCCAGCCGAAAAAGGCGAGGCCCAACAGGGAGTTGATCACGAACTGGCCGACGCCCAGGGCCAGCATGGAGCGGCCCAGGCGCCGGAGCTCCCGCAGGTCGATCTCGAGCCCGATGATGAAGAGGAGGAGGATCAGGCCGATCTCCGCGATCAGCTCGATGCTCGCCGCGTTGGTGATGAGGCCGAAGCCCATCTGGGAGCTGAGCAGGATCCCCCCCGCGATGTAGCCCAGGAGCAGGGGCTGCCGGAGCAGCCGGGCCGCGTGGCCCAGGATCGCGGCGAACACGATCCCGAGGGCGATGTCGCGGAGCAGGGTCACGTCGTGCGGCACGGGTCGCGGGCACCTCGGTCTTGGGATAGAATCGGTCGCCGTATCCTAACCAACTTTTGCAGGTTCCGAGGAGGATCTCGTGGAGCGACGCACACTCGGCAAGAGCTCGCTGGCGGTTTCCGCCGTCGGCCTCGGCTGCATGTCCATGTCCAACGTCTATGGCAAGGGCGACGAGGCGGAGTGCATCGCGGTCGTCCACCGCGCGCTCGATCTCGGCGTGAATTTCCTCGATTCCTCGGACATGTACGGCTGGGGCCAGAACGAGGACCTGCTGGGCCGGGCCCTGCGCGGCCACCGCGACCAGGTGGTCCTCGCCACCAAGTTCGGCAACCTCCGCAAGCCGGACGGGACCGCGGGGGTCAACGGCCGGCCCGAGTACGTGCCCCAGGCCTGCGACGCGAGCTTGAAGCGTCTGGGCGTCAGCACCATCGACCTCTACCTCCAGCACCGGGTGGACCCGAGCGTGCCGATCGAGGAGACGGTGGGCGCGATGTCACGCCTGGTGGAGGCGGGCAAGGTGCGCTTCCTCGGGCTGTCGGAAGCGTCCCCCGCCACCGTGCGCCGCGCCCACGCGGTGTACCCGATCACCGCGCTGCAGTCCGAGTTCTCCCTGCTCTACCGCGTCGAGGCCGAGGAGACGCTGCCGACCCTGCGCGAGCTGGGGATCTCCTTCATGGCCTACTCGCCGCTCGGCCGCAGCCTGCTGACCGGCCGCACCCGCTCCGCCGCGGAGATCCCCTCGGACGACCGGCGGCGCGACCACCCGCGCTTCCAGGAGGAGAACCTCCAGAAGAACCTCGACCTCCTGAAGCCGCTCGACGACATGGCCCGGGAGAAGGGCTGCACCCCCGGGCAGCTCGCGCTGGCCTGGCTGCTCGCGCGGGGCCGGGACATCGTGCCGATCCCGGGCACCAAGCGGAAGGACCGGCTCGAGGAGAACGCGGCCGCCGCGGACGTGCGGCTCACCCCGGACGAGGTCATCGCGCTCCAGAATGCCGTCCCCGTCGGCGCCGCAGCGGGGGAGCGCTACCCGGGGCCCGCCATGAAGTCGGTGTACATCTAGGCCCGCGGCGGCCGTGGGCAGCTGGCTGGAGACCTACCGGGGCACCGTCTTCCGCTGGGAGGTGGACCACAACGACCACCTGACGGTGGCGTACTACTTCGCCCGCATCGCCGACGCGGGCGCGGGGCTGCTGGGGGCGGTCGGCCTGGCCGCCGCGGCCGCCCGCACCGCCGACTGCTTCGTCCGCTACCAGCGCGAGCTGCGCGTGGGCGACATCATGCACATGGAGAGCGGCGTGATCGCAGTCGAGCTCGACGCGCTGGTGCTGGGGCACAAGCTCTTCGACTCCGGCGCGGGCGTCCTCTGCACCACGGTGGAGCAGCGCGTGCGCCTCGCCGGGCCCCTGACCGCGGAGACGCGGCGGGCGGTGGAGGCGCGCCGGGTGGACTGGGACGGGCCGGCCCGCGAGCGGCGGCCGCGTCCGGCCGGCCTCGCGGGCTTCGGAGACAGCGCGCGTGACACCGTCAAGCCGGCGGAGCTGGACGTCTCGGGCGGCGCCGCGCTCGCGCACTACATCCATCGCTTCTCGGCGGCCAACGGCCACGCCATCGCCGCCTTCGGCATGACGCCGGCCTACATGCGCGCGGAGCAGCGGGGCTTCTCCACCTTCGAGTTCCAGCTCGAGCTCGGAAGCCCCTTGCGGCCGGGCGACGGCGTGCGGGTGCGGTCCGGGGTGCGCCACGTGGGCAACTCCTCGCTGCGGCTGCTCCACGTGATGACGCGGGAGCCGGGGGACGAGGTGGTGGCCACGCTCGAGCAGTCCGGCGTCCACTTCGATCAGGAGGCCCGCCGGCCCGCGCCGCTGCCCGACGCCCTGCGCGCGCGCGCGCGGGCCCTGCTCGTCAGGGAAGCCTGATGCCGTTGAAGCTGGGCCTCTTCTCGATGACCACCGGACCGTGCACCTACCCGGACGGAGCGGCCCGCGTGGCGCGCGCCGCGGAGGCGGCCGGCTTCGACTCGCTCTGGGGCGGCGAGCACGTGGTGCTGCCGGACCCGCGGGTGCCCCCGTCTCCGCTGGAGCCCGAGGATCGCATCATGGACCCGGTGGTGACGCTCGCCTTCCTGGCCGCGCACACCACCCGCATCCGCCTCGGCACCGGCATCATCATCCTGCCCCAGCGCAACCCGCTGGTCCTGGCCAAGCAGCTCGCCTCGCTCGACGTGCTCTCCGGCGGGCGCCTCATCTTCGGCGTCGGGGTGGGCTACCTCGAGCCCGAGTTTCGCGCGCTCGGGATCCCGTTCGAGCATCGCGGCCCGGTCACCGACGAGTATCTCGCCGCCCTGCGGGTGATCTGGAGCGAGGCGCGGCCCTCGTATCGCGGCCGCTTCGTGAGCTTCGACGGAGTGCAGGCGCATCCCCAGCCCACCCAGCGACCCGGGCCCCCGATCGTGGTGGGCGGGCACACCGAGGCCGCGTTCCGGCGGGCGGTGGAGCAGGGGCAGGGCTGGTACGGCTTCGCCCTCGACGAAGCCGGCGCCCAGCGCTGCTTGGAAGGGCTCCGGCAGGCGGCCGCGCGCCACGAGCGGCCGGCCGCGCTCGGCCCGCTCGAGATCAGCGTGACGCCGCGCCCGACCCGGGGCGGCGAGGCGATGGACCGCGCGAGCGCCGAGCGCTTCGTCGCCCTCGGGGTCCACCGCCTCATCCTGATGCCGCCCCGGTCGCTCGACGCGGCCAGACTCGAGCGGTTCGTGGAGAAAGCCGCCCGCGAGCTACGCTAGTTGGCGCGCTCCGGACGGCCCCACTCGATCGCGAAGCCCACGCCCGGCCAGCCGGGATTGTCGTGATCCCCGCCCACGCGCGAGCCCACCGGCGGGTTCGGGGCGCTCCAGCCCGCCGCGCCCGCGCGACCCGACTTCGTGTTCTTCGACAGCGGGGCGATGAAGTTCGGACGATCCGGCAGCGCCGGGCGCTGCGGATGGAGATCCCGGTCGGGAACAGACGGAGCCACGCGCTCGCGTGAAGGCGGCGTCGTCTTCAAGTCCATCGACTGAGCGGCAACGCTCAGGGGAAGCATCACCAACGGTGCGGCGACGAGCAGAGCCACGATCGATCGGTTGAGCATGGTCGTCGTCCTCCTGTGGTCTTGGGACGCACGCGGCATGCCGAATGGCTCCCGGCCGGAATCGCCAATGGAGACCCGCGCTTGGGGTCGTGCGTCAGCGGGGCGACATCCCCGTGTCGGAAGGATCGACCTGGTGCGGTAGGTAAGCGTTACACCCTTCGCTTGGCGGTGCGGCGGCGCGCGGCCCGCTTGTTCTTCGCCGGCTCCACGCGGGCGAGGATTGTGCTCGATCGGGCCGGCGGGTTGCTAGTACGGCGTTGCGATAGGCAGTTGTTCAATAAGGAACAAGACGGCAGGTGACGCAGGCCGTCCTACATGCTGCGCGTGACGCTCAGAACCACCATTCCCCCACCATCATCGCTACGACTGTAGAGAATCACTACGCGAGATCCAGAGGTAGATCCAGAGGTAATCCGTTCCACGATCAGCCCCTCCGGGAGCGGTACATAGGTGCTGTCGCTGAGGACGATACTGTCCGCATGTTGTTCCTTGAGTACGGCGAGCATGATCCCGGACACCATAACCAGAGTGTCCTTTTGGAGACTGCAAAGGTCTATTGGACTTTAGGGGGGCCTCGTTGCACCAAACCAGCGCAAGAAGGGAGGAAAGACGTGTACTTAGGAGGTTGGATCGAGAAGTCGCCCGCGCTGGTAATTCTTACCCCTTCACGGCGCCCGGCAAGGCGCTTATCATGGCGGCACTTTACCGCCCACCTTCGAAGGAGAAGGCCATGACAGCCATCAGTCAGTCCGTTGATCTCGATCTTGCGGGCGCCGACATCACCGAGTTCGGCAAGCCGCCGAAGGAGCCGGGGCTGCACGAGGTGTTGGACCTGATCGAGGGCTCGCCCAAGCCGGTGGTGGCCGCCATCCACGGCACCGCGCTCGGCGGCGGGCTCGAGGTGACCCTGGCCTGCCACTACCGCGTCGGCGTGAAGACCGCGCGCTTCGGTCTGCCCGAGGTGAAGCTCGGCCTCCTGCCCGGCGCGGGCGGCACCCAGCGGCTGCCCCGCGTGGTCGGCGTGCCGAAGGCGCTCTCGATGATCGTGAGCGGCGATCCCATCGGAGCCGACGAGGCGTTGAAGGTCGGTCTCATCGACGAGATCGTGGACGGCGACCTCACCGCGGCGGGCGTGGCCTTCGCGGAGAAGATCGTGGCCGAGAAGCGCCCGCTCAGGAAGATCCGCGACCTCGACGACAAGATCGCGGCGGTGCGCGGCAAGCCCGAGGTCTTCGCGGAGTTCCGCAAGTCGGTGGCGCGTCAGACCCGCGGCTTCCGGGCGCCCGAGAACTGCATCAAATCAATTGAAGCGGCGGTGAATCTCCCGTTCGATCAGGGCATGAAGCGCGAGCGGGAGCTGTTCCAGGAGCTGATCACCTCCCCCGAGTCCAAAGCCCAGCGCTATTTCTTCTTCGCGGAGCGCGAGGCGGCCAAGATCCCCGACGTGCCGGGCGACACCGCGAGCCGGGAGATCAAGAAGGCGGCGGTGCTCGGGGCCGGCACCATGGGCGGCGGCATCGCGATGAACTTCGCCAACGCGGGGATCCCGGTGACGGTGGTGGAAGTGGCCCAGGACGCGCTCGATCGCGGCCTCGGTGTCGTGCGGAAGAACTACGAGGCGACCGCGTCCCGCGGCCGACTCACCATGCAGGACGTCGAGAAGCGCATGGGATTGATCTCCGGCACCACCGACTGGGGCAAGATCGCGGACGCCGACATCGTGGTGGAGGCGGTCTTCGAGGAGATGCCGATCAAGAAGGAGGTCTTCGCGAAGATCGACAAGATCTGCAAGCCGGGGGCGGTGCTCGCCTCCAACACCTCCACGCTCGACGTGGACGAGATCGCCTCCGCCACCCAGCGGCCGGAGAGCGTGATCGGCATGCACTTCTTCAGCCCCGCCAACGTGATGCGGCTGCTGGAGGTGGTGCGCGGCGAGAAGTCGGCCAAGGACGTGGTGGCCACCGCGATGAGCGTGGGCCGGCGCATCGCCAAGGTGC
>WNFA01002542.1_pt1 | contig 29513 bp, 32 predicted proteins | sample 5400481 | NCBI WGS metagenome assembly WNFA01 (sample SAMN13153340, study PRJNA577476) | soil metagenome | isolation source: 120 cm saprolite under Douglas fir tree site 2 hole 1 replicate 2 | place: USA:California | collected 2015-04-18 | reverse complement strand
ATCATCCGCGGCTATCCGGTCGAGGAACTGGCTCCGAACGCCACTTTTGAGCAGACGGTCGAGATCCTCGGCGTCGCCGAATTTCTCAGCGCCGATCGAGAATTGGCGCCCATCGCTTACGAAGTCCTCCGCGCCGCGGCGAAGCTCAACGACGATTCGATGGATGCTTTGCGGGCCGCCGCCGGGGTCGGCGGCGCTCCACTGACAACATTCCCAACGATTGTCGCAGCGTACTGGCGCATGCTCCACGATCGGGATCCCATCGCGCCGCGCACCGACCTCGGGCATGCTGCGAACTATCTCTACATGCTCGACGGGCAAGCGCCCGCGGTCGAGCGTGTGCGCGCGCTCGAGACCTACCTCAACACGGTCGTCGATCACGGCCTCAACGCGTCGACCTTCACCGCCCGCGTGATCACGTCGACCGGTTCCGATCTCGTCTCCGCGGTTGTGGGCGCTGTCGGCGCTCTCAAAGGTCCGCTGCATGGCGGAGCGCCTGGACCGGCGCTCGACATGGTCTTCGAGATCGGCGATGCCTCGCGCGCCGAAGAAGTTCTGCGTCGAAAAATCGAGGCCGGCGAAAGGCTGATGGGCTTCGGACATCGCGTCTACAAGGTGCGCGATCCGCGGGCGGACGTGCTTGCCGCGGCCTCCGAGCGCCTGCTCGGCAATACACCGTTGTATGCACTCGCCCGCGCGGTCGAGAAAACCGCCATTCGACTTCTCGAAGAGTACAAACCGGGGCGCCGTCTGCAGACCAACGTCGAGTTCTACACTGCCCTCCTCCTTCACGGCCTGGGCCTCGAAACACCCCTGTTCACGCCAACCTTTGCGATCAGCCGCGTGGCGGGCTGGATCGCGCACTGCCTGGAGCAAAAAAAGACCGGCCGCCTGATCCGGCCGCAATCGGTTTACGTGGGCCCACGGGGGCTCAAGTGGACGCCCCTCACCCTACCGCTCTCCCCGCAAGCGAGGAGAGGGAACTCGTGAGGTCCCTCGCCCCGCTTAGCGGGACCGGGTGAGGGGTGCAACCCCCGCCGCCGCCCCTCGTATCCACTGATTTGGAGGCAACCATGTTGACCCTCATCACGATTGTCGGGTTGCTCTTCGTGGCCTTGCTCGCTACGGCCGCGCTCAAGCTCGCTTTCAAGCTGGTCCTGCTGCCGCTGAAACTCCTCTTTCTGCCGATCATCGCGATCGTTTTGCTCGTGAAGTTTGTAGTGTTATTCGCGCTGGGCGTCGCCTTGATCGCGATTTTGATCCCGGTCGCCGTTCTGTTCCTGATCTTCGTCGGTCCTTTCCTGCTCTTCGCGGCGCTCACGTAAGATGGCCGGGTGCGGGCGTTGATCGTCGACGACGACGAGCCAATTCGGGTGATGTTGTCGGCGATCGTCCGTCAGCACGGTTTTGCGGTCGACACCGCGCGCGACGGCAGCGAGGCCATCGAAAAACTGAAACGCGGTTCCTATGAGGTCTTACTGCTCGACCTGATGATGCCGCGCGTCAACGGCTACGATGTTCTTCGGCACATCCGCGAAAAGTCGCCCGACTTTCTGCGGCGAACAATCGTCGCAACCGCAGTTCCGGAGCGCGAGCTTCAGACGAAGCTGACCGATCCGGTCTTCGCGGTCCATTCGAAGCCGTTCGATCTCCCTGCCTTGCTTGCCGACATTCAGCGCTGCGCGGCGTCATAATGCGCTGATGCCTCAGACACTGCACGTCGAGCGGCATTTCACGTCCAGCGCGATCGTGCGCGACATCGTCATCGGGATGGCGGACGGTCTCACGGTGCCGTTCGCGCTGGCAGCCGGACTCTCCGGCGCGATCTCGCAGGCCGGCATCATCGTGACGGCCGGTCTCGCCGAAATCGCCGCCGGCTCGATCGCCATGGGTCTGGGCGGCTACCTGGCTGCCAAGAGCGACGCCGAGCATTACGCGGCCGAAGAGAAGCGGGAGCATCTGGAAGTGAAGCAGATGCCGCGCGAGGAGATGAAGGAAGTCGCCGACGTCTTCCGCGAATACGGCATCGCCGAGGAGCACATCAAGCCGGTGGTCGATGCGATGACGCAGAAGCCGAAGCAGTGGGTCGACTTCATGATGCGCTTCGAGCTCGGCCTGGAGCGCCCCGATCCCAGACGCGCGCGCACCAGCGCCGCCATGATCGCCACGGCGTACATCGTGGGCGGACTCATTCCGCTCGCACCCTACATGCTCTTGCACAACGCGCGGACGGCGCTCGTCTTTTCAGTTTCGGTGACGCTGGTCGCGCTCTTCGTCTTCGGCCTGATCAAAGGGCGCTACACCGGCGCGCGTCCACTCAAGAGCGCCTTGCAGACGACCATCACCGGCGGCCTGGCCGCGACGGCGGCGTTCCTGATCGCGAAAGCGATCACCTAAGAATTCGGACTCGTCCCGAAGACGAAGATCGCGTCGCCGGTATCGTTGCGCACTTCGGAGGCATAGCCGTAGATCGGGCTGCCGGAGTTGAATTGCACCAGAACATCGGCCTGCGGCGCGATTCCGAACGTCGCGAAGATGTCGTTGAACTGCCGCGTCTCATGCGGCTGCAGCGTAAACCCCTGGGTTGCCAGCGACACGTTGTTTTTGTCGGCGATGCGCACGACGACATTGATGGTCTCGGCATTCGGATTCGCAGCACCGACGTTGACGCGATTTCCATTGATTCCTGAAACGCCGTAAAGGTACGCCTGCCGATTCAGCAATACCATCCCGAGGCCGGGAACATTCTGGCCGAACTGACCTGCCGGATTGCCGGCGTTTTAGATTCGCGCGCGCGCCTCGATCGAGAGGGAGGTGGTCAACACCAACTGGCCCGAGGCGTTGCTGAGTCCGAACGTGTTCAGCGTGATGTCGGGAAACGAGACCGTCGAAAACGCGCCGATCGTCAGCGATGCCGTCATCGGTGAGCCGCCGGCGACGTAGAACGTGGCGGTCACGGTGGCCGCCGGTGTGTACGGATTGGCGATGAAGACATCCGTGCGCCATTGCGTGCCGCCCGCGCCGGGAAAGCGGCCGATGATCGGAAGGATGACAGTGGAGTCGCCGGTCCTGAGAGCCATCGCGGCCGGCGCGACGAGAAACACGAGCAGAAGAAAGATTCGACGCATGAGATCCCCCTTTTTCCTTAGTTAACGGCGGGCGCCGTATTGCTTGTCGTAGTACTCCTTGAACTCCGCGCTCCGCTCTTTGATGGCGCGCCACCACGGCTGATGATCGACGTACCACTGCACCGTGCGGCGTAGGGCGTCGTCGAAATTCGCGTCGCATTTGAATCCGAGGCGCTCCAGCTTTTTGGTGTCGAGCGAATAGCGGCGATCGTGACCCTGACGATCGGCGACGGGCTTGATCAGCGATTCCGGCTTCTCGAGAATCTCGAGGATCTTGCGCGTGATGTCGCGATTCTCCTTCTCGTTCCCTCCGCCGATATTGTAGACCTCGGAGTTCTCACCGTGGTCGATGAGGAAATCGATGGCGGCGCAGTGGTCTTCGACGAAGAGCCAGTCTCGAATATTTTTTCCATCGCCATAAAGCGGCAGCGGGAGGTCGTCGATGGCGTTGGTGACGAAGAGCGGGATCAGCTTCTCGGGATATTGCCAGGGACCGAAATTGTTCGATGCTCGCGTGATGATGATCGGCAGCCCGTACGTCTGGGCGTAGGCATACGCCATGCGATCGCCGCCGGCCTTCGATGCCGAGTATGGATTGCGCGGGCTGAGCGAATCGGTCTCCTTGAAGGAGCCGCGATCGATCGAGCCGTAGACCTCGTCGGTCGAGATCTGTACGAAACGCTTCAACTTCGGCGAATGCTTGCGCGCTTCTTCCAGCAGCACCAGCACACCGTGGATGTCGGTGTGGATAAACGACCCCGCTTCCATCAGCGAGCGATCGACGTGCGTCTCGGCCGCGAAGTTGACGACCACGTCGACTCCGCTGCCATACCCTTCAGCGACGTCGGCCGGGTTGGTGATATCGCCGTGGATGAATCGGTAGTTCTTCTTTCCTTCGTATTCCGCGAGGTTTTCACGGATTCCGGCATAGGTCAGCTTGTCGAGATTGACGACCTCGGCCCCCTGGCCGTACTTGCCAAAGAGAAAGCGGATGAAATTCGATCCGATGAAGCCGGCCCCGCCGGTGACCAGATAACGCATGCCGTCTGAGTTTATCCTGAGCCGTGAGCTGCTTACGATCAGTCGCCGGCGTTGGTGGCGAGAATCGTCACAATCGTGTGTTTTAACTTGGGATTCGTAACGCTTTCCAGCGCATGACGCAGATGATCCTTGGCTTGGGCTTTCGCGCCAGATTGGAGCAGATTAAGCCCTCGAACGTATTCGCCAAAAGTCAGGTTTTCCTGCGACTCGTTGAGGAAGCGGTCAATGCCCGCTGGCCTCACGACTCTCGCAATGATCGATCGGGCGAGATTGTCCCGGCCGGCAATTTCGTACAAAAGAACGAGATCAACGGCGATGTCGAGCCGAGAAGGAGCGAATTGGAAGCTTTTTTCGAGGGCCTTCATGCCGATCTGCGGATCTTCGCCGGGGAAGCTGTACGTTTGGCCGAGAATCGCCATCGCGTTTGGATCATTTGGTGCCATTCGGACTGCACGATTAGCTAGATCCCTGGCAAACGCGATCGACTCCGACGTGACTTTTTCGCCATCCCGAGCTCTCTTTTGGAGTTCCGCGACGCGCTGTGCACCGTACAAGACGAGCGGCCGATGATCATTTCCGGCCGCGTCAACTGCCCTCATGCAGAGCTTCTCGCCCTCGCCACAGCGATCGTGTGCGCACTGAAACACACCAAGATCAGCAAGGGCGAAAGCATTGCGCGGGTTGATCTCGACGGCCTGCCGAAGAAAAACGTCTGCGCCCTCGCGCGGGTCGGTGTGAAGAAGCAGATCGCCGAGAACGGTAAGAACTTCGTCGCGCGCCATCTGCGCCGGCTCGGGAACGTTCGCAAGGCCAGTTTGTGAAAGCGTGTATGTCGTCGCGTTATAGCGGCCGCGCTGGAGATAACTGTTCAGTTCTCCCTGGACGGTTTGCATCGTCGTCCCGAACGCCCGCTCGAATGCTTCCACGACCGGTTCGCCTTGATCGAGGAGCGAAAGGAACTGACCGAGGGCGGCGCCGCGTTTGGGATTTCCAATCAAAAGGTAGTGCGCGAACAACCATGACTCGCCATAGAACTGCTCCATGATTGGATCGCTCGATTTGTACTTCCACGGATCGAAAGTGAGCAGCGCCGACAGTGGCATCAAACCCTTCTCCTGCAGGAAAGTGAGATGCACCTTGTTAGGCAGCCCGACACGAACAGAGTTTGAACCGCCGCCAGGAGAAAAAGTCCCATAAAACTCGCCGAGACCCTCATCGAGCCAGTGGGGAACTCCGACCACTGTATTGCGAACGAAATAGTGCGTTAGCTCGTGATAGATCACTTCGTCGACTCCCGAATCCGCAGGAAGGAGGATGCGATTCGCATCAGAGTTTTCGACGAAGATGCCTTGAACCGCCTTTCGATTTTTACCGACGGCCGCCTCGCGAAAAGGGGCAAACGAGGCTTCATTTCGAAATGCGTAGACGTAAGTCGGAACAGCGGAGCGCGTTTCAAGCTTCGAGACTTCCGCCAGAGTCTGACGGAGTCGCAACAGATCCTCAGCAACACGCCGAACCTGTCGATCAGGTGCGTTGCTGAAAATCAGAAAGTTCTCGAACTCCGTCTTTGTCCATCGCTCATTCGTCCGGGGAAGCTCGACTGCAGCAAGAAACGCAGGGATTGCAAAAATCACCGCGGCAGCCCCGCCGGTGACCAGATAACGCATGCCGTCTGAGTTTATCCTGAGCCGTGAACTACTGGGATGACGTCAGCCGCCACGTCGATTACGACCAGATCTGGATGGCGCATCCGCTGGTGCGCGCCGCGATCAACCGGCGCGTGAGCGGCGATCCTCATGTCTGGCCCGTGGCCGCTCTGAAGCGACGACTGGGAAAAACAATCGGCCCGGTTCTCAGCATCGGCTGCGGCCTGGGCGGCCTGGAACGGTCGCTGGTCGAAGAGCAGATCTCGTACGACGTCACCGGCATCGACGTCAGCGAAACGGCGCTGGAGGAGGCGCGCCGTGCGGCAGGCTCGATGCCCATCCGATACATCGCGGCCGACGCGCGAGACTTTCTTCGCGAGAAATCGTTCGACGCGATCTTCTTCCATCAATCGATGCACCACTTCGATTGCCTTGACGCGCTGATGGATCTGGTCGCCCGCTCGCTGAGACCAGGCGGGTTTCTCTGGTACGACGAATACGTCGGCCCCTCGCGCAACGAATGGAATTTGTGGAAGTTGCTGCCGGCAAACATCGCCTATTACCGGTTGCCCTCAGCGATGCGACGGCCGCATCTGATTCGCGCGCCGATCAACCGCGAAGATCCGACCGAGGCCATCGCGTCCAGCAAGATCATGGCGGCGACCGAGCGGCGATTTCGCATCGTCGATCGCCGCGATTACGGCGGAGGCCTCCTCGCCATCCTCTATCCGAACCTGCGCACGAAGCCTGACCATTGGATCGCGCGGCTGATCGAATGGGACGCGCGACGACCGAGTTTCTACACCATCGTGATCGCCGAGCCGCGTCAGTAAATCGCCCAGAAGCGCGTCAGGTAGTCGGCTCGAGGTGGGCGAAACCGGGGCAGCGCAGGCCTTCACAGGAGCGTAGGCGACGTAGACGCCGCCGATGGCACCGAAGAGGACGCTGACGAAGAGATAGATCGCGCGCGGCTATAATCGCCCGAAACTCGGCGAAGGAGATGACGATGCATTGCAGTCGATGGCTGGCGGCCGCCGCGGCGGCCCTGATCGTGGTTTATGCGGGCGCGGCGGAAACGAAGAAGCCGCTGAAGGCGGCGGGCTCTATTGAACTCACCGATCCGACCGGCGACGTGCAACCGATTCACACCTCCGACAATGTCGACTATCCCGGCTTCGACATCGTGAAGCTCTCCGTGAAGAGCGACGGGAAGCAGATCGCGGTCGTGGCCACGCTGAAGGACCCTCCGGGAGTCTTCGCCAGCGATGTCGTCGAGCTCTACTTCGACACCGACAACAACGCGAAGAGCGGCGCGAAAATCACCTATCCGGACATCGGCGGGTTCGAATACAAAGGCCAGTTGAACGCGTGCGTCGACTACGCGGACGGAAGCAGCGCCTGCGCGGGCGGCTCGAAGGCCAAACCGAAGGCGCACTGGGCGGCGGTCAACCTCTCCCGCTACAAAGGCAAGAGCGAGTACGACAAGGACACCATCGTCGACCGGATGGGCTTCCCGGGGACGAAAGCGTCATCCAAAGCGCCGATCACGGGCAACGTCGTTCAGGGCTCGTTCGACTACCAGGACCTCAAAGTCAAATCGGGCCAGACGATCCGGTTGCTCCTCAAGGAGGCCCATGGCAACGACGCGGACGACGGCTTCTTCCCCCCGATCCTGCTCACGTTGAAGTAGTCCGCGCCAGCACCGGCTACGTGCGCTGTTTCATTTCGCGAATTTTCGTTTGGAGACACATCGCCGCGGCGCTGTTGCGACGGAAACCTCGTGCACCCGTTATCCCTCGTCCGCCGAGCCGCGTCAGTAAATCGCCCAGTATCGCGTCAGGTAGTCGGCGAAGGTCAGCACGAACAGCACGCCCAGCCAGACGAACGATGCGATGACGACCACCCACGTCAGTCGCGTGGAGTAGATCAGGTGCATGAAGAAGAGAATGACCAGCGTCGCCTTCGTCGTTGCGATCACCAGAGCGATGGGCGTATTCATCCAGCCGAGATCGATGGTCGAGGCGAACCAGGTCAGCAGCGTCCCGGCGGCGAGCGCAAGGAATACGAAGATGTAGGTGCTCAACGGCGCGATGTGATGCGGTGCTTCGTGTTCGTCAGCCATGGTGCACCCCAAAATGCGGAATCAGATAGAGGAACGGGAAGAGGAAGATCCAGACGATGTCGACGAAGTGCCAGTAGAGTCCCATCACTTCGACCGGACCGTAGTAGTCAGGGCCGAAGTGACCGCGCCACGCGCGCCAGATGAACCACAGGAGCAGTCCCACGCCAATCACCATGTGCAGCGCGTGCAATCCGGTCAGGCCCCAGTAAAAGACCATGAAGAGCTGGACCTTCGGCGCGAGTGCCGGCACTTCGTTCCATGTGAAGTGGACGCCGGGGAAGAGGCCCTCATGGAAGTGCCTGGTGTACTCGTACGCCTTCACGCCCAGGAAGACGCTGCCGAAGAAGAGCGTACCGATCAGCATGGCGACCGTGCCGCGCCGGCTGCCGAGCTGCGCGTTGCGCACCGCCAACGCCATGGTGAGCGAGCTGATGATGAGGACGATGGTGTTGATGCCGCCGGCGAGCGTGTTTTGCTGCTGGCCGCCGATGGCCCACGCGTCCGGATAGATCGTTCGGTAAATCCAGTACGCGCACAACACACCGCCGAAGAACAGAATCTCGGTCGACAGAAACATCCACATGCCGAGAATCGACGCTTCGTGCTGCTGCCCGAGGTCCTCGAACTGATGCTGGAGGAAGGGGTGGTGGACGTGTTCGTCGTCGTCGTGCGCTAATGCCGTCATCGCGCCCCCATGAAGGCAGAAGGCAGAAGGCAGAAAGCAGAAGGACGAAAAATCATCGTCAACATCGCACTTCCGCCTTCTGCCTTCTGCCTTCCGCCTTCTGCCTTCATACGTTCTGCGTTTCTCCCATCGCCTTCAGCATCGCGGGATAGTCGTAAGCCTCCCAGGTGACCACCGGGGTCTCGTGGAAGTTGTCCTTCGGCGGAGGCGAGTTGGTGGTCCATTCGAGCCCGACCGCGCCCCACGGATTGACGCCCGCCTTCTTTCCGAATCGCAACGACCAGAGCAGATAGACGAGCGGAAGAGCGTATCCGAGCGCGAGGATGGACGCGCCGGCGGTCGACATCACGTTGAGCACCTGAAACTCCGGCGCATAGGCGTGATAGCGCCGCGGCATCCCCACGTATCCGAGGATGAACTGCGGGAAGAACGTGAGATTGAATCCCGCAAACACGAGCAGCGCGCTCAGCCTCGCCCACCATTCGGGGTACATTCGCCCGGTGATCTTCGGCCACCAGTAGTGGATCCCGGCGAAGTAGGCCATCACCGCGCCGCCGACCATGATGTAGTGGAAGTGCGCGACCACGAAGTAGGTATCGGTGACGTGCACGTCGAGTCCGAGCGCGGCCAGAAAGAGTCCCGTGACTCCGCCCATCGTGAACAGTCCGATGAATCCGAGGATGTAGAGCATCGGCGTCTGCCAGGAGACCGATCCCTTGTAGAGCGTGGCCGTCCAGTTGAAAACTTTGATCGCCGACGGCACCGCCACGAAGTAGCTGAGGAACGAGAAGATCATGGCCGAGTACACCGAGATGCCGGCCACGAACATGTGGTGCGCCCACACCAGGAATCCGAGAAACGCGATGGCCAGCGAAGAAAACGCCACGAATTTGTAGCCGAAGATCTTCTTGCGCGTGAACGCCGCCACCACCTCGCTGGCCACGCCCATGGCCGGGAGAATCATGATGTACACGGCGGGATGGGAGTAGAACCAGAACATGTGCTGGTAGAGGAGCGGATCTCCGCCTAACGCCGGATCGAAGATGCCGACGTGGACCACGCGCTCGATCATCAGCATCACCAGCGTGATCGCGAGCACCGGCGTGGCCAGCAACTGCACCAGGCTGGTCGCGTACATGGCCCATACGAACAACGGCAGGCGGAACCACGTCAGGCCCGGCGCGCGCATGCGATGGATCGTGACGATGAAATTGAGTCCGGTGAGAATCGACGAGAAGCCGACGATGAATGCGCCGAAGGTCGTCCCCAGCACATGCATGTTCGAGTACTGCGTCGAGAAAGGTGTGTAAAACGTCCAGCCCGTGTCCACGCCGCCGAGGATGATCACCAGCAGGCCGAAGAACGCGCCGATCATGTAGAGGTACCAGCTCAGAAGATTGATCTTCGGAAAGGCGAGATCTTTTGCGCCCAGCTGGATGGGCAGGATGAAATTCCCCAGCACCGCCGGAATGGACGGGATGAGGAAAAAGAAAATCATGATGATGCCGTGCAGCGTGAAGAATTTGTTGTAGGTGTCGCTGGTGAGCAGATCGCCTTCCGGCGTCAGCAGCTCCAGCCGCATCATCATCGCGAAGAAGCCGCCTAGGATGAACATGATCGAGATCGAGAACATGTAGAGGATCCCGATCCTCTTGTGGTCCTTCGTCAGCAGCCACGAAAGCGCGCCGTAATCGACATTCAGGTAATTGCGCGTCTTGGCGGGCTCGAGGAATTGGACGTCGTGATAGGTAACTGAGGTCATGCTTATCCCTTCGGCCCCTCACCCCCAGCCCCTCTCCCCGCTTGCGGGGAGAGGGGGGCCGAAGGTGGCGGTGGTGTCAGCGATTTGATGTACGCGAGCAGCTTGAGCAGGTCCTCCTCATTCACCTGCCCCTGAAATGTGGGCATGATGGGACCGAACCCCTTCACGATTTTCTCCTGCGGATTGAGGATCGATTCGCGGATGTAATTCTCATCGGCGACTACGGTCCGGTTGTCGGAGAGCGTCACTGTTTTCCCGAACAGACCAACCAACACCGGCCCGCGGCCGGTGGCGTCGTTGGTGTGGCACGTCGCGCAGGCGTATTTTTCAAAGAGCTTCTCGCCCTGCGAGGCCAGCGATCCCTCTGTTCCGCCGGCCAGCCATTTCTGATAATCGGTCGGCTCCATCACCTCCACCCACCCGATCATTCCGGAGTGAAGCGTGCCGCAATATTCGGCGCAGAAAATGTGGAAGCGGCCGGTCTTGGTGGCCTGGAACCACAGCGTGCGATAGCGATTCGGCAGCACATCCGCCTTAGTGCGGAAGTACGGGAAGAAAAGGCTGTGGATGACGTCCTCCGACGCCATGGTCACGCGAATGGGACGGTTGACCGGAACGTGCAGCATGTTGATCTCGCGCTGTCCGCTGGGATGCTGGAACTTCCACATCCACTGCTTGCCGGTGGCGTAGATGTCGAGGGCGTTGTCGGGCACGCGCGCCAGCTCGAAGTACAGCCACGATCCCCACACGAAGGTGGCCATGAAGAAAATGAACGGGATGACGATCCAGGCGATCTCCAACGCCTTGGGCGCCTCTTCCTCCTCGGCCAGCTCGTTGTCGGGGCGGCGGCGATAGATGATGGCCAGGACGAAGATCATGGTGAAGATCAGCACCGACACCGCGCCGGTGACGACGGTCAGCATGATGTAGAGCGCGTCGACCTGCTTGGCCATCGTCGACGCCTGTTCGGGGAAGAGCGGGAAGTCGGTCAGCATCATGCCGCGCGCCGCTCCCTGCGAATCATGATGACGATGAAGCTCGCCAGGCCCAGCACCGTCGCGATGCCGCCGGCGCGCACGAAATTCATGGCGGTGCGGCTGTACTTGCCGGTGGCCGGATCGTAGTGATAGCAGAGCAACAGAAGTTGATCGGTGGCGGTACCGATCTTGTTCGCGGAGGCTTCCACCAGCCCCAGGCGTACATCGCGGGGCTTGTATTCGAAACCATACAAGTAGCGCGAGATGCGCCCCTCCGGCGTCGCGACGATCAACATCGTGGCGTGTGCGAACTGATCGTGTTCCGGATCGTAGGCGTAATGGAATCCGACCGCATTCGTCAACGCGCGAATCGACGATTCGTGTCCCGTCAGGAAGTGCCAGCCATTCGCGGCGCCCAGGCGTCCATAGCGCTTGATGTACCTGTCTTTTTTCGCGACCGCTTCCGGCGGCATATCGCGCGGGTCGATGCTCACCGTGATGACCTCGAACTCTCTGCCGACATCGAACTTCAGCTCGGTGAGCGTGCTGCTGATCCCCTCCATCACCATGCTGCACAGCATGGGGCAGCGGTAGTACATGAAGTTGAGCAGCACCGGCTTGCCGTGAAAGTACTCGCGCAACCGCACGATCTTTCCACTCTCATCGCGGAACATCAGGTCGAGCGGAAGCTGGGCGTTGAGTCGCTGTTCGATCGAAACGTTGCCGGGGAGTTTGGGCGGCGTGGCGGAGTTTTCTGCCAATGCGGCGCCGGCGACCAGCAGCGTGCAGAGCGCCCACTTCATTTCTGAACTCCGGCGGCCTGCAGCCGCTGCACCGCTAGTTGTTTCGCGACGTCGATCGGAACGCGCGCGATGCCCTTCTGTTTGTCCACCCACCCCGGCAGGTGCAGGGCCTGCTCCTCCGCAGCCCGCATGTCCTCCATGTCGACGGCGGGCGTGGTGGTGTTTGGCGCCGTCATGTTGCCGCGTGGATCGCGATTGGGAAACGGCTGCAGACGCGGCTGCTGTGGAATCGAGGCATCGGGCGGTCGCGCGACATCGGTGAGCGGCGCGGCGGTCTTGTTCCGCGCCATCTCCGCGAAATACTTGAACATTCCCCACAGGAGCAAGTGGCTGACGGCAGCGAAGACGACGAAGATCGCCATGAACATCAGCAGGGCGCGGACGTTGACGTCGCTGCGCTCGTGATGCGTTTCGGGATTGACGATTTCAGGCATTGACTCGAACACGACGGCGCGATCAGCCAGTAGATGGCAACGTAGCGCATGATCAGGATGACGACCGTGACGACGGAGATGGTCTCCGCGCGGTCTTTGATCGACCGCATCAGCAGCATGAAGAACGGCAGGAAGAAGTGGAAGATGATGATGACCGCCGCGATCGCGCCCCACGAGCCCTTGATGCGAACGATGTAGTGTCCGATCTCTTCGTGCAGGTTCGCATACCAGATGAGCAGGAACTCGGAGAATGCGACGTAGGCGTAGAACATCACGAACGCCAGCATCAGGTTGCCCAGGTCGCGGAGATGCGTCGGCTTGAGGATGCCGCGCATGGCGTCAGTGGTTGCGAGGCGCGCGAGAAAGAATGTTACGAATGCGAAGGCCGAGAGTCCGCAGCCGACGGTGAAGGTGATGCCGTACATGGTCGAGCTCCACTTCGGCTCGAGTGACATCATCCAATCGATGGACGCGAATGTCAGCGTCAACACGATCATCGGCAGTCCCGCCGCCGCCCAACGCCGGCGCGCCAGATCGGTGTAGGGCGATCGATCCTTGTAGAACTGCAGCGACAAGGCGCGAATGCGCCACGCCCACAGGATCCACGCTCCGAAGTAGGCGACCGCGAAAATGCCGAAGCGTCTCCAGTTCAGGTATCCGAGCTTCTGGCTGACGACTTCATCGTGCCGCGCCCAGTCGAGGTTCATCCACGGGTAGAGGTACTTCATGCCCATCGCGACGGGGATAGCGAAGAGCACCATCCACATCATCGTCCGCGCGGCGGCGGCGAGCGGGCGGCGGATCATCAAGCCCCACTCGCCGCCGGTCGTGTACTGGAGCATCAGCACGGCCAGGCAGCCGGCCACGATCGAGAACCAGAAGATGAAGCTGGGCAGATATCCGCGGAAGAATTCCTCGGGATTGATGAACCACCCGATCGCGCTGGCGGCGAGTCCGATGATGCCGACGATCAGCGCCGGACGCTGGAAGCGGACGATGCCGGTCGTCGGTGCGCGTTGCTCAGCCATCAGCGAAGCTTCTCCCGCATCTCGGGCGGCACGTCATTGATGGTGGCGTGCTGACTCAATTGCAGCGCACGGATGTAGGCGATGATCGCCCAGCGATCGCTCACCGGCACCTGCGCGGAATACGACGGCATCGCCCCGAAGCCGTTGGTGATGACGTCGAAGTAATGTCCGTTCCTGGCGGCACGGAGAATGTCGCTGTGATACGTCGGCGGACGGCGATAACCGCGCGACGGAATCATGCCGTTGCCGTCGCCGACTTTTCCGTGGCACTCCGAGCAGAAAATGTTGAATCGCTCCTGCCCCCGATTCATCACCTCCATCGTGATGGGAAACGGAAACCCGTCGCCATCCTGCCCGTTGACCTTGCCGGTGGCGAGGTAACCGATCGTGGAGGCCTCGCCGCGTGCGACCGTTCCCGGAATTCGCGGGCGTGCCGACATGCCGTCGGCGAAAAAGTCGCTCGGCTCGAGCGGATCGTATTTCGGTTGCACGGCCATTCGCTGTCTACAAGTCAGAAGGCACAAGCAAGTCAGAAGGCAGAAGGCAGAAGGCAGAAGTGACGCAACACGCCTCTTCCTTCTGCCTTCTGCTTTCTGCCTTCTGCCTTTACCACGGGACATCGGTGACCTCCCGCGGATCGAGCGTCTCCATAAAATCCCAGGTCTTGTCGAGATCGAATTTCGGATCGCGCGCCTGTATCACCAGGAAGAATTTGTCGCGCGACGCCTGATCGAATCGCGGCACGTTGAAGACCGGGTGATAGGGCATTGGCAAACCGTTGAGCGCCAGCATCCCGAAGACCGCTGCAAATGCCGCCAGCAAAATTGTGCATTCGAACCGTGAATCGGAAAGGGCGAGAAAGCGTCCAACTCGGTGTAGCCGGCGTCGCGGGCAGCCTCGGCCGCGCGGATGAGCTCCTCCGGGCCGCCGAACTCGGCGATCACTCCGTACGTCCCTTCGATGACTCTTCCGATCGCCATCAGATCCTCTTCTCCACCGTCGGCTCATCGGCAACCGGATGCGCCTCCGGAACCAGCGTCCGCATTTCGAAGATCGAGATCATGGGCAGGAAGCGAACGAACAGAAACAGCAGGAAGAGGAAGAGTCCGATCGAGCCGATGAACATCGCCCAATCCCAGTGCGTCCCGTGGTACATGCCCCAGGACGAGGGCAGAAAGTCGCGGTGCAGCGAAGTCGGAATGATGACAAATCGCTCCAGCCACATGCCGACGTTCACAAACATGGCGGTGAAAAACAACCAGAACGGACTGGTCCGGAGGCGTTTGAACCACATCAGCTGCGGCGCGAGCCCGTTGCAGATGATCAGCATCACGAACATCTTCCAGTACGGGCCGGTGGCGCGATTGAGATACATGTACTTCTCGAAAGTGTTGCCGCTGTAGTAGGCGAAGAATGCTTCCATGCAATAGGAATAGAAAACGATCATCCCGGTCGCCAGCATCACCTTTCCCATGTTCTCGAGATGCTTGATGGTGATGAAGTCTTCGAGCTTGAAGATCTTTCGGAACGGGATCGCGAGCGTCAGCACCATCGCGAAGCCGGCATAGACCGCCCCCGCCACGAAGTAGGGAGGGAAGAAGGTGCTGTGCCAGCCGGGGAGCAGCGACACTGCAAAGTCGAAGCTGACCACCGTGTGCACCGACAGCACCAGCGGCGTGGAGAGACCGGCCAGCAGCAAGTAAGCGCTCTCGTATCGATACCAATGCTTCGCCGATCCTCGCCATCCGAGCGCCAGCATCCCGTAGATCTTGCGTCCGAAGAAGCTGTTCGAGCGGTCGCGCAGTGTGGCCAGATCGGGAATCAGACCGGTGTACCAGAAAAGAAATGAAACGGTCGCGTAGGTCGTCACTGCGAAGACATCCCAGATGATCGGGCTTCGGAACTGCGGCCACAGCGTCATCGTGTTCGGATACGGGATGAGCCAGAAGTCGTACCACGGTCGTCCGGTATGCAGCGCGGGATACAAACCTGCCGACGCCACGGCGAACAACGTCATCGCCTCTGCAAATCGGTTGATCGAGGTGCGCCACTCCTGTCGCAGCAAAAGCAGAATGGCGGAGATCAACGTCCCGGCGTGTCCAATGCCGATCCACCAGACGAAGTTGAGGATATCGAAGCCCCAGCCGACCGGGTGATTGATTCCCCACAAGCCGACGCCGACGATCACGATCACGCAGATGACGTAGAGGAGTCCCAGGAAGAGGAGCGTGGAGAACGCCATACCGATCGTCCAGATCAGCGGCATCTTTCGCCGCAGAACGATCGAGCTGATGTGATCGGTGACCGAGGAATAGGTGTGCCCCGGTTCCAGGACCGGCTGCGGGATGAAGCGCGCGGGAATCTTCAGCTCCTGCGTGATGGGGCGGACTTCGTGGATGGGGGCCTGTTCTGTTGCCATGACTCTTAGAAATTAAGAATTTCAAATTTCAAATGAAAAATTAAGAATGGAAAACAATTCTTCATTCTTAATTTGAAATTTGAAATTTGAAATTTGCTTTTCATCCTTTGATCTCCGGATTTGGATTGCGGATCACGCCGAGGTAAGTTGTCCGCGGCCGTGTGTTGAGCTCCGCCAGCAAGGCATAGTGCGCCGGTTCCTTTTTGAGTTTCGCGACGCGGCTGTTGGCATCGTTCATATCGCCGAACACGATGGCTTCGGTCGGACAGGCCTGGGCGCACGCGGTCGTGACTTCGCCGTCGCGCACGCGGCGATTTTCCTTCTCGGCGTTGATCTTGGCGGCGTTGATGCGCTGCACGCAGTAGGTGCATTTCTCCATGACGCCGCGCGTACGAACTGTAACGTCCGGGTTACGCATCGGCTTGAGCGCCGGCGTCTCGTAATCGGAATAGAAGAGGAAATTGAACCGACGCACTTTGTACGGACAGTTGTTCGAGCAGTAGCGCGTGCCCACGCAGCGGTTGTACGTCATGTCGTTGAGGCCTTCGGCGCTGTGCGACGTGGCCTCGACCGGGCACACCGGCTCGCACGGGGCGTTCTCGCACTGCATGCACGGCACGGGCTGATGGAACACTTCCGGATTCTCGACCGGACCGCGGTAGTAGCGATCGATGCGCAGCCAGTGCATTTCACGCTCGCGCCAGACCTGATCCTTCCCGACCACCGCGATGTTGTTTTCGGCCTGACAAGCAACCACGCAGCCGTTGCAGCCCGTGCACACCGATGGGTCGATCACCATCGCCCAGGCGTGACCTTTGTACGGGTAGCCCGGATACAACGACTCCGGATTCGACTCCTCCCCTTCGACGATGCTGTGCGGATTTTTCTGATATTCCTCGAACGTCCCGGCGTGAATGATTTTGCGATCGCCGTGCAGATCTTTGATGTTGATGCTCTGATGTTCCTGGGTGCAGGCGATCGGATACGGTGGCTCGTTCACCCGAACGATTTGCGCGCCGCCTTCACCGCCGAGCGCGTCGGAAAAACGGACCGGATAGACATTGACACCCACCATCCCCTCCGGCGACGTCTCGTAGCTGCCGCCCAGGAGCGTTTCGGGCTGATGCATGAAACCGCGTTTCCGGCCGTTTCCGAAATGCAGCGTGGCGGCGCCATCCGGATGGCCCGGGATCACCCAGAGCGGGAGGCGGAGGCTCTGTCCGTGATATTTGAGATCGACCAGGATGGTGTGCCGCTCGTTGACGAGCGCATCGCGTTCCTTGTCGTCGTAACCGACCTCGCGCGCAGTTTTCGGACTCACCAGGAGCACGTTGTCCCACGTGATTTTCGTCTGCGGCTTCGGCAGCTCCTGCAGCCAACCGCTGCTCGCGAAGCGGCCGTCGTAGATTGTCGGATCGGGCCTGAGATTGAGTTCGATACCGGTTGTCGGTGGTCGGTGGTCGGTTGTCGGAATGGTCATCGACGCTGCAGCACTGCGCCCCGGCAACGCCGAGCCGGCGATCACGCCGTCGTTGAGCCACTGGCGCCAGGTCTGCTCGAAATTCGCACCGACTTTCGCGCTCCAGGTGCGGCGCACCTGGTCGTACGGCGAGACATCAAGACCGCCCATCAGCGCGCCCAGGACTTCATGTTGTGAGCGGCCGTTGTAGAGGGGCGCGATGAGCGGCTGCACGATCGAGATGGCTCCGTCATGCGCGCGCACGTCGCTCCATGACTCGAGATAGTGCGTCTCGGGAATGTGCCAATGCGAGAGCAGCGACGTCTCGTCGTAATAGAGACTCGCGTGTGCGCGGAAGGGAACTTTCTTGAACGCGTTCGCGAAATTGAAATCGGCGGGCGCATCGAAGACCGGATTGCCGCCCAGAACCACCAGCGCTCTCACGGCGCCTGCGTTCATGTCCGTCACGAGTTGCCGCAGCGACTCGAGCTGATTCGTCGGCGCGACTTCCGCCGGATCCGTGATCGTGATCGTCGATCCGATGTTGCCCAGACTCTGATTGATCGCCATGGCGATCGCGTGAACGACAGCCGGCTGATCGTCGCCCGCGATGACAATGCTCGCGCCGCGATTGGCCTGGAGGTCTTTTGCGATCGCAGCGATCGCCGCCGAGGTCGCCGGCGCTCCACTCACGAGCGCGCGGGCCCAGGTTTCGACCTCCGATGGACGCACCGGGAAACGATGATCGGCGAGTGCGCCTGTTCCCGACGGGAAACACTCGATGGCATACAACCGATTGATCGTCGTCGCACCCTGCCGCACTCGACGCCGTGTCGCGAAATCGCGGGCGTGTCGCAGATGTCCGGGTCCGCTGTCCATGAAGTCGGCATCCAGCGCGACCACCACATTCGCTTTGTCGAAGTGATAAACGGCGTTGACGTAGCCGCCGAACGCCATCCGCAAACCTTCGCGCACGTTGTCGCGGCTCACCGGCTCCCACTGATGCCACTTGAGTCCGGGATATTGCGCCAGGAGTTGTGCGATCTGCGCGCCGAGCGTCGGTGAGGTGACGGTCTGGGTCAGCAGTCGCAAAGTGCCGGGACTCTTGATTGGTCCCTGCAGCGCGCCGATGAATTCACTCCACGTTGAAATCTCGCCGAGGTGCCGGACGACTTGCGAGCGGTCGGGATCGTAGAGGCCGAGGATCGAGGCCTGCATGAACGCGTCGGTTGCGCCCAGACTCGACGGATGATCGGGGTTGCCCTCGATCTTGGTCGGACGTCCCATGTGACTCTCGACCAGAACGCCGGTGCCGAACCCGCTGAGCGGCATGGCGCTGGCGAAGAAGATCGGCTTTCCGGGAATCAAATCTTCAGGCTGCTTGATGTACGGGACGATTTTTTCCGCAGGACGATTGCAGGCTGTCAGTCCGGCCAGCGCGACCGAGGCGCCCATCAGCTTCACGAAGTCGCGGCGGTCCACGCCGGCGTCGAGCGCCATGGCCTGCCGCGGGAACTCGTCCCGCAGCGTCTCTTCGAAGCTGTCGCTTCGTGATAGCTCCTCGAGGCTGCGCCAATATGTTTTGCGTTCGCTCATCTCAGTAATGACACGTCGAGCAGGCCGTAAGGCTCTGGATGTTGTAATCGCGAACCAGCTTCGGTCCGATCTGTTCCTGATTGAGTGCCACGTAGGCCATGTTGAAGACCTGATCGCGCGGCCGGACGAATCGCTCCGGGTTGCGGTGACACTCCAGGCACCACTGCATGGTGAGCGGCGAAGCCTGATAGGTCAGCGCCATCTTGTCGATGCGACCGTGGCAGGTTGCGCATCCAATTCCCTTGGCAACATGGATGCTGTGATTGAAATGCACGAAGTCGGGAAGCCGGTGCACGCGCGACCACACCAGCGGCCGGCCGCTGGAATAGCTGGCGCGGACCGGCTCGAGCATATCGGCAGAGGTCCAGATCTGGGCGTGGCAATTCATGCACGTGGCAGTGGGCGGAATGCCGGCGAAGTTGGAAGTTTCGACCGAGGTGTGGCAGTAGCGGCAGTCGATGCCCAGTCCGGCCACGTGATGCTGATGGCTGAAGGGAACGGGCTGCTCGCGCGCGATGCCCTGATCGGTGGCGTAGGGCGAGCGCACGATGCCGCCGATCACCCACAACACGAATCCGATCATGAACACCGCGCCGAAGATCGTCACGCGCGACAGAGTGTTCGTGCTGCGGTGAAAAATCTGCGCCATTACAGCGGCGCGATCATATCAAGCAGTGACTCGCGACACACCACCGGAAATCACGAGCGCCATCAGCGCCGCGCTATCGACGGTCAGCCGCTCCACTCTGGCGCTGGGCACGAGAACCAGCGATCCGGCCATGCTGTACGAAAAGGGCAGATAGACCGCGACATATCCCGGCATCGATAGAAACTCGAGGTTTTCCTGGGTCATGAAGCCGACCGTGCGCAGGCCGTCGATGAGCGAAACCGCCACCGGCTGATTGAATCGCTTCTGATCGCCGACGAAGGCTTCCATCAGGTCGCGAATGGCGGCGTAGATGAGCCGCACCAGCGGCGCGCGCGTGAACACGGCCTGGGTCAGCTCCAGAAATTTTCGCACGAAGAAATTCGAGGCCAGCGCACCGACCAGGACCATCACCACGATCGTGAGCGCGAAGCCGACTCCGGGGATGGGCAGATTGAGCAGCCGATCGATCCGCGTGAATCCCTCGTAGACCAGATAGAGGGTGAGGGCGATCGGAACGACGATGATGAGTCCGCGCAGGAAGTTCTTCACGATCCAATTCATGGACCGAGTTTAGCCCTGACCGCTTCCGCGGCGCCTTTGAGCCGCTCGTCCCACGTGCCCGAGATCAGGGTGTAAGCCGCACCGAACTCCTCGAGCGCGCGTAGAAAATCTTCGTGCAGCTCCTGGCGCGTGTCGCGCGAATCGCGGACCGGATCCCAGACCCAGGGGACGTCGATGTGGAGCAGGAGATAGAAATCGGCCAGGCGGGCCCGCGCGGCCGACTCGATCCACTCCGGAACGGCACCGAAATGATGCCGGCTGTAGACGACGGTGCTCAGCAGATCGGTATCGAGGATGACCAGCCCCTGCGCTTTCGCCAGCACCCGATCCTCGGCCTCGATCTGACCGTGCGCGATCGCGCCGACATCGCTGTAGGCCAACTCCACCGGGCGGGCCAAAGCGTACTCGCGCGAATACTCCCGAATGAGGGGAGCACTGAATTGGCGAGCCAGCTCCTTGGCCAGCTCGCTCTTGCCCGTCGACTCCGCTCCGGTCATGCAGACGCGGAACGGACAAGCGACTTTTTCCATTCGATCCAGCCGAATACTGCGAGACCCAGGAACGAAGCGTACAGCAACGCGCTGGGATAGAGATGCTGGACGAAGAGAATCCAGGTCGTCACTCCGTCGACGAAGATCCACACGATCCAGTTCTCAATCCATTTCTTCGTCGTCATCGCTTCCGCCGCGATTGAAAAGGCGGTGGTGGCGGCGTCCGAATACGGCATGGAGTTATTCGTGAAGCGCTGCATCGCCCATCCCAGGACCGCGGAGGCCAGGACGCCGAGAGCGATGGTAATGATCCAGCCCCGAAGCGGCGTCCGCGAGACGTGGAGCACATCGTGATGCTTGCCGCCGTGAAGCCACTCGTACCAGCCGTAGGCGATCAGGATCAGGTAGAACGCCTGCAGCCAGGCGTTGGCGTACAGCTTTGCCTGCCAGAAGATCCAGAAGTACATCACCACGCTGACCACGCCCGTGGGCCAGCACCAGATGTTCTCGCGCGCGGTCAGCCAAATACTGACGAGAGTGATGACGGCAGCAGAAACTTCAAAGGCACTCACAGATTCATGTGGAGAGTCACGATCGCATTGCGCGTGGCCTGGGGATAGAAATACGAGATGCCGTCAATGGCCCCCGCCGGCGTGAAGAAGAGATAGCTGTAGCCACTCGGAAAAACACGCCTGCGATTGAGAAGATTGTTGATCTGCAGGCTGAGCTGCGTCGATCGCGTCACGCTGACTGAGGCGGTGCCATCGACCACCACAAACGACGACGTCGTGAAGGCGTTGTTGTTGGTGTTGTCGAGATAGGCCTTGCCGACGTATCGCGCCACGGCGCCTGCCGACCATCGCGGCGAGGGCGCATATTCCAACGCCTGATTCACGATCAGGTCGGGCGTCAGAATCGGATTCACGTTGAAGTAAGAGACTGGCCGGCTGCCGACGATGTTTCCCTTGGCGTCATAGACGTCGTAGAACTGCGTCCACTGATGGATGCGATTGCGGCTGACGTTGGCGTTTCCGCGCCATCGCAAGGCCGCCGCAATCTGCCACGACCCGTTGACCTCGATCCCCCGCCGATAACTGCGATCGACATTGCGGCGCAACGGCAGGCCGATGTCGGACAACTGGCCGGTCGCGGCAATTTCATTACGAAAATTCATCATATAAATATTCGATGAAATGTAGCCGCGGACGGTGTGCAGATCCCACCCCGCCTCCAGGTCGATCAGGCGCTCGGGATGGACGGCATGAAGATCGTGAGCGAAGGTCGCGTTGTCCTGGCCCTGAAAGAGATCGGTGCGCGTCGGCTCGCGCCGCGCAATGCCGGCGGAGGCGTAGAAGTTTCCAAAGCGGGCGCCGATCTTCGGATTGAAAAACGTCCAGCGGACCGGATCGATCGCAACGTCGCCGTGATAGTGGAAGTCGGTGGTGCGCACCTGATTGTCGGAATACAGATGCCAGCGCTGCGTATCCCAGGTGAACTTCGCGAAGGCGTTGGCCTCACCTTTGGTGCCGTAGTTGTAGTAATCGCGCGCGCCGCCGATGAGATCGCGCGTGTGCTCGCGGCGGAATTCGTTGAAGTGGACGCCGTAGTTCGCGTGGGGCGTGCTGTAGGTCAGCATCGTTCCCATCAGCAGACCGTCGAGCCCGTACTGCGCATCGTCCAGCCGGTACCATCCGTACCCGCGCTGAAAGAATGCCGACGCGGTCATGTTCGAGCGCATGTACTGCAATTGCGCGAAGTTGTAACCGAAGCTGTCGCGGTCTTCCGGCGACATCGGATTGGCGCGAAGATCGGTGCGCAAGGTATCGGCGTCGGCCGCGAAGTACGAATTCTGCTGATACTCATGGGCCGCGAATCCGGTGAGTTTGAGTTGCGAGGTCGCGTTCTGTTTCGCGGCACTCAAAAAAATATTGTGCTGGCGCGTTCCGGAGTGTTCGCGAAATCCATTGGTTCGCTGCAGCGAAAGCCGCCCGTAGAGCGCGAAGCCGCCGGGCAGTGAGCCGGACTGATAACCGACCGAGGCCAGGCCTGTGCCGAATGAGCCGCCGCCGAGCCAGAGGTCGGTCGAAGAGGCGGTCGCCAGCGGAACGCTTTCGAGATTGACCGATCCGCCGAACGCTCCTGCGCCGACGGTGGACGTCCCCGCGCCGCGCTGCACCTGAATGCTGTCCAGCGAATGCGCAAGATCGGGAAAATCGACGAAGTACGTGGCCATGTCTTCCGAGTCGGCGAGCGGAACGCCGTCCAGCGTGAAGTTGATCCGCGTCGAGCTGATCCCGCGCATGGTGATATAGGAATACCCCGCCCCACCCACCCCACCCTCCGCGTAGGCCGCGATGGACGGCGTGTCGCGCAGCAGCATCGGGATGTCTTGTCCGTAATAGTTTTTCTCGATGTCGGCGCGTTTGAGGTCCGTCTTCGTGACGGGCGTCTCGGCGTCGGCGCGAATTCCGGCCACCACGATGCTCTCGGCGAGCACCGGCTTCTCGGCCGACTGGACCGCAATGAGAAACAAAAGAAACGCGTGCATAGAACCTCCAGAAAAATCAGGAGGCCTGGACGGTGGAAGGTCGAGAGAGCTGGTCCACTTTGCCTTTCCTACGCCGGTCCAAACCGGGTCAGGTTCAAAGGGTCTGATCTCAGGCCGTTACGGCCACCCCTAGGCTCCGAACTACTGCACGGATACTCCGCCCGACCGAAAGTATTGTCAAGCAGAAATTAAGAATTTCGAATTTCAAATGAAAAATGAAAAAAGCTCTCAATTCTTAATTTTTCATTTGAAGTTCGAAATTTGAAATTTCACTTCAGCGTCAACGAAACCCTCTTCCCTAACACCACGCCCTCCGCCACCGCCGCCGGATCCTTCGGGTCGTGGGTCATAGGATCGCCGTCGGAATCGATCCGCGCCTCGATGCGCATTTTCTGCGGCAGGGGCTGGCCCATCATCGAGTCGGACGCCGAGAGGTCGACGTTGATGGGAAACGCGGAGAGCGCCAGGCGCTTGACCGCGGCGGGAGGGCCGGCGGTCACGCCGGCGGCGCGCGCGATAATGAAGATCGTGCCGCGGGCCTGGCCGCTGTAATGCAGGGTGACGTGGACAGCTTCCTCTTTCGACGGTCCCCGCAGACGCGCCATCAACTGATCGAGCCGCTCCGCCATCTCGGGATGCCGCCTCTTGGCCTCGGCCATGGCGGCCTCGGCACGCGTCATGTCGCCGGCCTGTGCGTTGAGCCACGCCACGCCGACCCACGCGTCGACGAGATTGGGATCGGACTCGGTCGCGCGCTGCAGCATCGCGGCCGCGGCCTCCGGCTGCCGAGCGATGATGTGCACAACCGCCGAATAGGTCAGCGCACGCGCATCGTTCGGATTGCGCTGCAGAACGTACTGCGTCTGCTCCGAAACGCCGTCGATGTTGTTGCGATCGAGATAGGCCTTCGCGAGATCGTCGCGAAGCGGCAGATTATCGGGATTCTGTTGCACTGACCGTTCGAGATCACTCAGCGGATCAGCGGGAGCGGCGGCGGCTTCTTTCGGCTTCGACTGCTGCATGACGAAAAACGCGATCGCCGCGATCGCGCCCACGGAGCCTGCACCCCACAGGAAGCCTTTGAGGGCGGCATGTGTGGGAGCCGGCGCCCTCGCCGGCCCAGCGGCGAGCGAGGCTCCCGCCGCCACACCCATCTTGTCCAGCTTCTTCAACACCTCAGCCGCCTCGCGCTCGAGCGCCGGATCGGGCGCCTCGCGAAGTCGCGCGATCAAGGCATCGCGCTTGGCCTCGAGGTCGGCGCGTTCGAGATCGCTGCGACCCTGACGGCGGCGCATCCCGTACAAAAACATCGCGCCGACGATCACGCCCGCGAGAAGCATCGCCGACGCGCTGAGCCAGTCCGTCATTCCTTTTCCACCAGCTCGCGAACGCGATTGATGTATTGGTTCTCAGTTGTCGGTTCTCGGTTGTCGGAGGTCAGTCGTCGCGCTTTTATGACAACGATGGCAATGCCGACCAATAGCACAACGACCGGCAGGATCCACACGAAAGGATTCTGCGGCTTGAGCAGGACAAACTGGCCGTACGACTGCTCGAAGAAATCGAGGATCTGCTCCTGGGTGTAACCGCGCGACAACATCTCGCGGACCTGCTGCTTCATATCGAGAGCAACTGTCGACGGCGAATCGGCCACCGACATTCCCTGACACACCGGGCAGCGCAGAAGTGATGCGACCTCGTAAGTGCGCTGTTCGAGCGGCGCGCCGCTGAGCGGCCTTCCCTGCGGTGGGCCGAGGGCGACGGCCAGAAGAAGAAGAAAAATCATTGCATGGCCTTGGCGAGATTCGACTGCAGAATTTCGGTCGTCATCGGCCCGGTGAATTTCGCGACGATCACGCCCTGGCGGTTGAGGAAGTACGTCTCGGGCACGCCGCCCACGCCGTACGCAATCGCGGTCTTTCCCTGCTGGTCGAGAAGGGTCGGATACGACGATCCGCGCTCGCGCAGAAAGGCGCTGATCTTGTCTTCGCTGTCGTTGAAAACGACGCCGACGAATTGCACGTTGGGGATCATCCTTGCGTTCTCGACCAGCACCGGATGCTCCTGGTAACAGGGAACGCACCACGTCGCCCAGAAGTTGACGACCACCGGTTTGCCGCGCAGGGCCGCGACATCGATCGTCTGACCCGTCCCAACGGCTTTCAACGCAAATGGCGGAGCCGACTTGCCGATCAGGGGCGACTTGATCTCGGCCGGATCTTTTCCCAGGCCCACGAACAGGACTGCGACCAGCGCAAGGGTGATCGCAACGCCGATGATGAAGACGGTGCGGTTCATGCTGATCCTGAGCGGAGCGAAGGATCCGCCGCCAATGCGACCCCGCCTGAGCGTGACGGGTCCTTCGCTTCGCTCAGGATGACGACAGGTCGCATCGGTATCAGCGCGATCAATCCCCCGATCCCCATCATGAACACGGCGATCCAGATCCACGACACCATCGGCGTGATCAGCATCAACACCGAGACCGTCTGTGTGCCCGGATCGATGTTCATGATGGAGAGATACAAATCACGCGTGAGGGTCGAGTGGACGTCGGGTGTGCCGATCGGCTCGCGCATCGTGGCGTACTGATTCATTCGCGGCTGGAGCGTCGTGACCTGCTTGCCGTTCGATGTCACCGCGAATCGCGCAATCGTCGACTGCCGGTGCGGCTCGGTTCGATCCTCGGCCGCGATAAAGGTCACGGTGTACGGGCCGATGTTCGCGGCCTGACCGCGCGTCAGGCGCACTTCTTTCGATGTGCGCATGGTGCTGCTGACCGCGATCGCCACCAGCACGATCACTGCCCCTGCGTGCACGACATATCCGCCAAATCGCCTTCGTCCTCGCCGAATGACCTTTGGTCCGCCCAGGAACATCTGATTGAAGGTCACCCAGGCGGCATAACCGCCGAACAGCAGCGTCACGATCGTCCACGGATTCCGCACGCCTGCGATGAAGCCGATCAGTGCCAGCGTCGCGCCGCTGACGAACGGGATGAGCAACGAGCGGATCGCCTGCTGCTTCGTGGCGCGGCCCCACGGCAAGGCCGGCCCGACGCCGATCAGAAACAACAGGACCGTACCGACCGGCACGACCATCGAGTCGAAGTACGGTCGGCCGACGCTCATCTGCTTTCCTTTGGACGCTTCCACGATGAGCGGAAAGATTGTTCCGATCAGCACCGTGAACGTCAACAGCACGAAGAGCAGATTGTTGACGAGGAACATCCCTTCGCGGCTGACAGGACTGTCGATCTTGCCTTCCGATTCGAGCGAATTAATTCGCAACGCCAGCAAGACCACTGAGAAGAGAAGAGCGGCAGCGAGAAAGATGAGGATGGTCGGACCGATCTGGCTTTGCGTGAACGAGTGGACGGAGTTGAACACGCCCGAGCGCGTCATGAACGTGCCCAGGATGGTGAGGAGGAAGCTGGCCTGAACGAGCGTGACCGTCCATCCTTTAAGCACCCCACGGCGTTCCATGACGATGGCGGAATGCAGCGCGGCGGTCGCTGTGAGCCACGGCAGGAGCGATGCGTTCTCGACCGGATCCCAGGCCCAGTAACCGCCCCACCCGAGAACCTCGTAGGCCCACCACCCGCCTAACATGATCGCGATCGTGAGAAAGATCCACGGCAGCAGAAGGGCCGATCGCAGCGGCCGCAGGAAGGAATGACCTAACCGTCCGCGGAGCAAGGCCGCGCACGCGAGACCGAAAGGAATCGTCATGCCGACGTATCCGAGGTATAGGAAGGGCGGGTGGATGATCATCAGCATGTGGTTCTGCAGCAGCGCATTCGGGCCCGGACCGTCGGCAGCTGCAGGAACCGTCACGAACGGATTGGCAGGACCCGCGATCAGAAAGCTGAAGAATGTCGCGCACGCGAGCCAGGTCCCGATCGCGTATGGCATGTAGTCGGGATGCTGTTCGCGTGTGAGCCAGGTCGCACCGGCGATGTAGATGCCCAGGACCAGACCCCAGAAAAGAATCGATCCCTCCAGCGATGACCAGAGGCTGACGATTGTGACCCAGGTCGGGACCTCGCGCGATCCGACATGCGCGACGTAGCCGACCGAAAAATCGTGGCGCAGAAGAGCGTACTCCATCACCAGCGTCGCGAGCGCCATCAGCGCCGCAAAGCCGTACGCAAACTTTTGTGCTACGCGCAGACCATCCGCAGAGTTTTTGCGTCCGGCGGAAAACGCGATCATGGAGCCGGCGGCGGAGACGAAGACGGAGGCGAGGATCAGGAAGCGGCCGAGGGCGGCGGTCATCGAGACCCCTCATCCGCCCCTTCGGGGCACCTTCTCCCCGCTTCGCGGGGCGAAGGATCTGTTTGCGGGGCGTACATCATTCGATTCCCTTGGTGGACTTGATCAGCTTCTTCGCGTCGATCTGCTCGCCCGGCTTCGGCGCGCGATATTCGTTGTTGTGCGAGACCATCAGGCGGTCGCTCTGAAAATATCCGGCCCGGGTCATTGTGCCCTCGACCACAACCCCGATTCCTTCCCGAAACATCTGCGGCGGCACACCATCCGACTTGACGTGAACGGTGGTGTGCCGGTCGGTGACGTCGAAATCGAGCATGGATCCATTTCCCATGCGTACAGATCCCGGTGCTACTTGACCACCCAGGCGGATGGTCGCTCCATACGCCTTGTCACCTGCGTGTGTGATGTCGGTCGGCGACCAGTAATAGACGAGATTCCGGCTGATTCCCGTGCCGGCGATCACCGCAAAGCCGATGGCGGCGATGACAAGGGCAGCCAGGAGAAGGATTCGAGATCGGCTCATCGCGATTTTCGTTGCCTGACGAAGAGCGACACGGCGTAAGCCGTCAGCACCAGCGCCGTCCATCCGTACGCTGCAATAACAAATGGCCAGCCGCCGGTGAGATATCCGCCGGTCATGCCAGCTCCCCCACGAAATCCTGTGGCGGCGGCGCGAGCTCACTGCTGAGTCGCTGCGACGCGATCCGCGCCCGAAGCGCAATGAAGCCGCTCATCAGGAACAGAATCCCGAAAGCGTTCAGTCGAAGCGGAAGATGGAACTGCGGCGAGACCGTGGCAGGGCTCGACTGCATCTGATGGAGCGAATTCCACCAACGCACCGAGAAGTAGACGATGGGAACGTCGACGTACGCGATGATCGTCGCGACCGAAGACCAAACGCCGCGCTTGACCGGATCATCGACGAATCGGCGCAGCGCCAGAATGCCCGCGAATGCCAACAGCAGAACCGCTGTCGTGGTCAGCCGCGGGTCCCAGTCCCACCACACGCCCCACGTCGGCTTGGCCCAGATCGCACCCTGGCAGCAGAGAAGAAACGCCAGCAGCACGCCGACCTCGATCGAGGCTTCCAGGCGCGCATCCCACTTCCAACTGCTGGTGAAGAGAAAAACGATCGCACACGCAAAAGCGAAGGTCATGGCCAGCAAAGCGTTCCAGGCAGTCGGAACGTGGACGTACATGATCCGCTGCACCTCGCCCATGTAGTGCTCGGGAGGTGCCACGAAGAGTCCGAAATACGAGCCGATGAGAAGGCAGATGACACCGAGCGTCATCAGCGCGTGAGGCAGCTTGGGGAACCGTGGATTGGCAAGCATGCGTGGCGATTAATCTTCGACGACTCGATCAAACAGTAGTCCGCAAAGCGACCAATATATTCCATCAAAAGCGAACAAAAGCGCCAGCCACGATTTGCCCTGTTCCATTGGATCGCCAAGGATTGCCAGGGAGGTCGCCCTCACGGATGCCAGCAGCACCGGAACGATGAGCGGAAAGAGCAGAAGCGGCAGCAGCGTCTGCTTCGCACGCGCTTGGGAGGTCATCGCCGAGTAAAGGGTCCCGGGGGCGGAAATGCCCGCCGTTCCGAGGACGATGATGAGGAGAATCGTCGCGATGCGCGGCGTTCCGGCGTCGTACAGCACGACCATCACCGGTACGAGCGCGATGCCGAGGACCATCAGCTGGATCGTGTTCGCGAGCGCCTTTCCGTAGTACAGAACGCGCGGGCTGACGGGCAGCAACAACAGACCTTCCAGCGCGCGATTCTCCATCTCGGCATGAAAGCTCTCGCTCAGCGTCAGGGTCGATGAAAGGAGCAATCCCAGCCACAAAAATCCGGCCGCGTGCTGGCGAAGGGCGGCTGCATTCGGCCCG
>WNFA01000560.1_pt1 | contig 29547 bp, 26 predicted proteins | sample 5400481 | NCBI WGS metagenome assembly WNFA01 (sample SAMN13153340, study PRJNA577476) | soil metagenome | isolation source: 120 cm saprolite under Douglas fir tree site 2 hole 1 replicate 2 | place: USA:California | collected 2015-04-18 | reverse complement strand
CATCGGCCAGCAGCTCGAGCCGATCGGGCGGATCACGATTGCCCAGGCGACGGCCGCGTTCGAGGAACAGATCGCCGCACTGCTCGAAGGCGGCGCGGATCTCCTGGTGCTGGAGACCTTCACCAATCTCCCCGAGCTGCTGGCCGCCGTCACCGCGGCCCGGAAGACGTGCGACCTGCCCATCGTCGCCCAGATGACCTTCGCGGAAGACGGCCTCACCCTGAGCGCGGAGGAACCGAGCCAGGTCGTCCAGGCGCTCGAGCGGGCCGGCGTCGACGTCATCGGGGTCAACTGCGGGGTCGGCCCACAGGTCGCGCTCCAGGTGCTCGAGTCGATGCGCCACGAGACCCGCCTGCCGCTCTCCGGCCAGCCCAACGCCGGACTTCCAGCGCGCGTCGAAGGGCGCTTCTTCTACTTCGCCACGCCCGAATACTTCGCGACCTACGCCCGCCAGGCGGCTGACCTCGGCGTCGCCTACATCGGCGGCTGTTGCGGCACCACCCCGGCGCACATCGCCGCCATGCGTGCCGCGCTCCGGCCGTTCGCCGGCGCCCCAAAAATTCGCCAACCGCCCGCGTCGACCGCGATTGCCATCGATCTCACCCCGGCGGAACAGCTGCCCCCGACACCATTCGCCCAGCGGCTCGCCGACCGCCGCTTCGTGGTCAGCGTCGAGATCGATCCGCCGCGCGGTCTCAATCCCTCAAAGTGCATCGGCGGTGCTCAGCTGATCAAAGATGCCGGCGCCGACGCCATCAACATCGGCGACAGCCCGATGGCGCGCGTCCGCATGAGCGCCCTGTCATTGGCGATCATGATCAGGCAACAGGTCGGCATCGACACGCTGATCCACTTCACCTCACGCGACAAGAACCTGATGGCGCTGCAAGCCGAACTGATCGGCGCGCATGCGCTCGGCATCCGCAACATCATCGCCTTGACCGGCGACCCGCCACGCATCGGCGACTATCCCTCGGCGACGGGTGTCTGGGATGTCGACTCGATCGGCCTGATCAAGATCTTGCAGCGCCTCAACGAGGGCTACGACTGGCTCGGGACCTCGATCGGCAAGCCGGCCAACTTCACGATCGCGTGCGCCGTCAATCCGTCGGCGGAAGACCTCGACAACGAAATCGATCGCTTCCGGCAGAAGATCGAGGCGGGCGCCGACGTCGCCATGTCCCAGCCGCTCTACGACCTCGAGACCCTGGAGCGCTTCTTCGAGAAGACCGGCCCGCTGCCGATCCCATTCCTGCTCGGGGTGCTTCCGCTGCAGTCGTCGCGGCACGCCGAGTTCATGCACCACGAGGTTCCCGGCATCGTGGTCCCGCAGCAGCTTCGCGACCGCATGCGAGCGGCCGGAGAAAACGGTATTGCCGAGGGACTTACGCAATCGCGCGAGCTGCTGACCGATACCAGGCACCTCGTCCAGGGCGTGTACCTGATGCCATCTTTTGGGCGCTACGAAGTCGTCGCCGAGCTCGTCCTCTGGCTCCGCCAGGAGCGCGTGGGCGCCGACGCCCGGCCTAACTAACCTCAACCTCGCCTCGCGGGCCGCAATCAGTCACCAGAGTCCCACGCCGCCATACTACTACATATTTGTGTAAGTGTCAACGCAAGTCACGGTCGACTAATAGCGGATCCTCGGATCGACGACGGCGTAGAGGACGTCGGCGACGAGATTCAAGACCACGGTGAACGAACCGACGACCAGCAAGATACCGAGAACCATCGGATAGTCTCGGTTGATCGCGGCACTGAACGCCAGGTTGCCCATCCCCGGCCAGCTGAAGATGCCCTCGATGATGACCGTGCCGCTCACCAGCGTTGGAATCGCCAGCGCCACCAGCGTGATGATCGGGATGATGGCATTGCGCAGGGCATGCTTGTATTTCACGACGCGCGCGGGCAGCCCCTTGGCGAAACCGGTTCGGACATAGTCCTGGTGGAGAACCTCGAGCATGCTGGCGCGCATGAAGCGGCTGAAGGTGGCGATGAGCGGAATGGACAAAGCGGTGACAGGCAAAACCATATGGAGCAGGAGGTCGGCGAGATCGTCCTGTCCACCGGCGTGCATGCCAAACAGGGGAAATCCCCAATGCAGTGGCGAGGCCCGCAGAAAGACGGCCAAGAAGAGCAGCAAGAAAATACTCAGGACAAAGCTCGGGATCGAAACGCCTATATAGGTAAGCACCGACACGAACATGTCCAGCCGGGAGTACTGATGGGTCGCTGCGAACACGCCCAGCGGAATCCCGAGCGTCAGGGCGACCACCAAAGCGGTCCCAAATAACAACACGGAGTTCGGCAACCGCTGCGCGAGGCGCGCCGTCACCCGCTCACCGGTCGAGTAGGAATCGCCCAGGTCGCCCCGAAGCAGCGACATGACGAACGGCGGGTACGCCGCGTACCATGCCTGGTCCAATCCAAGCCGGCGCAGCCTGGCGTCGAAGCGCTGCTGGCGTACCACCGAAGGGTCGGCGCGTACTCCGGAGATTTGATTGGACGTGATCACGTACGTCACTACGAAGAACAAGAACGACATGACCAGTAGTAAGAGCAAGCCGATCAGCACGCGCCGCGCAACGTAGATGGTCACGGCTTGGTTGCCCCCGGCAAGAGATCTAGTGTCTTAGCCTTTCGTTCCGAACCGCTCCGAGCTGACAAGGTCGTCGAGCGGACGGCGCCCTCGCGGGATACCGGCGTTGGGCGGCAGGCGCAACGCGACAGGACTCGCCGGGTACCCGATCGAGAGCATCGTCCGCAGATAGCGGTTCTCCGGGATGCCCAGCAACTCGCGGGCGCGTTGCTGATGCTGCGGGTAGATCGATCCAATGCAGGAACCGACGCCGTGCGCCCACGCGGCCAGCATCAGGTTCTGCATGAGCCGTCCCTCATCCATCGCACTCCAGGCATCTTCACCCCGCATGACGAGCGCGATCGCGAGCTTCGCCCCCGCGAGGTGCCAGGCAAATTGACCGCACTTCGCGAGCGCCTTCAGCGTCTCCCGGTCCCGCACCACGATCAGGTCCCATGGCTGCGTGTTCTTGGCCGATCCGGTCCATCGGCCGGTGTCGAGGATGTCACGCACGACGTCATCGGGGATTTCCTTATCGGAAAACTGCCGCACGGAGCGCAGCGACTTGATCAGCTTCGTGTCAGACACAGGCCCAGTCTACGGCGTACGATGGGTTGCCTAGGTGCCTTGAACCACTCGCGAAGAGGAGGGTCTTCTCATGATCGACTCCGTATCTCGTAGTACTGCCGATCAGGTCGAGAAAGCGAACGCCAGCGGACGCACACCGGTCGTCTTCATCCATGGACTCTGGCTCCTACCACATAGCTGGGATCGCTGGGCCGCCGTCTTCGAGCAGGCCGGCTACGCGCCGCTCACGCCGGGATGGCCCGATGACCCCGAGACGGTCGACGAGGCGAAGAAGCATCCAGAGGTGTTCGCCGGCAAGACCATCGGACAGGTCGCCGACCACTACGCCGAGGTGATCGGCCAGCTGAAGACGAAGCCTGCCGTCGTCGGACACTCCTTTGGCGGACTCATCACGCAGATCGTCGCCGGACGCGGTCTTTCCGCCGTCTCCGTGGCGATCGACCCCGCGCCCTTCCGCGGCGTGCTGCCGCTGCCGTTCTCGTCGTTGAAGGCGGCATCGCCGGTGCTCGGCAATCCCCTCAACCGCAACCGCGCGATCCCGCTGACCTACGAGCAGTTTCGCTACGCCTTTGCCAACGCCGTCAGCGAGGAAGAGGCGAAGGAACTCTACGAGACGTTCGCGGTGCCGGCGCCCGGCGCGCCTCTCTTCCAGGCGGCAGCCGAAAACCTCAACCCCTGGACCGAGGCGAAGGTCGACACCAAGAACCCCGAGCGCGGCCCGCTGCTGATCATCTCGGGCGAGAAGGACCACACGGTTCCACCTTCGATCGCCAAAGCCTCCTATGAAAATCAGAAGCACAACGAGGGCGTCACCGAGATCGCCGAGATCCCCGGCCGGGGCCACGCACTCACCATCGACAACGGCTGGCGCGAGGTCGCCGACAAGGCACTGGAATTCGTCAAGCGCTTCGTGCCGGCTACGAAATCCTGACCCGGCAACTCCCCCGCTTCGATGATCCGAGCGCATTCCTGAAAGCGCTCGGGATGACGTTCGAGTCGGTCGGTCCGGACCGGGTGGTCGCGTGGATCGAGCTCGGTCCGGATCAGCACACGCCGTGGGGCGTCGTCCACGGCGGCGCCTACACAACCGCGATCGAGAGCGCGGCCACCGTCGGGGCTTCGGCGGCGGTGTTGGATCGCGGCCAGTTCGCGGTCGGCGTCAACAACATCACGGACTTTCTCCGCCCGCACAAGAGCGGCCGAGTCAAGGTCGTCGCCGAGCCGATCCACCAGGGCGCCACCCAGCAGCTGTGGCAGGTCATCATCTCGCGCGCAGACGACGGCAAGGTGGTCTCCCGGGGCCAGGTCCGGCTCCAGAACGTCAGCCTCGACCCGCTATAGTGCTTCGCCCGCGGCACAGAGCGGACATTCGGCCTGGGTCCAGAGGTTGAACGGCAAGGTCTCGAGCGATTCCAGCGCAACCTGGTTGGTGCTGGCGAAGGTTGATGACCACTCCCCCAGCGCGATGAGCGTCCCGAGTGCCACGGGCCGAGCGCCGCACGCAACCAAATCCTCGTAGGTTCCGCGCACGGCGGACCCGGCATTCGTGACGTCGTTCACGATCGCGACTGACGCGCCTCGCAAACCATCACGCAGCGCATCCGGGACCCTGTAGCGCACTTGGTACAACGCATCCGAAGGCGGCGGGGCAAAGCGCTCGGAGAAGGCAAACGCCACGTCGCACTCCTCCGCAACCATCTGCGCCAGGAAGGCGCCCCCCGTTAGAGGACCGCAGACCACCTCGAAGCGATGGCGCTCCAGCCGATTCGCCAGCTCGGCGGCGAACGGGCGAAGCAGCGTAGGGCGGTGCAGCAGCAGGTCAGGCTCGAGCCAGCGATCGCCGTGATGCCCGGACTCGAAACGGAAGTGCCCGCTTCGACAGGCCATCAGGTTGATCAGGCTTTTCGCGGGCACGAGCTACGCTAGCATCCGATCGATGGCTGCGCCACTCGACATCTCCGCCTACCCGCCTGACGGGATGGAGATCCGGCTGATCGAGCGCTTCACGACGCTGCGCGGGCAGCGCATCCTCGAGGTCGGTTGCGGCGATGGACGGCTCACGTTCCAGTACGCGCAAGCAGCGGGACAGGTGCTGGCCATCGACCCGGATCGACCGAGCATCGAGGACGCGCTGGAGGAACAGGCGAGGCTCGGCGTCCGAAATGTCAGTTTTCGGGTTGGCTCCGTCGAGCGCCTACCCGCTCGCGGCGCTCCCTTCGATGTCGCCCTCTTCAGCTGGTCGCTGTGATGAATCGCGCTCAAGGGCATGGTCTATGCCCTCCGGCGAGCGGGGCACCGATTGCGACCAGGCGGCAGCCTCATCAGCATCCGGCCGCACCGCACCTGGCGACCGTCGATCTCGATCATCACGCCATCGGGGCGCGTCCCCGTCGCGCGACTCATCAACTTGGCGTTCGACAGTAGGCTGTCGGCCGCCGAGGCCGCCCTCGCTCGCGTCGTTCTTGAGGGCCGCTTCGCGCTCGCCGGCGTCCGCGATCACCGCTACCGCGCCCGCCTCGACAACCCGTCGCAGCTGCGCACCTATCTCGAGTTGATCGCCCCACCGCGGCCGCGCTTTCCCGCCGGTCGTCGCGCGCACCTCCTGGAACTCTGGGGGTCACGACCGACAGGCTCGCAGATCGAGATCGCGGAGTCGATCGTCGTGACCGCGCTTCAGCGCTGCTGACAGGGGGTTGTCGATAGCCGGCGCTAAACAGTAAGTTAAGGACGGAAGGCGCCCTTTAGAGGCCGTTCAGGAAGGATCGGCAAAGTTGAAAGTCATGCGCTGGACTCCGAATCCCAGCCCCCGGCGGGCGGTGGCGGCCATCGCGGCCCAGCGCCGCCGCTGGACGGTCGGCGTCTTCGCCGCCGCCATCGTATCCCTACTGGTCTTCGCGATCCTCGAGGGAGACCTGCCCGAACTCGTCCGGGATGGCGCGTACTTCGTCGGACATCTCCTGCGACACTTCGGCCTGACCGCGGCCTTCGGCCTGCTCTACCTCGAGGAGTCCGGCGTCCCGATGCCAATGCCGGGCGACGTCTTCGTGATGTACATCGGCCATCACGCTTCTCAAGGCCTGTTGACGGCGTTGGCGGCCTGGCTCGGGCTGATCGCCATCGTCATCCTGGGCGCCAGCAACCTCTTCTGGATCTCCCAGCGCTGGGGACGATCAATCGTCGAGCATAGACTGGCGAAAGTGCTGCACCTGACGCCCGCACGGATCGACCATGCCGAGCGCTGGTTCGCGCGATGGGGAGTCTGGACACTCGTCCTCGGGCGGCACGTCCCTGGACTTCGCGTGCCGCTCACGGTCGCCGCGGGGATTTTCCGCGTCCGCTATCGGGTCTTTGTCGCGAGCGTCGCCATATCGACCGCCGTCTGGGCGGGATTCTTCATGACACTCGGCGCCATCTTCGGCGGGCGGATCGGGTACCTGCTCCGCCTGCACCGCGGGGGCTACGTAGTCCTGCCGGCGGTCATCGTGTTCGCCTTCGGCGTCTACCTTTTTGTCCTGTTTCGCCAAACGGCCAAGGTCGAGTCCGCGACTGACTAACGGGAGACCTATGCCGCACGTTCCCTCCCACTCTAGGGGAAGGCAGGGTGGGGGCCGGCGTTTAGATATTTTTTAGGCGCCGTACGGATACTGGAGGGCATGAGGGTCTTGTTGATCGAGGACGACCGCCGGCTCGCGGCCAGCATTCAGCGCGGTCTGGGCGAGTCGGGACTTGCTGTTGACGTTGTTCACGAGGGCAACGATGGGATCGCCGCGGTGCTCAGCACGCCCTACGACGTCGTGGTGATGGACGTCATGCTCCCGGGCGCTGACGGACTCTCGGTCAGCCGCCAGCTCCGTCAACAGAAGGTGAGCGCGCCGATCCTGATGCTGACCGCCCGCGACGCGGTCGACGACCGGGTACGGGGGCTGGAAGCCGGCGCCGACGACTACATGGTCAAGCCGTTCGCGATGCGCGAGCTGCTCGCGCGCATCAGGGCCCTCGCCCGGCGGCACCTGCCCGATCGGACCTCGGTGCTCACGGCGGGCAACATCGTGCTCGACACCGCGGCCCACACCCTCAAGGTCGCGGACAAGTACGTCGAGCTGACCGCCAAAGAATTCGCCATCCTCGACTTCTTCATGCACCATCCTGGCCGCCTCCTGACGAGGGCGCAGATCATCGACCACGTCTGGGACTACGACTTCGAGGGCGGGCACAACCTCGTCGAGGTCTACATGGGACGGCTGCGGCGCAAGCTCATCGCGGCGGGCGCCGGTGATCCATTCGTCACCGTCCGCGGAGCCGGCTACCGCCTCGAACCTCGTCAATGAGGCGGATCCTCGCCGGCACTCGCATCCGTCTGACGCTCGCCTTCGCGGCCGTCCTCGCGGTCGCGATCGCGGTGGCGGACGTCGCCCTGTATCTCGCGCTTTCGCGTGCGGAAACCGGCGCTGCGGCTGACGTTCTCGTCTCCCAGGCCAACACGATTGCCAGCGGAATCGATGATCTCAATGGCCAGCTCCGCTTCGGTGCGGGCGATCTTCCAACCGAGACTCAGCAAGGGGTAGCCGTCGAGGCGGCGATCGTCGCACCGGACGGTTCGATCAGCCAGACGCCGGGTCAAGCGCTCTCCGATGCGACCCTCACCGGAATCGCCGCCACCGCACGGACGAAAACCACGCAGGCGCCGCCGTTCAGCGTCCGCGATAGCCGGGGGGTGCCGCGCCTCGTCTACGCGCTCCCGCTGCAGACGAGCCAGGGAGCGGGAGCGGGGACGGTCCTGGTCGTGAGCCGCTCGGTCAGCGAGCTCGAAGCGGCCCTCAATCAGACGATCCTGTTCCTCGCGGTTCTGTCGTTACTCGTCGTCCTCGCGGGAACGCTGCTGGCCCATCGTCTGGCGGGCAACATCCTCGAGCCCGTCCGTCGCATCGCCGCCACCGCGCGCTCGCTCAGTCAGCACGAGCTCAATCGGCGTGTCGAGGTCGACGTTCCGCCGGACGAGCTCGGCGAGTTGGTCGAGACCTTCAACGGCATGCTGGCTCGCCTCGAGGCGAGCTTCGAGAGCCTGCGGCGCTTCACGGCGGACGCGTCGCACGAGCTGCGCAGCCCGCTGGCGCTGATGCGCAGTGAGCTCGAAGGCACGCTGGCCCGTGCGCGCACCCCGGTCGAGTATCAACAAGTTTTGCGCGGGCTCGAAGCCGAGGTCGAGCACATGACCCGGATGGTCGATCAACTGCTGATGCTGGCCCGCGCCGACGCCGGAGCCCTCCGACCGGCGGAGACGAATCTCGATGTCGCCGATTTCCTCCACGAGACGGCGGCGCGCTGGCGGCCGGTTGCCGAGAGCCGGCACGTCCGGTTGGACGTCGACGCCCCCGATTCCGGGAGCGTCTGGGCGGACCCCGACCTCCTCCGCCGGCTGATGGACAACCTGATCGACAACGCCACGCGTCACACGCCGGAAGGGACGGCGGTCCGGCTGACTGGTGCGCCCACCGCCGGAGGCTGGAACGTCGACGTGCGCGATGAAGGGCCGGGCGTGCCGGCGGCGGCTCGCTCGCTGCTCTTCGGACGGTTTGTCCGGGCGGATGGCGCGCGGGCGCGCGATACCGCCGGCGCCGGACTTGGCCTGGCGCTCAGCCGGGCAATCGCCGAGACCCACGGTGGCAGCCTGCAGCTGCTCGATCAAAACGGTTCCGGCGCGACCTTCCGGCTTTTCCTGCCCGATCGCACCGCCTCTGTCGGGTCTCCCTCTTCCGTTGCTAAATCACCCCCTCCCTCTGGGGGAGGGCAGGGTGTGGGCCACTTCTAGCCGAACCGCCATCGCAGCTGGCGACATAGTTGGCGAGCACATACCGACCGGCGACTGTCCATCGCAGCCGCTCCACATCCGCTGCCGAGAGTACGATCGCCGAACCCGCAATCGGCAGCGCGTAGCGCGTGACGATCCCGGCGACCGGCTGATGCCACCACAGCAGCGTGTTGGAAATGAGCGAGGCCGAGATGTCGGCGACCAGTTTTACGGGATGGACCTGGTGCAGCAGGACGCGATCATCCACGCGCCGGGGCCCCCACCCTGCCCTCCCCCGAAGGGGAAGGAAATTGTCAGGGTCCGTCGGGCAGTCCCGCCGCAGGCGGCACCGGCGGCGGCTCGACCGGTTCATGGTCGAGATGATCCGCCTCGGGACTCAAGCTCATCGGGTTCGATGTGCTCCATCCACTCAATATAAGGATGGCTGCGAGCAGGTTGCGTGACCTGTCCCCTTTATCGCGTCTTGCGCCGCCGCCGAAAGCGCCGCTGCTCCCGTTCGCGGTGGGGAAGGTAGGAGCGATCACCCAATCCACTGTGCCGGACTGATCGCTAACGCCCGCGCCAGGCGTTGATCTGCGCGGCGTAGTTGGAGCGGAACCTGACAAACTTGGTCCACGCTTCGTCGGGGAATTGCACTGATAACCTGCCGTCTGCAGTCGCGGCCAGGCTTCGTCGGCCCATCCATGCGAGCCACCCGCCCCTGCGACCTTAACGCAGTGACACTTACCGCACCCCCGTTTCCACTTAGAGGAACCTTCCCAGTCCGGTTTGCCCAGCGGCCTCTGCAGGGGTGTCGCTAATCTCAGCGACTTCCCGCAGAGGTCAGGACGCACCTACGGTAATGGGTGGGAAAACGCAGGATTAGATAACACCCGAGTTGGGAGGCCACCATGTCCCGCCGAACGGTGCTCATCGTTCTCGCCATACTGATCTCCTGGCCGCCGCAACTTGCGGGTGAGGTTCCAGCCCGGGCCGCTCAGCCCGCCGACCACGGAGGCGCGCTCGTTCCCTACAACCCACCCACGGGTCAGTATGTTGATCCGAGGCCATTTACGGCATCGGTCCCGTCGACGCCGGTACCGCGCATGGTCTCTACCGGCCCCGACCCGAATGCCCCGAAGGGTTACGTCGAAGGCAGGAGCAAGGAGATGCCGCTCGCGCGGACCGCGAATCGCAATGTTTACGCAAATCCGGACGGCACCTATTCAGCGAGGGTCTACAGTGGTAGCCCGGTCAACTGGCTCGCCGGTCCCAATAATTGGTTGCCGATCGACAACACGATCGTCGCGTCGTCTGACGGTTCGTTCCACAACGCCTCTGGCCCGGTCGGCATCCAGTTCGCGAAGAGCTCAGGCCAGGGACAGCTTGTGCGGTTCGCGAGCGCTGGCGACAGTCTCGGTTTCGGGGGACCGACCGGGGCAGCCGACGTCCGTCCGGTCATCAGCGACAACACGGTTCGCTATCCGAGCGCGTTCCCCAACGTTGATCTCGAGTACCACGTCGAAGGGCAAAAGCTCAAGGAGTTCCTCGTTTTGCGCAGAGCTCCAGCAGCCGGTTCCCTTGTCGCTTTCCAGTTCCCCCTTCAACTCAATGGCCTGCGCGCGCTTGTGGAGACTGGTGGCGGGGTGGGCCTTTACCGGGGAACAACCAAGGTCTTTGAAATCCCGGCCGGACAAATGTCCGATTCGAAGCAGGACCTCGGGCGTGGATCCTCGGCGACGGCACCGGTGGACTACTCGCTGGCCCTAACACCCACCGGCACCTCGCTCGTCGTCAAGGCTGACTCGACGTGGTTGTCGAGTCCAGCCCGCAAGTATCCCGTCTACATCGACCCGACGGTGACCAACATCTATGGCACCGGCGACTCCTACGTTAGGAACGACTACCCCAACTACAACTCCGACGCGATCTGGAACTCGACGCTCGGCTACTACGAGCAGAACGCCGGCTACTACGACTCGACTACCGGTACCGAATACAGTTACTTTCATTACGACCTATCGTCGCTTGGTCATGCGCGGATCATCTCGGCAACTTGGAACGTGTACTTCATCTGGAGCTATTACGTCTCCGGATACACGAACTACTACATCCATCCCGTCATCGGGCCATGGTCGGCGTCCAGCATCACCTGGAACAATCAGCCGGGCTGGCGGTCCGACACCATTACCGACTCGGCGGTCCGCAACGTCTGGCGCAGCGTCGGCACAACGTCATGGGTTCAGAATTGGGCTAACGGCAGCTGGCCCAACTACGGCATCGAGGTCGACGAAGGCGGCGTCGGCACGACTGCTTGGAAAAAAATGGCCGCCGACGAAAACACGAATGGCACTCGTTCCTACATGCAGATCAACTACGAGAACCTCAGTACCAGCTATGGCTTCCTGAACAGCGACTCGGATCCCCCATCGTCGCCAAACAATCCCTCATACGCGGGCCCCGCGCCAAATTCACCTGCCAACATGATGGTTTACGTCGTTAACAATGGCACCGAAACCTGGCCGGCCAATGGCGTTTACCGGCTTTCATACCATCTGTACACGCGCGCCGGGGCCCAGGTCGTTTGGGACGGCGCCCGAACGTATCTGCCGGTGGCCGTCGGGCCAGGCCAATCCATTTGGCTCAACGCGATCATCAACCCGATCACGAGTCCAGGCTCCTACACGATTCAGTGGGACATGCTCGAAGAGGGCGTGACCTGGTTTTCGTGGATCGGGGATGGAACGGCACCCTTCCGCGTATTCGTCGCGAGTGCGCCGACGCCGCAAGCGCCATCGGACCAATCGACGATTGTGAACGCGGACCGCACCACGCTCGCCGTAACGCTCAATGCACAATCGTCCGCCACGTCGGCCTCGATTCATCGATTCATCGTCAGCCCCTCCAAGAACTTCGACACCGCCTTGACTGTGTCACCAAACTCGTCGCCAGCGCCGAGCACGGCCATTCCAGCCTTCACTACGCCACCCGGTGCGCTCAAAGACGGCGGACGGTATTACTGGAAAGCGGTCGCGAACGATGGCGTGGCCGATTCCGCGGCGACCACCTGGTCCTTTGACATGGATTCCTACCAATTCGGTCAGCGGCCTTCATGGGCGATGGACGAGATCGGACTTGGTAGTGGGAATGCCGCGGTAAACCTGGCAACCGGCAACCTGGTCCTCGGGCTTCCCGGGATCAGCCTGCCAACGGTCAGCCATCCGCTATCGCTTGGCGTCACGTACAACAGCTACGACGCACTTGTTGGTGCGTACATCGAGGATCGCACACCACTAGGGGCCCAGGACTACGGATTTAACGCGAACTGGGACCAGGGTCGGAAGTTCAGCGGGAAAGCTTCGGTTGTCGTCCCCTTGTCGACAACGGGCGAACCGCATCAGAACTACTTCCAGGGCGCGAACGAAACCTTAGCCGTACCTCAGAAGTCGTCGTTCGAGGTATACGTCTACCTCGATCCCGCCAATCCGCCCACCGAGGTGATGGTCCAACTGCTGCCAATTGGGGGCACATGGGAGCGCGCGTACTGGGGCGCCGACAATATTGCCTGGGGCGGCCCAGCGCAAGGGCCTACGCACAGGTACGAGGGTGCCCTTCCTCCAACTGGACAGTGGGTACGCCTCCAGTGGAAGGCGTCGGACGTCGGAATCTCCACGACCGGGATCGATAGCATTTACGGCGTCGCGTTCACGCTCTACGGCGGACGCACATGGTTTGACCACTTTGGCATCGCGCAGCCGGGACTAGGCCCGGGTTTTCAGATCGGCAACCACCTGACACTTGGCAACCTCTCGCTCGCCACGCTGAAAACCTACGACACGTCCGCCACGTTGATGGCGCCCGGCGATCTGAGCAAGCGGGTGGACCGCGCCGACGTGCGAGAGACTGACGGCACGAACTGGGTATTTCGTAACATCGCGCCACAGCCTACCCCAGGGCAGGCTCAGCCCTGGCCGCAGATGGCGCCGCCCCCGGGAGTCCAGGAAGCGCTCGCTCGTAACGCGGACGGATCGTGGTCCATGACGGGCCAAGATGGACTCGGCTATGTCTTCGGCACGGACGGCTCCCTTACGAGCGTGGACCTGGACGAAAACCAGGGCACGCAGCCCTCCTTCCGCTATGCATTCGATCCCACGACGGCGCCTCCGCGCCTGACGACCATCACCGACCCGATGGGTCGGGTGGCAAGCCTCACGTACGACGGCAATGGCCGGCTTCAGTCAATCAAGACCTGGGACGGACGCAGCATGACCTATGGATACGACCCCAATACGGCTCGCCTGACCTCAATCACGGATCCGGCGTCACGAACGACAAGCTTCGCCTACAACGACCTCGACGGGCCAGGAACCGCCGGGTTCGTGGGCGGCCAGATTCGAACCGTTACCAATCCGCGGACTTTCACGACGACCTTCGGGTATGGCAATCCCAACCTCGGCCAATCGGCAGATCATGTCGTTCAGGTCACGGGTCCCGCGCCGAGCAGCCCGCTCACGAGGTATACGTACAACGCCGGTTCGACGAACATCGCCGGGCCACGTTGCAACCTGGATGCGACTGCGTGCCCAAACGGATACAGCGATCGTCTTGTCTTTGACGGTAGGAACCGCCTAATCCAGACTCTCGACGCGCTCGGGAACCCCAGCAGCACAGCCTACGACGCTGCCGATCACGTGCTGACGAGCGTCGATCGCGCTGGGGCCCGCCTCGATTCCACCTACGACAGTGTCAGCCGCCCAATCACAGCGATTGGACCCGTCGAAGTTAACCGTTTGGGCTCCGGTCTCTACGGCGAGTATTACGACAACGCGGAATTGGCGGGCTTGCCTAAAGCGACCCAGACCGATTCAATCGTCGATTTCGCTTGGGGCACGGCATCGCCGGCCCCGGGTGTAGGCAATGATGTCTTCTCGGTTCGCTGGACTGGCTACGTTCAGATTCCGCAGGCGGGCGACTGGACCTTCTATACGAGTAGCCGCGATGGCGTCCGCTTACGAGTCGGCAGCACGCTGGCGATCGATAACTGGACCACCCACCCGACCGCTGACAGCTCCGGCATCGTGACGCTTCCGGCTGGCCCAGCCCGCCTTTCCGTCGAGTACTTCTCGGCGTCGGCCAGTCCCGAGGTTCATCTGTCCTGGAGCGGACCCGGCATTACGACGAGACAGCTGATTCCGACTGCCAGTCTCACCAGCGTCAAATTCGCCACGAGCCGGATGGTCTACGACGAAGGCATGACCGGGCTGCGTGGTGCCTACTACAGTGGCACGGCGCTCAGCGGAACGGCTGCCATTCTTCGGACGGATCTCGGAACCGGCGCCAGCGGCGTCTTCGACTACAACATCAGCCCGGGACCCTGGCCTGGCAGCCCACTGGGAACGACGAGTTTCTCCGTGCGCTGGACCGGACGCCTCATCATTCCAAGTTCCGGCACCTACTTGGTGGGCGCTATATCCGATGATGGGGTTCGGATTGCCGTCGATGGCAACACCGTCGTATCAAACTGGACCGACCATGGGCCCGTCGAAAACGATTCGATTCCTCTCTCCATGGCACGGGGCCCTCACAGACTACTGATCGAGTACTACCAGAACCAGGGTGGCGCTCAGTTCAATTTGCGCTGGCTCAAGCCTGGCGACACGGCAACGAGCGATGTCCCCACGTCAGCGTTGACCCCGGACTACGGCCTCGTGACCTCCTCCATCGACCAGACCGGGACGGTAACAACGCATTCCTACACCGGTGGTGGGCTCGATGCTGCCCGGGGACTGCAGTCAGATCAGATCATCATCAACAGAGATGCGAGCGGGACGACCGCAACGTACCAGTCGCATATGACCTACCTCAGTTATGGTCGGTTGCAGTCCACCACCTCACCAAGGGGGATGACTGGCTCGAACCCGGATCCGAACTTCACTCGTACCAACGCGTACTACGCGGCGGGCGATTCCTTAGGACGGGATGGCCTCCTGCTGTCAACAACGATTCCTGGACGGGGTACGACTACCTATGACTATGAGCGGGCGCAAACCGGCGGAACCTTCTCCTCTGGACGAGTGACTCAAATGGTCGACCAGCGTGGGACCTGGACCTTCGCATACGACCCCGATGGCGACCGCGTCGCCGTGACGCCTCCCGGGCGGAGTCAAGCGACGGTCACGGACTTCGACCTCAACGGGAACGTAACTCGCGTCTCTGACCCGCAAGGCGGAACGGTGACGCACGTCTACGACGAGCTTGATCGAGCGACGACTACGAACACATATGACACGCTGTATCGGGTTCCGACTCCACAGGATGTGCCGAATGTGTTGGCTTCTACCGTGTATGACGTCGAGGGCCGCCCGACCCAGGAAACCGACCCTGCTGGCACGGTGACGAGCCATTACGATCCGCGCGGGTTGGTCGACACGATCACTGACCCGGCCAATCGCCAGGTCAGTTATGTATACGACACTGCCGGGCGACTGCAGACCAAGACTCTGCCGAACGGCACGGTGGTTCGCTTAAGTCGGGACTCTGCCGGCCGATTGAACCTCCTTCAGAATCACAAGCTCGGGAGCACCGAGACGGCCCTCTCTGGCGCCGACTACAGTGCGACTTACAACACACTCGGCAAGATCGACTCGGTGACCGGCCCCGATGGTAAGACCTACTATACGTACGACACCTTGGGTCGACTCGAGACATGGACCGAACCAGCCAACACAAGCCATCGCTACTATTTCGACCTTAGCTCGAATCGGAGTCAACAGACCGTAAACGGGATCGTCAGTCATGCGTACACCTACGCTGCCGATGCCACCGACCGCCTTACGGCAACAGATGGGCTTTCCTACGCGTATGACGCAACTGGCAGCGGCGACACAGTCGGGCGTCCGGGTCAGGCCCTTACCTGGGAGCCGTTCGGCAACCTGCAGAGCGTTACGTTGACCCCCGACGGCTCGTCAGTGACCTTCACCCGTGATGCTCTGGGCCGAGTGAGTGAGCGCATCCAGAAGAACGGAAGCGGCATGGTCATACAAGACACCCGCTATCGGTTCGATAGTGGGTCCGATGCACCAGCTTACGAAACCGACTCCAGCGGTGCGATTACCCGGAGTTACCTGTCGGGTCCCGATGGCCTGAGCGTGACCTACGCAGGCAATCGCGGAGGAGTCCCGACATATACATACCTGGATATCCACGGGAACGTCGTCATCACAGCCGACGCGACAGGTTCCGTTATCGGTGGTCCTTACACGTATGACCCGTTCGGGGTTCCAACCAACGCACCGGCGGCGAGTCCCTATGGCTTTGTCGGGAAGTGGCAGAAGCTAACGGATCCGCTGTCGGGCCTGATCCTCATGGGCGCCCGGCCTTACGACCCGGCCCTTGGGCGGTTCCTCTCGGTCGATCCATCGCCTGGCACCGCCGCCAACGACTACGACTACGCTAGTCAGGATCCCATCAATCGGTACGATCTTAACGGCCGCTGGATCGAACTGTGCCTTGCGGCCGAGGTCCCAGTCGCCGGCTGGGGACTCTGCGCGACAGGCGCCGTCCTAACTGTTGCAACCCTCGCTTATGGTTTCTGGCTCTCACGACGGATCGCGCAGTCGCCCCCAATCCATCTTGGGTGGGACGTAGATTTTGGCCAGCCGGGGTACGGCGGTGGAAGAACCCCGAAGGGTCCGTTCAAGCGTGTTGTTAAGGGGATCGCGATCACTCTAGCTGTGGGCGCCGCTCTTGCTGGCGAAAAGATCGCTGAGACTTGGCCAAGCCGACCTCAACGACCAGCTCCCCGACCGTCGCCGTCGCCCACTTACGGGCCGCCTGCCCCGACTTCGTACGAGACTCGGCACGAGCGAAATCTCTCATGATCTCGAAACGGCCAATCCAGACGCGCCCGAGAGCAGGATGACAGCGATGTATCGCTTGGCTTACGGGTTGGCATCGCTTGGCGCTGTGCTCGTCCTGGTGGGCTTGCTGCTCTTGTGGCGCCACGCCCGCCCGGCGTGGGTGGGATCAGGCAGCGTCGGCGTCGGAGTTCTCCTGGGAGCCAGCTACTTCGGCCTTCGAGGTCAGCGTATATACGCAGAGGCGCGTAGATGGTCCCTCCCAGCCGTGCTGAATTTTGGCGCGATGGTGTCAGGCGGAGCGATGGGGCTTGCCACGCTCTGGCTGACTACTCTTGATTTTGTGAGCAGTCATTTCGGCGGAGACCCTCCAACGGCCGGACCCATTGGATTGCTGGGAGTGACCTTTGGCGTTTTGGCGGTGCTTGCCGTTATTTCCGACCCTGACTGACAACGGTTGGTCGCGATTCGGTTGCGCTGAGTAAATCATTCGCGGCGCTCGGTGGAGCCGAAGTCGCCTCGAGTACGCCCCTCGATACGGCAAGGATGAGATTCGATAGCAGCCCGCATTCATTGAAACTCCACCAGTGCGCTACGCAGGCGGTGGGAAACTGATTCAGAACCTAGTAGCCTGTCGTTTTTCCTCACAAGTCGATGCGTGGTGAGACGGCAAATCCCAACCAGATCGCGACCGCCGCCGCTCGACTGTGCAGACCGTGCCTTCGATACAGCCTCGACAAATGTGTACGGAGAGTGTGCAGGGATATCGCGAGCGTGACGGCGATTTCCTTGTCGGAGAAGTCCCTAGCAATCAGGGAGAGAATCTCGACTTCGCGTGGACTGAACCGAGCTGAAGGTCTGTTGTCGGCGCCGTGATTTTCGGAACGAGCCAGCACTTTGGTTACCCCCTACCCCGATCATCTGTTCGTCAAAGCGCCGCATTAGTTCAAGGATTACCGCGCAGGTTTCACCATAACCAAACTCTTCAGTAGTGACAACTGCCGGTATAGACCAGACGGGCGACTGGAGCGTCGGCCGTCACAACCGCACCCAGATCCTGCTTGTCCGCGCCACGCTTAGTGTCCTCCCCGCTTGTTGGGGAGGTCGGGTTGGCCCATCCGGCCGAGGCTACGAGCCGTCCTCGAAGCGCTCGGGTTCCGCTAAGCACTCCTAGCTGGGATCGTGTCCTCGCCTTCGCGGGAGGGCTAGGATTGGTCGGTTTCTCGCTGATGCTTTCATGCCCGTCTGGTTGGTCGTCGTCTTTGTGATTGCGATCGCCCTCGGCGTGACATTGGTTGTCGGAGTACGACGGCCCCGCTAACTCGAGGATGAGTTGAATCAACCGACAGGCGCACCGCCCGTGGCGGCCGCCCCCCGAGCGCACGCGCGGTCAGCGCAAACGTCCCTTGCCGCGACAATTCAGTCACTGACCCGCACCCGGGCGACAGGCAGACTCGAGGTCAATTCGGGTGATCAAAGCTGTTCGCTCATTTCCTCTTCGGCCACCTCTTCCAAGCGGAAAGAGACGGCCTCAAGGGGGAGGATGCCCTCCAGGTCGCGCTTGCCTGGCAGCACCCGTCAACGATGTTTCGACCCAACCGCTCACCTCCTAGCCAGGATACGTTTCTGCGGCCAACCGGCTAGCTGACGCTTACCGCCGCTTTCGCCGCACCCACCTGCGCCGCTGCTCACGTTCGCGGTGCGGAAGGTAAGAGCGGTCACCGATCCATTCCGCCGGGATGATCGAGAGCGCTCGGGCCAGGCCGTTGATTGGCGAGGCATAGTTCGAGCGAAACTTGGCGAACTTGGTCCAGGCTTCATCGGGGGAATTGCACCGATAGCCCGCCTTCTTCAGTCGCGCCCACGCTTCGTCGAATTCGAACCGCTCGATGACGGGGGTATCGGCCGGCACCGCCCAGCGGCGGAAGTACCATGACAGGTCTTCGACCAGGTGATTGCCGACGCGGTACAGCAGCTTGGCGGGCCCCTCGGATTTGTCCTCGACAGTGCTCATGACGAGGACCGCGGCATCCATCACCGCCCCAAACGAGTTGAGCCACGCCTCGTTGTCGTGACTCGATCGAAAGAACACCAGCGCGGGGTACGCCAGGTGGCTCTCGAGCACTGCCGCGGCCCACTGTTTCCAATCGTCAAATGTCTTGATCAGCTCCTCAGGCATGCCATGGGTTGCCGCGGTCTCGAGGATCTGTACCCCGGAGGGCGGCGCGCCGGCGAGCGCATCGAGCGTCACGACCAGCTCCTCGCGTCGCTGAAAGGCCTCGTATAGCGAAAAGAGCAGCGTGATGGCGAGCGCCGCGATGATGATGCCGGTCGTGCTCTCTGCAATCGTCGCCAACCGAGCCGGTACCCCGATGGGCACGATGTCGCCGTAGCTGAGCGGCACGAGCGTCGTCGCCGAAAAGTACAACGACGTGCCGATCGAGTCTGGCACCGGGCGCAGCTCATCGCGCAGCCCGTCGATGACCAGCCCGTATCCCAGCACCAGGCCCGCTCCCCACGCGATGAAGAAAGAGAGCACGCTGATCGGGCCGTACGTCGCTAGCCAGCGCTCGCGCCGGGGGATCGACGACATCCGATCGCCGACCCATTTCCAGCCCCACCATAGTCCGCGAAGCAGATAGCGCACCGTTGCCAGCTTGTTGATGGCGGGTCGCGGTAGGACGACCGACTGAAAAAGGTCGTAGAAGATGATCAGGATAAGGGCGAGGCCTACGAAGATCTCCCCCCAGTGGAGCACCGCTAGGAGCATGGCCCATTAATTGTGCCCTTTACTCGAGCACGCGTCAGGAACCCTCCCACTCCCGGAGCTCTCCCTTCCCCGCTCGGAGGGAGGGTCGGGGTGGGGGCTCTAAGGCTGTGGGAATTACGATGTGGCCAGCGCTATGCGCTGGTTAGCCGTCATCGCGGCCGTCATCGCGGCCCTCACGGACATCCTCTATTTCGGCGTCGTGGTCGGCCAGGGCGGACACGACCCCATCAGATGGCGGGTCGCCTTCGTGGCCACCTTCATTGCCGTCCTGGCCATGACCGCCGCCCTGTCCGCTCGAGCCTCAGCGAGCGCGTTGCGGCCGGCACTCCTCGGATTGAGCGCGATCGGACTACTGGCGATGGGTTATATCGCCATCTTCTCGATCGGATTGCCGCTGCTCCTCGCCGGAGCCCTGGCCTTCATCGCGCTCGTGGTTTCCCTGACCGCCTCGCGGCAACCAGCAGGCCTCCTCAAAGCGGTCGCCGGCGCCTTGACCGCCCTTGCCATCTTCGTGGGCGGATTCGAGGCCAGCGAGCGAGCCATCGCGTGTGCGCCCACGGAAGTCGAAACCGGGAGCGGATCGGGCCTACTGAGCGGCCCATACCACTACACCTGCGTCAATGGCAAGCTCACCATTTACCCCGGCGTATGCAACCACGGCGGTGCGTCGTACGATGCGAGCGGGAACGTGACCTCGGTGTCCACCTGCTGATACGATTCGCGCCCGGGAACCGTTAAGGGTAAGAGCATATGGCCGTCACGTCGCTCCCGGGAGCACCGACAACGCGACTCAGCTTCGGCCGGCTGGCCGCGATCAACGCCTTTTGGTTTGGGGGCGGTGCCCACTGGCAGCCGATCTACATCTCCCTCATCCCGGTCGGCGCCACACTCATCGCCGGCTCCAACGCCGATCTCCTGATCGGCCGTGTGACCGCCGCGGGCGGCGTCTTTGCGCTCCTCACGCCCATCCTGGTGGGCTGGTTGAGCGATCGAACCGTGACCCGCTGGGGACGCCGGCGGCCATGGATGGTGGCCGGCACCATCCTGAACATCATCGGCCTCGGCTTGCTGGCGCTCTCCGTCAGTCAACTCACCTTCATCGCCGCGTACCTCGTCGTGCAGCTGAGCAACAATGCGGCGGGCGCTGCCTACACCGGTGTCATCCCGGACGTCGTCCGGGCGGAGGATCGAGGCCGCGCCTCGGGGTTGCTCGGCACCATGAATCAACTTGGCACGGTCGTGGGTGTCGGGCTGGTGGGCCTGACCTTCAAGGTGTACGGCGACACTCGCGCCGGGCTACTCGCCGGCTATGGCGTGGTCGCCGTCATCCTTGCCATCACCCTGCTGATCACCGTGGTCGCGGTCAAGGAGCCGGTGTCAATTCCCCTCCCCCGCTCGCGGGAGAGGGTCAGCGTGGGGGCCGCGGCCGTCATCTGCGCCGGGGCCTTTCTCGTGGCAATCATCGCGCTCTTCGCCATCCTTCTCGCTCCCCTCGGCGGGTTACTGTGGCCTGTCGTCGCCGTATTTTTAGCGAGCGGCATCGTCACCGTGCTGGCCGCGCGGACGCTTCCGGCGTTGATGGCCTTCTTCCAGGCCTTCCGTTCGAACGACTTCTTCTGGACGTTCGCCACCCGCGGATTGGTGACGTTGGGCATCTTCTCGATCCTTCCCTTCATGGAGCTCTACTTCCGCGACGTCGTCCGCACACCCGATGCCGGTGCCGCCAGCGCCTTCTGGCTGTTAGCCGTGATTGCCGGCGCGATCATCCCGTCGATGGTCGGCGGGGTGCTATCGGACCGCACCGGACGGCGCAAGCTCTTCGTCTATGTCTCGAGCGCCATCCAGGCCGTGGTCGTCTCCGTCCTCCTCTTCGGCCTCGTCCGCTCGCTGGCCCTGCTGTATGTCCTCGGCATCCTCTACGGCATTGGCTACGGCGCCTACTACGCCGTCGACTGGGCGCTCGCCTGCGATGTGCTTCCCAATCGCGAGGAGGCCGCCGGGCGAGACATGGCGCTCTGGCACGTGTCCTTCACGCTTCCCCAGGTCCTCGCGCCGGCGATCCTCGCCGGGTTTCTCCATTTCTTGAACGAACCGGGTCACCAGGTGCTTGGCCTCTCGAGCGGCCACGACCTGGGCTTCCGCTTCATTTTCGGGAGCGCCGCGCTCTGGTTCATCCTTGGAACCATCATGGTGAGCCGCATCCGCGGCGTCCGCTAGCGGCGAGCGGCGTGGAACCGCCTCCCGCTGGAAACGGTAGACAGGACGTGGCGTGCCGTGTTGTCGCACTCGCCCTCGTATTCCTATGCGCCTGTACGCCGGAGGGCCTTGCGAGTCGACCCAGCTCGAAACCAACCTCAAGCGTCGTTTCCACGCCGTTTCCGCTGCCCACACCGACCGATTACCGGCAGATCTGTCGCCTCGAGGGGTCGGTATGCAGCTGTCCTCCTGGCGAGCAAGGGATCTGTAGCGAGGCGCTCCCCAAGACCCTACTGCGGCCGCTTCGCCTACCGAGCGTCGAGTCGAGTGATCCCTGCCCGACGACAGCAGGTCACCGCGTTGACACGCAAGGGTTCGGCGGCGTTGCGCTTGGTCCAGGACCCGTCGAACCGCTGATTGCGGCAGCAGGTGACCCCTGGCATGGCGTCGCGCAGGTCGATTCCGATCTGCGGTCGGAGGGATGGTATTGGTTCAAGACGCTCTGGTTTGTGCGGCCCAGCTACGCAGGTCCCGTCCTGGTCCGCGGTGGCCGCATCGATGGCACCGGCCGAATGGCATTTGGTGAGGGGCCTACGACCGGACATCTCATCATCCCGCCCGGCCCAACGATTAACGAATATACCGACGTATACCGCACAGCGCCTGGTGGGACGTACGTGGAGAGTCCGGGATGTTATGCCTGGCAGATCGATGGAACGGACTTCTCGTACCAGATCGTCTTCAAGGCGGTCCGCGAATAGGCGACGGGAGCTGCGACGAAGGGCTGGCGCCCAAACGGACGGCCGCAGTGGGCCAAACGGCCTAGCTGGCCCCGGTGATGGAAACGCATGATGTCAGGACATGAATTCCCTCAACGGCGTGGCGCGGATCCTGCTCATCGCGGATGATCGTGAGGGTGGGGAGCGCTATCGCGACGCACTCGCGGTCGGTGGGTACGCGGTCCAGCAGGCCGAGAGCTATGTCGAAGTGCTCGACACACCAATGCCGGACCCCGACATGATCCTCCTCTGCGACCTCGCGATGTTCGCGTACCCGGCGCAGAAGACCCAGGTGCTCAGAGTCCCGGCGGAGATGACGCCGGCTGCGCTCGTCGTCGAGGTGCACCGCCGCGTCGCACTCCGTGCCGCCCTCTATGCCACCATCGCCCAGGCCGCCTGACTATTCGGTCAGGACGCCGACCGGCACTCCGCTCTTGCTGATCGGTGTGATCGCGCCCGACGAGCCGACCTCGAACACGCCCGAGCTATCGACGGAACCAGTGGGTCGATAGACGATCAGCGCGTCATACGGCAGCCAGCACGCCGCGCGTGGAGAGTCGGCCGGGCGGACATCGTCCAGCGCTAGACGGGTGATCGAGCCGTCGCTGGTCTTGATCAGGTCGGTCGCCCAGCGCGACGCAGGTCCATCGACGGCCTTCTCCGTGGCGCCCGCGACCGTTAGGTGCCGACCATCCAGGCTGAAGAAGGCGTCACCGGAAAAATCGAAGCGCGGGGTCGACAGCGGAATAAGCGGTCACCGCGGTAGAACGCGCTAAACGACCGAAGCGTTTCGGACTTCAATGGATCGCCGCATCACTAAGACTGTGGCCGCGCACCTGATCGGCGAACGCCGCGAACAGCACACGCGACCGCTGCTGCTGCGCATCGAGATAGATTCGCAGCTCGTCGCGCACCTCGTCCGCGGTCCGCTTCCAGACCCTCATGAGAGTTGGCTCCGCGACCCGCAACCATGCCTCCACGCCGTCGGCGTCAACCTCGAAATGAAACTGCACGCCCCACGCCTTCCCGCCCAAACGGAAGGCCTGGATCGGCACGTCATCGCCGGCTACCAGCAGCCCAGCGCCGGCGGGAAGATCGAACGTGTCTTCGTGCCATTGAAAAACCCGATCGCCGCTCTGGAACGCGCTCAATAAGCCGTCGCGCTGTCCCAGGTCGGTGACGCGCACCGGCTTGAAGCCGAGTTCGCGGACCGGCGCCCGATAAACCGGCGTGTCGAAGGCGCGGGCCAGCATCTGAGCGCCCAGGCAGATGCCGAGCACGGGCAGCCCGGCGTCCACCACCCGCCTCATTAGCTCTCGTTGGGTGAGCAGATGTGGATGCCGGTCGGTCTCGTCGACATTCATCTCGCCACCGAAAACGATGAGCCCGCCGATTTCCTCCAGGGCCGGCCACCTGACCTCGGCGTCGAAGGCATCAAGGCGCACGAGCGGGACGCCCGCCTCGGCGAGCACCGCGGCCGTGATCCCGAGGGTGTCATCGCGGTCATTTCGAATGCAAAGTACCGGCTTCATCGATGTCGATGCCAATTCTCGCTCCCCTGGCCGTTTCCCTCCCCCTCTGGCAAGCAGAATGGCGGTGTATAATGCATACATCATGATGAGGCGGACGCAAATTTATCTGGACGACCGGCAGCGGCGCAAGCTTGATCGGGTGGCAAAGGGCACCCACCGGACAGTCTCAGAGTTGATCCGCGAGGCGATCGATGCCCGCTACGCCGCGACTCCGAAGGAGGACTTCCTTGATGCGCTCCGCGCCGGCGCCTTCGGGGTGTGGAAGGCCCGGTCCGATCTTGGGCCGACCGATACGTATGTAAGGCGGGTACGCCGTGGCAAACGGGTGGACCGGCTGGTGGGATGATTCTCGACTCCGACGTGCTTATCGAGATCTTGCGTAGCAACCCTCAAACCAGCCGCTGGGTAGCCGCACAGGCATCGACCGGCGAAACCCTTCGCTACTCGCCGGTCAGCCGCGCGGAGATCGGCGCCGGGATGAGGCGCGGCGAGGAGGAAGGAATCGCAGCTCTCTTTGCCGGGCTGGACGCGATGACCATAGACGCGACCACGGGCGAGCTTGCCGGTGAGCGCCTGCTTCGTTATCGCCGAAGCCATGCCGTGGAGCTTGCCGATGCACTAATTGGTGCGTCGGCGCTGCAGCACGGGGAACGGCTCGCGACGTTCAATCGGCGCCATTATCCTGGCATCCCCCACCTGACCTCCCCCGACCGCTAAGCCGACCACATTCGCGCAGACCAGTTGGGCTGACCGGCCGACCCACCCATTCGGCGGGTGCAAACGTGACGCCGTTGGCCGCATCATGAGGGAAAACGACCGACCGCTTGAGGAGGAACTATGAAGCTCGGACTCGATATCGCTGACTTCACCTGGCCAGCCGGACCGGCCAAACTCGGAAGCACGCTCGGCCAGATTGCGCGCACCGCGGACCAGGCCGGCTTCGACTCCATCTGGGTGATGGACCACTTCTGGCAGATCCGGATGAACGGCCCCGAACACCACGAGATGCTCGAAGGCTATAGCGCGCTCAGCTACATGGCGGCGGTGACGTCGCGCGCCAAGCTCGGCACGATGGTGACGGGCGCCATCTACCGCCACCCAGGCATCCTCGCGAAGACCGTCACCACTCTCGATGTCCTGTCCGGCGGCCGCGCCTGGCTGGGCATCGGCGCCGCCTGGAACGAAGCGGAGAGCCGCGGCCTCGGTATCCCGTTCCCGGCGATCAAGGAGCGGTTCGAGCGCCTCGAGGAAACGCTCCAAATTTGCCAGCAGATGTGGGAGGGCAAACGCGGCAGCGAAAAGCCGTTCCGGGGCGAGCACTACCAGCTCGAGCGCCCGCTGAACTCTCCGCAATCCCTCACCCGCCCCCATCCACCCGTCCTCATCGGCGGCGGCGGCGAAAAGAAGACCCTCCGTATGGTCGCCCAGTATGCCGACGCCTGCAACCTCTTCCCCACTCCCGAAATCCCGCGCAAGCTCGACATCCTGCGCGAGCATTGCAAGGCCGTCGGCCGCAACTACGACGAGATCGAGAAGACCTCGCTGTTCACCTTCGACCTGGGCGACAACGGCGAAAACCTCGGTAAGGTGATCGGCGGCCTCAAGTGGCTCGCCGGCATGGGCATCCAGACCGTGATTGGGCATGTACCCAAGGTGTACGAGACGAAACGGCTCGAGATGATCGGCGAAAAGCTCATCCCCGCCGTGGCCGACCTCGAGGCCGCTACCGCAGGCTCCCGCTAGATCACTTGCCTCCACTCGAGCTGTATGCGGCCCCGACTCGTGCGGTCAAGGCACGATGATCTCAACGGAATGGGCAAAGCGATAAATCGAGAAGTCTCGACCATCGACAGTCAGGATCTGATCGAGAGTGGGGTCGTCGTCCACGGCAGCAAACACCACCGCGTCGACGTAGGAGAACGACTGATCGATGTACTGGCTGAGTATGTCGCGAGCCCGTCGATGGGTACCGCGACCAGCTGACCGCACCTCAAACACGTCGGTTGCGCCATCCACCAGCTTGAAGATTGTGAGCGCGACGCTCGCGTCCTTTCGCGGACTTACTCTTCGGTCGTATCGGAGCTTCGTAAATGCTTCGCCCACGACCATGTCCGGCACCGCGATCTTGTTGCGCTGTCGGCGAGCTGCGAGGATGTGACGCGTTGCCCAGGCATGATGCCGGTCGCCTCGATTGACAGCCGCGATGAGTAAGCCGCTGTCAGCGAGTGCGGTCAGCGCCGTACACCGTCTTATCGACGGTTGCTGACAGGTCCGCCGGACCCTCGATGGAGCCGAGGTACTTGAGAAGCGGGTCGCCTTCTCCGGATTCGGTCGCCAATCCAAGCGCAACCAAATGTACGATCAATCCGCTCTGGGATGCCCCACGTGCCTTGGCGAGTCTTCGCAGGCGGGCATCCATCCCTGCCGGAAGCGTGATGTTCTTTCGCACGTGCTGGCGCATTACAGGACCAATTATACACACTCGCGCCCAGAGTGTACACACTTCTGAAAAAGGGACGGCTCGACTCTTCGTCTATCGCTGTGGGCTTGGCGTAGGCCGCCTAAGCCTCGTCGCGCTCGCGGCCCTTGTCTTTGCGATTCCGGCCGTAGCTCAGAACGTCGGCCGTATCCTCCACGAGCTTGGCGTATTCTGCCGCGTCGATCGCGGGGTGGGTCTTCGATGCGTAGCCTTCGGCCTTGCAGACGGCGTCGATCCGATGCAGCGTCTTGGGGTCATCCGCCTGGCCCAGGAACATCAGGTCGTAGTCGTTGCCGAGGACATTCCAGATCTGGTCCACCCGGCCACCAACCAGGTGAATCTGATGCTTGAGCTGCTCCCACTGGGCAGCGCGCGCCGCGACCCGCGAGCCGGTTTTAGCCGAAACGTCGCCCGGCCGAATCTGAACCAGGGTTATGAACTGCATCAGCGGGACCACCTCCAACCAGAGCCGCGGGGCTGTCAGCTTTACCGTTAGGGGCATTATAACGCTATCGGTGCCCGCCGAACCGAGCGAAATCCACGCTTGACAATCTGCCTCGACCCGCCAAGCTTATGGAGTGGAGCGAGCGGTGCCAGTTGAAAAACAGCGCGGAGACGTCGCTGAGCTGAGGACCCTTGGTCACGACCTGCGCACACCCCTCGCTGTGATCCTCGGCTACGCACAGCTGCTGAGATCCGAGGAGCTATCGCTGGAGCAGCGCGCGCGCGCCTGCGACTTGATCCTTGAGAAGTGCGAGGAGCTGAACGTCGTGATCCGCCGCTTTCTCGAGCCCTATGAGTCCGGAGTCCAGACGCCCGTAGCGATCGAGCAAACAGCTTAGGCCCCTCTAGAATCCGTCCGTGAGCGCGACCCGCGCCGCAGCGGGCAGCACCCGGTTCGATTGGACGATGGCCGGGCTGTCAACCGCCCTGGTCGGGGGATTCTATCTCGATCTCTGGGCGCACGCCCACGGCCGGACGGACAACACCTTCTTCACGCCGTGGCACGCCGTCCTCTACTCCATGCTCGTGGTCGTCGGCGTCTTCCTGTCGATTGCCGCATGGCGCTCCTGGAAGGGTGGCGCCCCCTGGTATAGAAGCTTGCCGCCCGGGTATGGCCTCTCACTGCTGGGCGTGGCGATCTTCGCCGTGGGCGGCGTCGCAGACCTCATCTGGCACGTGCTCTTCGGCATCGAGTTCAGCATCGACGCCCTGCTGAGTCCAACCCACCTCGTCCTCGCTCTTGCCGGCGCCCTTATCGTCACCGGACCGCTGCGGGCCGCGTGGCATCGCCGGCCGCGGAACAGCCTGGGTCTCCTCGCGCAGGCGCCGGCGGTTCTCTCGCTGGCGCTCTTGCTTTCACTCCTCACCGCGATGACCCAGTTCATCCACCCGCTGGTCGATACGTGGGCGCGCACAAGCCCGGTTGCATCAGCGACGCCGAGCGAGATCTACGTCATGAACCCCGATGGCTCGCACCAGACCCGATTGACGATCAGCCGCGGCGACTCCGACTCCGATCCGGCTTTCTCACCCGACGGCAGGTGGATTGTGTTCACGCGCTCCCGTCTTCGTCCCGGCCGCGAACCGGTCGGCGACCTCTACCGGATGCAGGCTGATGGCTCCGGCTCGACCCGCTTGACCCGATCCCCCGGCTGGTATGCCGGACCCGGATGGTCGCCCGATGGCCAGTCGATCGCCTTCTCGCTGTGGCGTCCGGATACGCGGAAATGGGCTATCGCAATCCTGGGCGCATCAGGAGGCGACCCGCGGCTGCTGACAGACGGTCGAGCCACTGACATATTCGACGGGTGGTCGCCGGATGGCGGCCGGCTTGTTTTCCACTCGGATCGCTACGGAGGCGCTCAGGTCTACGTGATTGCGATCGATGGCGGCGGGTTGGTACAACTGACGAGCGGGACCGCCAACTGGGGCGGCAGCTGGTCCCGGGACGGGAAAACGATTGTGTTCAACTCCAACCGGACTGGGCACCTGCAGATCTTCAGTATGTCGACCGACGGCGGCAACCAGCGGCGCCTGATGACCTCCAACGGCGACGACTGGCTCCCTGCGTGGTCGCCGGACCGCCGGCAGATAGCTTTCTATTCGAACCGAGATGATGGACACGAGCAGCTCTACGTGGCGAATGCCGATGGTAGCGGGCCGCGGAACCTGACCCAAAGCACCAGCATGTTCATTGCTTCATGGACCGCAGGCTGGATGCCCAACGGCCGCGGGATCGCGTACGCGGCCCGCGGCAATCCGCCGTACACGGCGACGCCCTTCGTGCGCCAGGCGCTCGGCGCTGCGGGGATCATCGTCCAGACGGCGCTACTGATGGGCCTTGTCCTGCTCGGCTTGCGGGGCGGCACACTTCCAGTCGGCAGCCTGACGCTCATCCTGGGACTAAATGCGCTCCTCCTGAGCGTCCTCAACGATCAATACGTGTTGATTCCAGGGGCGATCCTGGCCGGTGTCCTCGGCGACTTCCTCCTGTGGCGATTACGGCCGTCGATCACACGGTCGGACTCGCTGCGCCTCTTCAGCGTCGCCGTCCCCGTGATCGTCTATAGCTGTTATTTCCTGGCCCTTCAACTCACTGGCGGGATCGGTTGGTCGATTCACCTCTGGCTGGGGTCGATTGTCGTGGCCGGGATTGTCGGCCTTCTTCTCAGCCTTCTGGTCGCGCCTCCCGCCGGGCTAACCGACCCAGGCTAACCAGAGGCGGTGTGTCAGCCTGCGGCGCGCTGACATCAAGCGGCCCCACGCCCCGATGGGTCGGACGATCACGACGGGCTCGCGGATGGCGTCCGGGTTGTTCAAGCCGGTCTTCATGGCCTCGAAGAGCCGGTGCATGTCAGTCGTCGGCCCCCCGGTTAACACCAGTTGCGGCCCGGTGAAGAGAATGCCGTGCGGCCCGTCCATCGTCCGATAGGTGACCGCGATGGAGTCTTTTACGGTCCAGTAGGCGATCAGCGTGA